>ERZ1026878.735-NODE-735-length-23668-cov-15.586118_pt1 | contig 23668 bp, 33 predicted proteins | sample MGYA00380169_ERZ1026878 | MGnify/ENA primary metagenome ERZ1026878 (study PRJEB33269, sample SAMEA4719805) | human gut metagenome | biome: human-associated habitat; feature: organic feature; material: feces | place: Cameroon | collected 2013-10 ...
TCGCAATCTTCCACGCCGCCCGCGCCTCTTTCGTCAGCCCAACCGGCGGGGTCGGAGCCAGCTCGGGCGTCGTCGTCGCAGCCAGTTTTTCAAGCGACCGACAGGGCTGAAGAGTGCCCTGGGCGGCCTTTACAGAATCCGGTTTTCGGGGTCTTCCGCCGGGCATTGAAATTCCTCGAATTTTGCATGCGTAAAAATCTAGGTAGGGGCGCGGTCTAGAACGCTTTCGGCGGGACTTTTGACCCGCCCCTCCCCCTCGAATTCCCGAAGCCGCCATCCTCTCGTGCAGTCTTCTTCGAGTGACACCGATGACAGAGCGGCTGAAGATTGCTCTCATCCCACATCAAGTCTTGATCACCTCGATGCGGTTGGATGTGGTCAACGTCGGTGGCAGGTGTAACCCTGCCGAGCCTGGCGCAGTCTACGCAGAGCGGATGCTCGCGGAGAAAGCGAGCCCGAAGCCGCTGCCACCGGGCGCCATAGCCTCTTGCCGAGGCGGAACCCTTGAGCGCTTCTCGGCGCCGATCCCTCTGGCGGTGTTCGGTTTGCTGTCGGCGTGCCGCATCTTCTTTATGCTTCTCGCAAAAGTCCTCACCACGCGGCACCGGATGCCGACAACCAGGATGTTTGCATAGAGTAAAGAGAGGCATGTATGGACCAACTCGAAGACCTAGTAAAGGATTTCCAAACACCCAAAGTCGCCAAAGTGAATCTCAAAGCTCTTCGAGATCGAGATGAAGCCAGCGGCAGATTAGTGGTTGATGCTTTCACACCGCGATTCGTGGACTTGGAGCAGCGTTTAGATCGTTTGGAACGCAATTCCCGAAAAACCTTCCGCCGGACGGTCCTTGCCGGGATCATCGGCGGATTCGGTGCGGCAGCACTTTGGGCGGCTGCTTCCTATTTGCTCAAGAGGTATGTCATCACACCTGACACAACGCCAGCTACAACACCAACGACCACTGCACATAAAAGCCACAACGCTTCAAATGACATGGCAACCCCCTAGAAATTGTGTCTACATGGATCAAGGCACCTGAGGCGCGGGCTGAGGCGCCTGCACCGGCGTCGCAACCTCTTCCTTCTTGTCATCAGTCAGAGCATCGTAGACCGCGCTGCCCGCCATGGAGCCAACTGCAGCACCTGCCACGCCGCTCCAGAAGCCGCCGCCCGAAGAACTTGAGGGCGCCGACTGGATGATCGTCGTGTTCTTCTTGATGACCGTGGTTCGGCTCGGCGCATAGACGCGAGCCGGCGCCGACTTCGAGAACGACCTACCCCCGCTGAAGCCGCGGGCGCCGCCGAAGCCGCCGCGGGCTTCTACGGCAGTGGTCGCAACAAGAGCAGCTACAGCAGTGAGCACCAGCAACTTCTTCATGACAGATCCTTAAGCAACAACGCAAAAAGCCCGCACTCAATCTCAATCGAGCCGGGCTTTCTTCTACTTTCTCTGGGCGCAAAAAGACCGCTCCTCCAGAGCAAGTCTTTCGCGTCTGAGACGGTATATAATTTTTGAGCAATTATAGAGGACGATGCAGAATTTTTTCAAGTCGGTTGCGAATGACCGTGCGTCCACGTGTAAGAAAGTTATCCACGTCACGATAGCGCATGCGTAGTTTGAAATGGCGCCATATCAAGGACAGCATATGCTCTCGGGAGACTGGGTATGCATAGAGCGCAGCTATGAGCGCCTTAATGCACCTGTCAGAATGCGTAGTGCACGGCATTCCTTGCCAGGCACGATTGACTTGAACTGCCTTAGCGATATCAACGGGAGAGTCACTTTCGAAAATGCCGCTCATAGCCCCGGCCTCAGCTATTAGGCGAGCCATAGGGGATCTTCCAGGACCTCTGCTTTCTCGACTCCATCTCCCCCAGTTGACTAAATAGTCTTCAAGTTCGTCGTCAGTCATTCTTCCTCCCAGTCAATTGCGATCACAATCGTTCCCGGCTTCTTAGGACTCAGCCATACCTGTTCTCGATGGTGGAAAAGACAATCGTCAAATCCAAGTGCATCGGCGATTCCGTCGTAGAACGACTTGCAACGTTCAACCATGTTCGATTCGTCACGGCGCCGGCGATCGGGAGGTTGAATGATCAGCTGCACGTTCAGCCGAGTTCCGCTCTTGAGCGTTGCAGGTTGTCCCATGAGCTCCTGTTTAGCTTTGACGAATGCTTCCTGCCGCGCAGCCTTCACTAAAGCTGCTTTTGCCGACCAATGACTCCGGCCGTTCTGTGAAAGCTTGACTCCCGGCCAAGGAAGGTCTTTGACCAACAGCGTCCTTTTCATGAATCCCCCCGAAACTTTCTTCCGTAGTAATCGAGTGCTTTGAGGCGTTGTTTCTTGACTTCATCTGGCGCCTCGTCGAAGTTCTTGCATTGCCTCGGCGAATCAATGCGCTGCAGCACATTCCAGTCACCCTTTTTGATACGAAGCGAGCAATAGCCTGACTTTTTTGCTAACAGGAAGCCTCCTTGGTCATAAGCCGCTCCAGCAAAGTGAACGCAGCTGAGACACACAACCGGACACGTGCCATAGACCTTTAGAGCAGAAAAGAGATCTGTCATTTGGTCCTCCATCGGTAGTCTTTCCAGTCGAACGCAAAGCACTGTCCACCATCAGATAGACGACTGATGGCGGCATCTCCAAGAACGGTTCGAAGTGAAGCATCCTGAATATCCTTGCCGACGAGAGGCAAATTTGAGATTGCAATGGTTGGTCGGCACTGCTTGTAGCGACCGTCGATGATTTCGAAAAGTCGGTCAGCCCCGTGGGAAGAAATGGGACTGCGACCTATCTCATCGATCACAAGCACATCCAGATCAATGTAGGCACGGATGAGTTTTGCAGCTTCACCTTTCGCACGTCCGGCATCATCTTTGCCGTACGTCTCATAAATCTCAGAGAGCAACAGGCTACAGTCGACGATCTTTGCGACGAAGCCTTTGCGGAGTGCGCCCATAACAATTGCTGTGCCTAGATGTGTTTTGCCAGTGCCAGTCTTACCGACAAAAATGAGCGATTTTCCGCGGTTAACACTTGTTTCAATGTCTTCCCCCCAGGCTAGAACTGCGCTCTTGACCTCTTCCATCTTTGCGTTGAAGGTCTGCCAGGAAGTCACAGTCATGCCTTGGAATCGCGGAGGGATTTCAAGTGAAAAGTGCTGCGCGAGAAATCTTTGCCGAGAGCACTCTGGACAAGACGAAAAATGGAACGTGCAGGAGTCGTCGACCCAATACGAACGATACCTACCATGCCGAGAGCACTCATCCCACCGCACCTCGAACCGGGAGTCCGTAGTTGTAGTCGATTTCTGCGGTGTTTCTTGCGCCGAAGCCCGCATAGCCTTGATGCGGCCGATCATTTGTGAAAGTGCTTGCATTTTTTCTGTACCAATCAGCCTTAAAGCCTTGATATCCATTAGCGACTGAGAAAGAAACGGCTTCTTCAAAAGAGATGCCAGCCTTTTGAGCTTCGGCTCGGAATGTGTTGATGGTTGTGGTGTTGAGGGGAGCTCGCTTTGCTTTTCGGAGCGCTAGCCAGTCCTGCCAAAGTTGCTCGGGAAGATCGTCAGGCCTCTCGACAGTCGCAAACGAAGTGCGAGCCTTTCGTGGCTTCTTCTGTTTTTTCTCAGGAGAGCTTTCAGAAGCTGTTTCGATTTCGGATACAACTCGTGCTGCCTCGTTGAAAAGTTCGTCGTCAAACGGAGGTTCTTCGCATGTGTGTGTGCTACTACTGTTTCTCTTCTGTTTAACTTCTGTTTCTTTCTGTTTCTCGACCCCACGGTGGGGGCTACCCCTTTCCACGGTGGGGGCTACCCCTTGTCCAATTTGGGGGCTACCCCTTTCCACGGTGGGGCTTACCCCCGCTATGGGGTCAACCCCATTGCGATGGGTAGCGTCTGTTTTGGGAGCGCCCCCTGAAAGCCCAGGAAAGCTATATTCGTTGTGCCATCCACCCTCAATACCCTTGGCGGGTTGCTTCCTGTGCGGCACGCACTCTGATTTAATGAAACCCAATTCACGCAATCGCGCGAGTGCTCGATCTACGCGTTTTACAGTGCATGGGTCATCTTCAGATGAGAAGTACTCAGCAATCGTTTCGCGTGAAGGAAAGCACTTTCCGTCGGCTTCGTTCATGCAGTCAGCCAAATAGGCAAGAACAGCCTGAGCGAAACCGCCGGCACGGAGATTCTTTTTCACGTAATTGAGGGCAAGCATGCTCACGTCCAGTCCCTTTATTTGACTTCAGCTATGAGCGCCTGTGCTTGTTCTAGAAGTTTCTGATTCTTCAACCTCTCTCGCAGGAACTGCAGGCGTGCATGGGGAATACCGTATCGGCGCCACTGGCTAACCGCTGCGGACGAAACTTCGCAAATGCGACTGACAGCACCCGTGCCTCCCATCTGGTCGATATACAGACACGACTGCTCAGGTGAAGCCCTCTTAATTTCTCTTAAAGTGTTCATGCTTAAAAATGGCAATTTTGCTAAGTCATTTTAAGCAATATACTAAGCTATCTTAATTGTTGCGTCAAATTAATCCGGAGGCATAAAGATGTAAGCTCGCTTAACAGGAGTAAGCAATAAATGGCACCAGTAGACAGCACACTTTCAGCTCGTCTTGCATCGCTCTTCGATAAAAGCACTGGCAAGACTCAAGCAGCCCTTGCCCGCTACTGCGGGGTATCCACGTCTGCCGTTAATCAATGGACTAAATCCGGCAAGATCTTTGACAGCAATCTGCGTAAAGTCGCAGAGTTTTTTGGCGTCTCTCAACGTTGGCTTCAAACCGGTGAGGGAGAGAAGACTGCACAAGTTCTGTCATACGGCGTTGGCGATAAAATTCCTGACGGATTCGTCGCAATTCCCGAATACAGACTTGAATTTTCAGCGGGTTCCGGCAGTGAGCCCACCTGGGAATTGATACACGACAGTGAAGATTGCTGGTACCGGGAGTCGTTCTTCCAGAAGAGGCATCTGCTACCGAGTCAATGCAAAAGAGCGAAAGTCTGCGGAAATTCGATGGAACCGGAGCTTCAAAATGGAGACACCATCCTCTTTGAAAGCTTCACCGAGACTCGGCCCGGTTGCGTTCATATCTCTGACGGTGGAATTTATGTACTCACCATTGACGGGGAGTACCGCATCAAGTACCTTTCCAAGATTAAAAACGGATTACTCGTCTCATCTGAGAACTCCGCTTACCGTCCTGAAGAATATGTGGGTGATGAGTGCGACCGACTTAAGATTCTAGGCCGCGTACTGGAGGTTAATCGAAGTCTTTGAGAGTTATACAGCCCGCATTGGGCGGGCTGTATAGAGCTTTTCAGATTGACAGCCGACAAAATCCACCTGACAATTAGATCAATAATAAAGATCAATGCCTAAACCCATCCTAACTCCAAAGACGTTGAGCGCTCTGTCGCAGGGCAATTTCTACAAAATCATTACGACAGAGGAGTATTCCACTTGGAAGGCCGGGCTACGCGACGCTGTAGCACTACGCGCAATTCGCGCCAGAGAAACCCGCATCGCAGCAGGTCTTTGGGGAGATGTAAAGCGCATAGGTAAGATTTCAGAACTTCGTGTGGATGTCGGGCCTGGTTATAGAATCTACTTTACAATTCGCGGTACGGAAGTCATCCTCCTTCTACTCGGCGGGAACAAGCGAACCCAGCAAGCAGATATCGCTAAAGCTCAGAGTATGGCAGACATGGATATTGAGGAAGAGCAATGACAAACACCATAAAAGTCAAACCGTATAATCCTGTCAACGAACTGCATTCAGACGATGAAATCATTGATTTTCTAGTCGATTGCTATAAGGAAGACTCGGAAGGGCTTACTCTCGCTCGCGGGATGGCCTTCGCGATGGACTCCATTGGAGAACCCAAGACCGCCTTACTCATGATTTACGTGGGAATGCGACTTGGCCGAGAGGCAGCCGCACAAGATAAACGCATTAACTTCTCACGTTCAGCTCCCGCTATTTGAACTTTCGCAGTTTCAATGCTATAGCTCATAGCAAACAAGCCCCGACGCTCCGCGCTGGGGCTTTTTCGTTGCCCTATAAATTAAGTTAACTTAACAGTTGATTGATGGAAATCAATTGTTAAGCGCTAAGCTATAATTTATTTAACTTGCCTTTTACGCTAAGCTTGCTTAATATTTTAATTAAGCAATCGGCAAGATCGATTGCCTTTCCTCCGCGTTAGCGGGGCACGCGACGGCGACTAACCGGAGCGGCAGACGGAAGGCCGTAAGAAGGCGCGGAGCAAGTACCTCCGCGCCGAGCGCACAAAAGCGCAAAGGTCCAAGGATGCAGTGTCGACCGAGCGGTCTGAAGATCTACGGATCCTCACCCGTCCGGCCGAAAAGGCCAACCGTTGCGCCTTCTCATGAGGGCGCAACCATGGGTCTTTTCAACAATCAACGGAGGACCCAAATTGTCGCCTCGCCTAACCAGCGAGGCTTTTTCTTTGAGCCTTCAGCGTGAAGCCGTCCTTTCGATCTTCTAACAGGGAAGTCAAAGGGTCTTCAGGAGGGACTGCTTCACAGTGAACGCTCTCCAACTACGGAGCATGAGATGACAGAAGCACTTTTCTCTTATCGCGAGATGACGGACCTCGCACGGACGAATTTCCGCGCCGGCTTCCGCGCAGCGCTCGGCCGACCGGCCGTCTACGCCCTGGCGGACATCGACCTCGACCTTCAGCTCCGCAGCGAGACGTCGCACATCGTGAAGGTCTGCGACGAGCTGGCTGACCGCATGGGTTTGAGCTTTGCCGTCGGATATACCTTCGGGCTGAAGATCAAGGGAGAGACGCGATGACAGACGTTAGGACCAAAGCGATCATCTGGGCGGCAGCCCTAGGCGCGATCTGTTTCGCACTCCTCTTCCCGCCCATTTCTCTTTTCTGGCGCCTCATCGCTTTCGCCGCGACGGGGCGCTTTTTCTAGGACAACGCCATGCCTTTAGAAAACTCACGTAAAAAGCTCGAAATCTACTTGATGACATATGCCTTCGAGCGACTGGTCGACACCGTTTCGCTCCTTCCTGAAGAGAAGCGCTGCAGCTGGGGCATCACCGACACTGAGCGTGTAGAGACGGTCGTCCGCAGCTTCGAGTACTACGCAAGAATCTGCGAAGCCGGCGACGAGCTGCCAACGGCCGAAGGCTTCCGCCGCTTCATCATCGGCCGCGCAGACGCGCTTGTGCGAACCCGCGAGGAGCGCGCCAAGTTCAATCTGCTCGACGACTCCGAGGAGGCGGCATGAAAACCTACGGCAGACGAAGAGGCCGCAGCTACACACGCCGCCAGTGTCGCGCGAGGCTCAACCGCGAATCCGTATGGCTGCCTCCCGAGCCGCCTTCCCTTTCTTTTTGGGGCCGCATCCGTGCGGCCCTTTCGCTTTTTTGGAGAGCTTTCAAATGACATCCGCTATCGCAACCCCCTTACCGGCCACTCGCGCCGAGTGGCTTGCCCAGCGCCGCACCGGCATCGGCGGCAGCGACGTCGCGCCGATCCTCGGCCTCTCGCCCTGGCGCACGACTTATCAAGTCTGGGAAGACAAGACCGGCAGAGGCGAAGATCAGACAGAGTCTCCAGCGCTCTACTGGGGACGGCTGCTTGAAGACCCGATCCGCCAAGCCTACGCCGACCGCACCGGCCTCACCGTCACGAAGCCAGACTGCATGTACTCAAGCGCAACGCATCCTTTCATGCACGCGAACCTCGACGGGATCGCGAGCGACGGTCGCTTGGTTGAGTTCAAAACGACGAGCCGCGCAGACGGCTGGGGAGAGGAAGGGAGCGACGAGATCCCAGAGCACTATCAAACGCAGGTGCAGCACTACATGGCCGTGATGGGCGCGGATCAAACCGACGTCGGCGTGCTCATCGCCGGCCGCGACTTCCGCATCTACACCGTGCCGGCCGACAAGGAGCTGCAGGAGATGCTGATCGAACAGGAGGCCCGGTTCTGGGAGCTTGTGAAGACCGACACGCCGCCGGAAGTGAGCACGTCCGACGACGCCTCTCGGCGCTGGCGAACGGCCACCGCAAAGAAGGCCGTCGCCGCTGACGCTCAGATGCTCGAAGCATGGCAGCACCTCTGCTCGATCCGCTCTCAGATCGACAACCTACGGACGGAAGAGGACGAACTCAAGACGCTGCTGATGAGCAGCATGCAGGACGCCGTATCTCTCAAATCAAACGGCAAGACGATTGCCTCCTGGAGCCTGCCGTCCACTCGCACGACAGTCGACAGCAAGAAGCTCAAGCAGGACTTCCCTGCGGTCTGGGAACAGGTCGCCAAGACATCCGCGCCTCAGCGCACCTTCCGCATCTACACCCCCAAGGAATGAACATCATGACAAGCACGCAAATCGTTTCCAACCCCTTCGCAGCGCCTTCGGGAGCAGTCTCGACGCCGGTCTCCGACCAAGCAACGGCAGCCTCTGATCAGGCCCGCGCTGTCGCAGAAGTTCAGGCAGCACTCATGATCGCGCGCATGAACCCGCGCGATCCCGTCAAGGCGATGGATCGTATCCTCAACAACTGCACGCGCCCTACGCTTGCTAACGCCGCAACCTACGCCTACTCCCGAGGTGGGACGGACATCACCGGCCCGACGATTCGCCTTGCCGAAGCCATTGCCCAGGGATGGGGAAACATCCAGTACGGCATCCGTGAGATCTCGCAAAGCGGTAGTGTTTCGACGGTGGCCGCTTACGCATGGGACGTTGAGACGAACACTCGCCGCGAGGTTGTCTTTCAGGTCGCGCACAAGCGCGACGCCAAGAAGGGGTCGAAGATCCTCACGGACAGCCGTGACATCTACGAGCTGATTGCCAACCAGGGCGCCCGCCGCCTGCGCGCCTGTATCCTCTCCGTGATCCCCGGCGACGTCGTCGAAGCAGCACTTGATCAGTGCGCTGTTACTCAAAAGGCGCACGTCGACATGACGCCTGAAGGCATCCAGAAGCTGGTCGAAGGCTTCGCGCGCTTCGGCGTGAGCAAGTCGCAGCTCGAGAAACGCATCCAGCGGCGCCTCGACGCGATCCAACCGGCGCAGGTCATCAACCTTCGAAATATCTGGAAATCACTTCGTGACGGCATGAGCGTCCCTGGTGATTGGTTCGAGCCTGAGGCAGCCACAGCGGCACTGCCCGCAAAGAAGGGCGCGGCCGCGCTCAAGGACAAGCTCAAGAAGAAGGAAGAAATGCCGGATCCAGTCCCTTCTGCAGAAGCGGCCCCTGATGTCGCAGAAGAACCGAAGCCTGCAAATGCAGAGGACCCCGCGACGGCTCAAACGATCGATCCCGCCGATCTGCCTGACGCGGGCGCACCGGTCGACGATCCTTGGCTATCCGACGCTCAACAGTAACCCCTTCGGCCGCCGCCCGTGTCCCCCGCGGCTTTTCCAACGGACGCGCGGCCACCTACCGATAATCACAGGTAAAGGGGAAATCAGCCTTGCGCGTGCAAACACAAACCGGGGACCACAGACGGAACTTCAACGGCCCGACGGCTCCTGAAGAAGACGCTCCCGCACTTGACAATTGCAAAATTGTGCGATAGAAAGCCTGAGCTTTCTATCGCACAAACGTTGTCCCTCCTGGAATCTTCAGCATGGAGGTTTTCTTGGATCGTGAGGTTCCCATGGAGAACGTACAAACAATGAGTGAGACATTCTCGATTCAATTCACCGGCAAGGCTTTCGACAACCACGACATCCCTGCTTCCGCCCTGGCGCAATCGCTCCTCGCGTTAGATGGACTTGCCAAGCGTTCTGCAGAGGTCATATACGGCAAAAACTCGAACACTGAAATCAAGGTAAAGGCTGGATTTCGTCAGGGTTCATTTATCGTTGACCTTGTTGCTACTTGCGCGAGTGATCCTGAAGTCGCAGTGGCTACTGTTGCCGGCGGCGTTACGATCGGTGGAGGTGTTGTCGCCACGCTCAAAGGCATCCTTAAACTTGGAAAATTTACCTTTGGCAAAAAGGTAGAGACTGAAACCGAACCGGGTGCTGACGGTCAGGTCAAGGTGACTAATCAACTCGGTCAGGTAAATTACTTCAACTCGACCGTTGTTAATATTTACAATCAGGATCGTACACGCTCACAAATCTCTCGTCTGACGCAAACTTTGGACAAAGACGGTGCCGACTCAATTCGCATTAGTACGGGCGATGACGACGAGACCGCTGAAGTCATCGGAAAGCAAGATCGAGAATTCTTCCGTTACGAAGAGGGCGTCGTTCTCACAGATAACGAAAGTGAAGTCATCCTTGAAATTGTGGGGCCAATGGTGAACGGCTCTCCAAAGGGATGGAGGTTCTGTGAGGGAGGCGACGGAGGAATTGAATTCAATGCAAACGTTGAAGATGCTGACTTCCTGGCAAAGGTAAAGTCGAGAGAAATCAAGTTTGAAAACGGGACTTCAGTGCTTGCAGTTGTCCGTACTGTTCAGCGCAATAACATTAGGACGGTGACTGAACGCACGATTGTTGAGATTCTTGAAATTTTCTCATCCACTCAGTCGGCGTCCTGATCCGCCAGAAGGCCTCCCTCGTGGAGGCCTTTTTGACACGCGCCTCTAGTTCGGCTATGCTTCCCGTGTCGGTCGCAATGACCGGCGCGGGCTTGGCGGCCCAAACTTACGGCGCGTAGCCGCCAGTCGTTCGATTGAGCGGCATTTTTGTTGGCTACGTGCGGATGCCCCCCTGAAACAGGGGTGCATCGAAGTCTCTGCTTATGAGCGAGGCTTGTGGGGCACCGAAAGGTGCGCAGTTCCGTAAGACTGTCCGCCAACCTGCAAGTCCTCGCTCACCATCTTGGCGGATGGCACGAGGGTTTTCAAAACTCTTACGGAGACTTCATATGTCTATCCCCGCTTGCTTCTCTTTTGAGAATTCCAAGGTCCGCACGCTCGGAACGCCCGACCTGCCCCTCTTCGTCGCGATTGACGTTGCTTCAGCCCTCGGTTTCCAGAAGCCCTCGAACGCCGTATCTCAGCACGTTGACGCCGAAGACCTCATCAAACAGGAAATCACCGACAAGCTTGGGCGTGTTCAGACGGTCAACTGCGTCAACGAGTCCGGCCTCTACGCCCTGATCTTCGGTTCCAAGCTCGACAGCGCCAAGCGCTTCAAGCGCTGGGTCACGTCAGAAGTCCTTCCGGCGATTCGCAAGACCGGACGCTACGAAGCGCCGAAGCCTGAGTACATCACGGTTGAGCACCGCTGGGCCATCCAGAAGGCCGTCGGCAGAAAAGCCCGCGGGCAGTCCGTCAACTATCAGACTGTCTATCGCGCTCTGAAAGATCGCTTCAAGGTTGAGAAGTACACGCACATTCTTGAGACCGACTTTGATGCAGCAATCGACTTCATTGAGTCGTTGCCGCCGATGCAGTTGGCTCCACTGAATCAACGAGCTCCTGCAGAACCTCCCCGAAAAGCTGTGCAAGTCAACGAGATATTCATGAACCGCCTACTTACGTTCGTCTATTGCTGGCGATACCTATTCCGTGATGAATTGGAAACCTACCTGCGCTTTTTGCGCATGGTGGATTCTCCTCGGGCGCCGTATCTGTGGGAAGCCATTCATGACCTAAGCCTTTCCACCATTGAGGTCGAACTCGCCAAATACGGCTACGACGTGAAGGAGCTTGACTGCTACAAGTCCTGGGTCTCGCACCAGCCCAAGCACCTAACAGCGTAATCACCCAATTTTTCTTAACAGGCCTCGGCACTCACCTGCCGGGGCCTTTTCTTTTTCGGAACAGCCATGAAGACAAAAGCAAAGAGAAACTACCGCCGCCTGGAAGACGCTGCGACCTTCCAAAAGACGATCGAAGACATCCAGCGGCTTCACGTCAAAGCGAAAAAGATCTGCGACAAAATCTTTGTACTCTCGACACAGCAAAGAATCGACGCACAGAAAGGAAGCTACGAAGAAAAGCTGCTTCTCACGCTTTCGCAGGAACTCTGCAGCGTCTCGCATGATCTCATCACAAAGACGCTCGCCCTAGACCGCACCGCCTACGCAATGGCCCCAGAGGAGATGTCACATGACAAAGCCTAGAAAAAAGAAGTATCGGCCCAAGACCGTTAGGACGCCGGCGATGCTTTTCGACGTCATCGCACCGACGATCGAACAGGATGAGCTGGAGCGCCTGGAGATCTGCGCCCTTTCCGCTGTGAAGCAGATCGAGCTCGGAGAAGGAACCGCAGAAAACTTCGCCACGGTCGCAACCTTCGTCGACAACCTCTTCGTTCTGGCTGCCGTTTTCAAGGAAAAGTCAGAGCTGCAGCTCCTTGACCTGCTTGCTACAGGTGCGCTTATGGGGTCCAAAGGCTCAACGAAAGAAGGCAGCGTCCCCGATCCATGCATGGTCCGAATCATCCGTGAGGCGATCCGAGTCCAGCAGATCCTTGTGAAGAACTGCCGACGCTCTGAACTCGTTGCCTCTGCCCGCGTGTCATACGAACACTACAAGGACATACGTGTCAATCCGCGCGCAGCGTACATCGTCGACCCGAACAAGCAAAGCTGCATGGATATCAAACCGCTTGAAGGCTGCATCGGCATCACGTTCATCAATAGCGCATGCAGAACCGGCTATCTGAGCTTCAACAGCGAGCGCAATGTCTGGCTGTGGAAGATGCCGACAGAAGACATGCAGGCCGTCATCACCGAACCCATTTTTGTACTTTTTGTCGAGGATCAACCATGAAAGAACGAACACGAAAATCCAAACCTTCAATGGGCATGCTCATGGTGGATGTCAAAGACGTCGCCGCCGCGTGCTCCATCGGCGTGAGCACCGTGTGGCGTCTCGTCAAGAGTGACCCGACCTTCCCACAGCCGGTCTACTTCGGCCCCAAGGTAGCCCGCTTCAAGGTGGAAGACGTCCGCCGATGGGTGAAGCAGCTCGAAGCTGGAAAGCCGACCGAGGATCCTTTGGCCGCATGAACGAAGCCCCGCACAGCAACAAAGCTGTCGGGGCTTTTTATCTGATTAATTTACAGGTGCAGGAACACCGTGAGTGATATAAGCTGCACCCTTATCGTTAGCAAAAATCTTAACCGCTGTCGTTTGTTCAAACGTAAGGCAAAGCAGATGATGCAAGGACAACACTAAGTCCTGTAACTTGTCGTCAGACTCAAGCGATCGTACATTTAAGCCATGTTCCATCGCTTGGCTTCGCGTGATATGTCTAGCATGCGTCTTCGAAAAATCCTGATCACCAAGCAACTTCTGGATTTCCTGGATTTTCCCATCGGGGTCCTTATCACCGGAAAGCATCCCTCGGCGTAGAGATTTCTTCAAAATATCATTTGACCAGTCAATGGCATTCTGACAATCGAGCAAAAAACCAGGAGGCAATTTTCCGACGATCGCCTGCCACATTGGGAAGATGCCAGGCCGCTCTTCTACCTCTTTGCAGGCCTTCTCAAATTCAGCAATGTATGACTGGGCTGCAACTCCATTAATCTGAGGGTCAACTGGACCAATACTCGACTGATTACCCATCCAAATCTCTTTGCAAGATACGGCAATCAGAGTTCCACCAGACATTGCTAGTTGTGGCACAAAGGCACGGATATTCCCTTCGTATAGCTCATACAAATAGTCGATTAATGACTCTGTAGCGTCAACACGGCCGCCGGGCGTGTGCAAAATTAGATCCAACCCGCGTTCTCTAGACCCTTTCTTTGGGCAACATGCCATAAATCCGTTTTTATCTTCATCTGAAATACTGTAATTAGCTCCTACCTTGGGCTTCTGTAACCACCCTGAGTAGTAGACCATTACATTGCGGCCTGTATGCTTGGAAATTTTCTTTAGAAGATCATTTCTCAAAACATCGTGAGGATTATGCGTCCCGATGGCTTCTAAAATTTGATTCCACGTAGGCATACGTCAATTCACAAAACAGTAGATCCAGACACAGAAGAACGACACTTTCTAAGATCTTCTGGACTCCAAGCAAAAGGCCCGTACACAGGGACGAACTCGCTCTTGGTCGTGCCAAAAGAGAACGGGCTACGTTCTATTTTTTTCTGTAGCTCCAGACTTTTCTCAGATATCTTTTTGTTCTGAGGGTTTTCCTTTTGTTCTTTCATGGCTTTTCCTCACATTTCAAGTCAACACGTCCATGTCGAGAGCAACCTACACCAACTTTAGACTTTAGAAGTATTCGAAACAAGAAGTCTTATTTAAGATCAGACAAGCAAAACTTTCCCCAAGCTTCATATACCTCCCTCATGTCGCCCAGCGCCTGCTCACGGTCGTAAGCGCACTGATAGCTTTCATTACGATGATCAAGGCAGCTCTCCCGCAGATCACGCGGGAAAGCCTTGTGCCCATAGCCCTTCGCATCCTTCGCCCAGGTATTGAAAGTCGCACGAGCAAGGCCGTGCAGCGTCACGATTCTAGGCTGCCCGTCCCGCGTCTTTTCGTCCGGATCAACCCAGCCGACGCCGTCAATCTTCTTCTGCTTGACGTGCATGCGCTTCAGCAGCGCTCGCACAGAATCACGGCTGAAAGCGGAGAGACGGCCCTTGTTGATATTCGGGAAGATGAAGCCCTTCTCATCGCCCGGAAACCTCGGCGCACTGTCGAGAAGCGCTGTCGCCTGCGGACTTAGAGGCGTCTTTCGGTCGAAAGGAATCTTGTCGCTCTTCATCTTCATGCGCTCGCGCGGGATGACGTGCAGCCATCTTCCCTCCTCGTCCTGCTGTATCTCATCCCAAGTTGCCTCGCGTGCCGTCGTGTTTCGTGCTGACGTAAGGATTGCAAACGCCAGGCATCGAGCCGTCTGGCTCTGAGGCACAAGCTTCATCAGCTCCGCGAAAAACAGAGGCATTCTCTTTGGCGGCAAAGCAGGCTCATGCCCGCCTTCCGGACGATCAAGCGAAAGCAAGTCTCCGAGCTTTCCGTCCTTCACCTTCGCTGGATTGAGCATGGCCGGGATCATCTCCTGGCGCATCGCCCAGTCGAAGGCGTTCCGTATATCGCTCAGGATGCGCTCCGGCGTGTCGATCATCGTCCGCCACTTCTCGCCCAGCTCCACATACAGCCGCTCCGGCGTCACGTCCTTGGCCGGCATGCCCATAAGCTCGCCGCTCAAGTGGTTCCGGCAGAAGCCGTCCCATACGAGCTCTTTTGGCTTGATGGCGTTCTTCCAGCGGCCGCGCTCATCATTGAAGCGAATCCACCCATAGACGATCTCTTTGAGCGTCGGATCGTGTGCCTCTGGCTTCGGTTGAAGTGCTGCGGCCTTCTCCTTTTGAACAGCGACCGGATCGATGCCTTGATCGAGCATCTCCCGCCACTCTGCCGCTTTTTGGAAAGCGTCGCTCAAACTCATCGCGGGATACTGACCAAGCTGAAATGAGCGACCGCTTGATGTGTCTCTTAGGATGAAATAGCGAACAGTCGAACCGTCCTTGCGTTTTCGAGGGCGGACATATAACCCTCTGACAACGCCACACGCAGTATCCGAGGAGACAGCGCGCAACTTTTTATCCGTCATTTTGGCTGCGAGTCTAGGCATCTCTACCTCATTTCACACAAAAAATCCGAAGAATTTCGGTCTTTATTCACACATTGTGCGCCAATGTGTGCTTCTGTGTGTGCTTCTGCCGCGCGCTAGGGACACGCTACGACACGTCAATGTGAGGCGTCTTTTGGCATGTTTGATTCGTGGAACGCCTAGAGCCGCAGAGATAGGCGAGACGAAGAGACAACAAAAAAGGCCATCTTACGATGACCTTCTTTAGTTGATCTGGTCGGGGCGGCGGGATTCGAACTCGCGACCCCTTGCACCCCATGCAAGTGCGCTACCAGGCTGCGCTACGCCCCGAACAGAAGGGAGAGTTTATATGACCCTCCCTAAAAAGTCAAATCAATCTTCGCCGCCGGCGATCAGATTCGTTGTCACTCGGCTGTTGAGCGTTCCCGACGGATGGAACGTGACGACTCGGCGTTCGGTGATAGTCACCGTTTCGCCGGTCTTCAGGTTGCGGCCCGGGCGAGCCACCTTGTCGCGAACCGAGAAGTTGCCGAGACCCGGGATCTTCACCGTATCACCCTTTTCCAGATGCTCGGCGACGAGTTCAAAGAAGGTCTCAACGATAAGTTTGGCATGAGGACGATCAAGTCCTGCGACATGATCGACCAATGCTTCTGCCAGGCTTGCCTTATTGAGCGTGTAGATCTCAGCGGCGGTCAGTTCAAATTCTTCAGTCATATTCACTAGCGGTCAATTGAGAATTATGTCTTTCGAAGGGAATCATGCAACTCCCTTCGAAATAGTTCAAGGTCAATCACGCGCGCAGATGCGCCCCCACGCCCTCGAGCGCTTCGAGAATCGCTCGCACAGCGCCGTCAGCTTGTTCGTCGGTGAGCGCTTCTTCGGTACGGCTCGAAAGTTCAATGGCGAAAGCGAGTGACTTCTCAGCAACTGTATCCACTGCGTCCTGCGGACGGTAGAGGTCAAAGAGCTTGAAGTTGGCGAGCGGCGCCAGACGAAGATCTTTCTTCTTAGCCGCAGCAACCGCGTCAAAGAGCTTCTCGACTTCCATTTCCGCAGGCACGACGACGGCCAAGTCGCGGGTAACGGACTGGAACTTGCTCACCGGAACGTAGTTCGGAAGCGGACGATCCAGAAGTGCCGGCACCTCGACTTCGAAAACCACCGGGGCATGCGGCAGTTCATACGCCTGTGCAGCCTTCGGGTGAAGTTCACCAATAAAGCCGATGCGCTTGCTTCCTAAGTACACAGCTGCCGAACGTCCCGGATGCAGTGCCGGGAACGCTTCCTTGACGAAGCACAGCTTCATCGGAGCCGCCAAGCGTTCGAGATCGCCTTTGACGTCATAGAAGTCGACGCGGCGAGCGGGTTTGCCCCACTGTTTGTCATCGGCATCACCATAGGCGAGCCCCGCAATGTGCTGCGGCTGGCGAACGCCCTTCACCGTCCACGGCCCTTCTTCAATCGAAGTATCCGGGAAGAAGACGCGTCCGAGCTCAAACACACGAACGCGCTCAGCACGGCGGTTGAGGTTGTATTTGAGAATATCCACCAAACCGCCGATCAGCTGCGTACGCATCACCGAAAGCTGCGACGCGATCGGATTGAGCAGACGGATGGGGCTGTCGTTTCCTGCGAAAACGCGTTCCCAGTCTTCCGGCACAAAGGAGAAGTTGATGAGCTCCTGGTAGCCCAGCTCGGCCATTTCACGGCGAAGCGCATGCTGATCACGCCGCTCTTCGCGGCTCGGCTTCATCGCGCTGCGGGCGAGCGGCGGACGATCCGGGAGTTTTTCGAGTCCGTAAAGACGGGCCACTTCCTCAATCAAATCCTCTTCGATTTCAATATCAAAGCGGAACGACGGCGGAACGACGGTAAAGACGCCGTCCTCATAGGTGAAATCGAAGCCGAGACGCTTGAAGCTTGTCTCCATCGATTCGACGGGGATTTCCACTCCGACTACCTTGCGGCAGCGATCAACGCGCATCTTGACGGGAGCACGCGTCGGCAGCGCCGTCTGAACATCCGCAACGGGACCTACCGTCGTTTCGGGCGTGCCGCAAATGTCGAGCACGAGCCGTGTGATGTATTCAAGATGTTCGGCCGTTGAAGCGAAATCGACGCCGCGTTCATAGCGGTAGGCCGCATCGGTCGAGAAATTCAGTTTGCGGCAGCGGCCCTGAATCGCTTTCGGGAACCAGAAGGCAGACTCAATAAAGAGGTCCGTCGTTTCCGTGCTGATGGAGGACGACTCCCCGCCCATGATGCCTGCCAGGCACTCAGGCTCATCGCCCGCGCAGATGACGCCGTACCAAGGATCAAGCGCAACGGTTTCACCGTTGAGCAGCTGAACGGACTCGCCTTCACGTGCCCAGCGCACCGTCAGACGATCCGCAGGGATCTTCTTCAGATCATAAAAGTGCGTCGGACGGCCCAGCTCGAGCATGACATAGTTGGAAATATCGACCAGAGCAGAGATCGAACGCATGCCGCAGCGCTCCAAGCGCGCCTTCATCCAATCCGGCGTCGGGGCAGCAGCATTCAGGCCGCGAAGAATTCGGCTCGTAAAGCGGCCGCAAAGGTCGGGCGCCTGAACATCCACCGGAAGCGTGCAGGAGCAAGTGGCAGCAACCGGATCCATCGCCGGCAGCGTGAGCGGCGCACCGGTAATCGCATGCACATCGCGTGCGACGCCGACCACGGAGAGCGCATCGCCGCGATTGGGGGTGAGCTTGAGTTCGATCTTGGCATCGTCAAGACGTGCGTACTGACGGATATCGACGCCCACCGGCGCATCATCGGGCAGGATCCAAATACCATTGTGATCTTCGTTGATGCCGAGTTCGCGCGTCGAACAGAGCATGCCCATCGAAACCACACCGCGCAGCTTGCTCTTTTTGATGCGGAAGTCGCCGGGGAGCACGGCACCGATCGTAGCGCAGGCGACTTTGATGCCGGCACGGACATTCGGTGCGCCGCAGACGATCTGCAGCGTTTCGCCGGTACCGGCATTGACTTCGCAGACGTGCAGATGGTCCGAATTCTCATGATCGCGGCAAGAGAGCACCTCACCCACTACGACGCCGGAAAAGGCCGGCGCAATGGTACGAACCTCTTCAACCTCAAGACCCGCCATCGTCAGGGCATCGGCCAGCTCATCCGTGCCGAGCGCCGGATTGACATACTGGCGCAGCCATTCTTCAGTGAAAATCATTTATGCCTCGGGGGATTAGTTGAACTGACGCAGGAAGCGAAGGTCGCCTTCAAAGAAAAGACGCAGATCGTCGACGCCGTAGCGAAGCATCGTCAGGCGTTCAAGGCCGGAGCCGAACGCAAAGCCGATGTATTTCTCGGGGTCCAGGCCGTAATTGCGCACCACATTGGGATGCACTTCACCGGCGCCCGAAATCTCGAGCCACTTGCCCTTTCGCGGTCCGCTGGTGAACATCATGTCGACTTCGACCGAAGGTTCAGTGAACGGGAAGTAGGACGGGCGGAAACGGACTACGAGATCATTCGTCTCAAAGAAGCAGCGCAGGAAGTCGCTGTACACGCCCTTCAAATCGGTAAAACTGATGTCGGTATCGAGCCACAGACCTTCGACCTGATGGAACATCGGCGAATGCGTCGCGTCGCTGTCAACGCGATAGGTACGGCCCGGACTAATGACCTTGATCGGCGGCTGATGCGTACGGGCGTAGCGCACCTGCATGGGCGAGGTGTGCGGACGCAGCGGCAGCGGGCGGCCTTCGTCATCATTGCGGTCCACATAAAACGTATCCTGCATGGAGCGGGCCGGATGATTGGGCGGGTTATTCAAAGCAGTGAAGCTAAACCAGTCGCTTTCGATTTCAGGACCATCGGCCACATCAAAGCCGATTGAACGGAAAATTTCCTCAATTCGCATCCACGTGCGCATGACGGGATGGATTCCGCCCTTGGCGTCCATGCGCCCGGGGAGCGTCACGTCAATGGACTCCTGGGCGAGTTTGGCAGCGAGCGCTTCTTCAGCGAGCGCTTCGCGTCGTGCATTGAGTGCGGCTTCAACCTGCTGCTTGGCGCGGTTGATTTCCTGACCGCGAGCGCGGCGCTCTTCGGGAGCGAGACGGCCGAGCTCCTTCATGAGCATCGTAAGGCTGCCCGTTTTGCCGAGGTAGCGGGCCTTGGCGTCCTCGAGAGCGGCAGCGGCATTCGCCTCAGCGAATTCACGCTGCGCGGACTCGATGAGTTCGGAAAGTTCCTGCATTTTGAATTCCAAAACTTGAGAAATCTGGCGGACGCCATCGAATGTCGGTGCAGGACCTGCGGCGAGAAAAATAAGAGACTGAGCATCGAAGGATGTAAAAAAGACGCATTGCTGCGCCGTTCCTTCTTTTTCCCTGCTCAAAGCCTCTTGAGAGCCCTTCAGGCTCAGATTCCCGTCTCACAGCGCCTCCCGACAGAGAGTCGTCCGTTTTCGCATCTGCAGTTTTCAGCCGCAGCAGCTGAACTGCCCAAGACCGAAAACATAAACACGAAGAACGGCTTCAGATCGATGAGCGCGTCCTAATAGTGACCGCACCCTCCGCAGAAGCCGTCGGAGAAGATAGGAATTCTACAAGCAATTCTCTGAGAATGCTCGAAAAAAAGCTCCGTGACCCTCGCGGATCCGGAGCTTTCTTCAGCCTTTCTTTGCGCAGAATCAGGCGTTCTTGACCTGAGCAACGAGGGCGGCGAAACCGTCCTTGTCATTCACAGCCATGTCGGCGAGAACCTTGCGGTCGAGGGCAATGCCGGCCTTCTTCAGACCGTTCATGAACACCGAGTAGCTCAGGCCGTTGGCGCGGCTGCCGGCGTTGATACGAGCGATCCACAGACGGCGGAACACATGCTTCTTGTCGCGGCGGTCACGATAAGCATACTGACCGGCACGCATGACAGCCTGTTTGGCAACACGGAAAACGTTGTTGCGGCGCAGACGGTAGCCCTTCGAAAGGGTGAAAATCTTCTTATGACGAGCACGAGCCGTCACACCACGCTTCACACGAGGCATCTTTAACTCCTTTCTTCTGAATTAGGCGTAGGGGAGCATGCGCTTGACGGACTTGATGTCCGACTCATGCACCGTGACCATACCGCGCAGATGACGCTTGTTCTTCGTCGTGCGGTGGGAAAGGATATGACGCTTCGTAGCGTGGGCGCGCTTGATCGAGCCGCTGGCACGCGGCTTGAACCGCTTCGCAGCGGCGCGCTTGGTCTTCATCTTCGGCATTTGGCCGTTACCTCTTATTGGATGAACCGCGGGCGTCCGTTCAGATCTTGAACGGCTCTTGTCTGGCCTGAGGCTCACTTATAGAAAACTCGAGGCCGGCAAAACCTTCCGGCCTCTCGTCAAGGAACGCGATTCTACATCAATGCAAAACCGCGTGTGTGAAATCAGCGCTTCTTTTTGGGAGCGAGGACCATGATCATCTGGCGGCCTTCGAGCTTGGGCGCATGCTCGACCTGAGCAATGTCGACAAGCTCCTCACGGACGCGGTCCATGAGCTGAGTGCCGAACTGCTGGTGAGCCATTTCGCGTCCGCGGAAGCGCAGCGTGATCTTGGCCTTGTCGCCGTCCTCAAGGAAGCGCTTCAGGCTGCGCAGTTTCGTCTGGAAGTCGTTCTCATCCGTGGCCGGACGGAACTTGACTTCCTTGATCTGGACGACTTTCTGCTTGGCCTTGGCTTCCTGAGCCTTCTTCTGTTCCTGATAGCGGAACTTGCCGTAATCCATCAGACGGCAGACCGGCGGGACTGCGTTAGGCGCAACCTCGACCAAATCCACCCCTGCATCCTCAGCCATGCGGAGGGCTTCGGATGTGCGGACGATCCCGATCTGGGCGCCATCGACGCCGGTCAGTCGGACTTCAGGAACTCGGATCTCACCATTGATCCGATGCTTGCGATCTTGAGCTATGGCTCTTCTCCCAAAAATTAAGCGTTGTGCGCGCTAAAACACCCGATCAGCGGGTGCGTTCGCGGTTTTCCGTTGAAATGCGTTCGATGAAGGCGTCGAGCGACATCACCCCGAGGTTCTCGCCTCCGCGGGCGCGCACGGAAACCGTTCCCGTCTGTGCTTCCTTTTCACCCACTACGAGGATGTAAGGAAGTTTTTGCAGACTAAGCTCGCGAATTTTATAGTTGATCTTTTCGCTGCGCAAATCCGTCTGAACCCGGAGACCGGCAGCATGGAGTTTTGCAGCAACATCTTTGGCGTAAGCGCCCTGATTGTCGGTAATCGACGTCACAGCGCACTGAATCGGAGCAAGCCACACCGGGAAGGCGCCGGCAAACTCTTCAATCAGCATACCGATCCAGCGCTCGAGCGAGCCCAGAATGGCGCGGTGAAGCATCACCGGAATCTTGCGGGAGTTGTCTTCGGCAACATACTCAGCGCCAAGACGACCCGGCATCTGGAAGTCCACCTGCACGGTGCCGCACTGCCAGGACCGGCCGAGGCAGTCCTTGAGGTGATATTCAATCTTGGGGCCGTAGAAGGCGCCTTCGCCGACGAGCACTTCGTACTTGATGCCGAGCGCATCAAGGCTCGCCATCAGAGCATGTTCGGCCTTGTCCCACACGGCATCTTCACCAATGCGCATCGCCGGGCGAGTCGCCACCTTGTAGGCGATGTCAGTGAAGCCGAAGGTCTTGTAGACCTTCTGCACGAGCGCGGTAAAGACTTCGCATTCGGCAAGAATCTGATCTTCCGTGCAGAAAATGTGACCGTCGTCCTGAGTGAAGCCGCGCACACGCATGAGGCCGTGGAGCGAACCCGAAGACTCATTGCGATGGCACTGACCGAATTCACCAATGCGCAGCGGCAGATCACGGTAGCTGCGAAGCTTCGAATTGAAGATCTGGATGTGGCCGGGGCAGTTCATCGGCTTGAGCGCGTAGTAGCGGTTCTCCGACTCCGTCGTGAACATATTGTCGCGGTACTTCGCCCAGTGACCGGAACGCTCCCACAGAGAGCGGTCAAGCAGCTGAGGAGCTTTCACTTCTTCGTAGCCATTATCCTGATAGACGCGGCGCATGAACTGCTCGATCACCTGCCAGAGCGCCCAGCCTTTGGCATGCCAGAAGACCATGCCCGGCGCTTCATCCTGCAGATGGAAGAGATCGAGTTCGCGGCCAAGGCGGCGGTGATCACGCTTTTCGGCCTCAGCGAGCATCTCGAGATAAGCCTTCTGCTCATCCTTCGTCGCCCAGGCCGTACCGTAGATGCGCTGGAGCATTTCGTTCTTGCTGTCGCCGCGCCAGTAGGCGCCCGCCACCTTCATCAGGTGATGCACCTTGAGGCAGCCCGTTGACGGCACGTGAGGGCCGCGGCAAAGATCCACGAAGTCGCCCTGACGATAAAGCGAAATCACTTCACCCGCAGGAATCGAAGAGATGATTTCAGCCTTGTAGTGTTCGCCCAAAGCCTTGAAGAAGTCGATGGCTTCTTCACGCGGCATTTCTTCGCGCACGATCGGAATGTTTTTCTTCACGAGCTCATCCATACGAGCTTCGATCGCCTTCAAATCTTCGGGCGTAAAAGCGCGGGTGTAGGAAAAGTCGTAGTAAAAGCCGTTTTCGATCGCCGGTCCGATCGTGACCTGTGCCTCGGGAAAGAGCTCCTTGACGGCCTGAGCCATCAGGTGAGCGGTCGAGTGACGAATAATCTCAAGCCCTTCGGGGTCGCGTGCCGTGATGATCGCAACCGCAGCATCGCCGTCAATCACGTGCGAGAGATCCACCAACTTGCCGTCCACACGTCCGGCTAAAGCTGCCTTAGCGAGTCCGGCACCGATCGATGCGGCAACCTGGGCCACCGTGACGGGACCCTCGTACTCGCGTTTGGAGCCGTCGGGAAGAGTGACTGAAGCCATTTCGAAATCCTCACAAAAATTCTGGGCATAAAAAAAAGTGCGGCCTGAGCCGCACTTCTTTCATGTCGAACAGTGACAATACTGCGCTCACGCCCTGTTAATAATAACGGGGCGCTGTTGTTCGAAATTCATTCGCCAACATCCGCATCGTCGCTGTCCGAAAAAAATTTTGGTAGGCACAATTGGATTCGAACCAACGACCCCCACCATGTCAAGGTGATGCT
>ERZ1026878.740-NODE-740-length-23535-cov-12.364991_pt1 | contig 23535 bp, 20 predicted proteins | sample MGYA00380169_ERZ1026878 | MGnify/ENA primary metagenome ERZ1026878 (study PRJEB33269, sample SAMEA4719805) | human gut metagenome | biome: human-associated habitat; feature: organic feature; material: feces | place: Cameroon | collected 2013-10 ...
GCATGGCGCTGCCCACCCTGCCCAAAGCGCAGCCCGCAGCCGCCCCCACCCCGGCCCCGGCCGCACAGCCGGCAGCTGCTCCCGCTGCGGCGAAGCCCGCCAACGCGCGGGATGCCGCGATGGCAGAAGTCATCCGCCGGACGCTGAAGAGCTTCCAGTAAAAAGGATCCGATTTTTCCAACCGGTGTGAAAAACACGGAAAGGACAAAAAGCCATGGATATCAGTTCGCAGGAAATTGAAGCGATCGTCAAGCAGGTGCTGGCCGGAATGGGCGGCAGCCAGACGAGCGCACCCGCCGCAGGCTGCCCCGCAGCCAGCGGTGCGGCCGGGAACCGCGGCGTCTTCGAGAATGTCGATGACGCGGTAGAGGCCGCTTGGAAGGCTCAGCGGGACTGGGCTGCCAACTACAAGATCGAAGACCGCCAGCGCATCATCGAGGCCATCCGCCGCTGCGCCCGCGCCCATGTGGAGGAGTGGTGCCGCAAGATCGTGGAGGAGACCGGCATGGGCCGCTACGAGGACAAGGTGGAAAAGCACCTTGCCGTTATCAACAAGACCCCCGGCCCGGAATGCCTGACCACCGAAGCCAAGAGCGGCGACGCGGGCCTGATGCTGGAAGAGTATGCCCCCTTCGGCGTCATCTGCTCCATCACCCCCACCACCAACCCCACCGAGACCATCATCAACAACACCATCAGCATGATCGCGGGCGGCAACACCGTCGTGTTCAACGTCCACCCCCGCGCTAAGCACGTCTCTGCGGACTGCCTTCAGGCCCTGAACACCGCCATCATCGAGGCGGGCGGCCCGGCAAACCTCATTACCATGACCCGTGAACCCACCATGGAGAACGTGGACAAGATGGCCGCGAACCCCAAGATCCGCCTGATGGCGGGCACCGGCGGCATGGGCATGGTCAACGCCCTGCTCCGCAGCGGCAAGAAGTGCATCGGTGCCGGTGCGGGCAACCCGCCCGTCATCGTGGACGAGACCGCCGACATCGAGCTGGCGGGCCGCAAGATCTACGAGGGCGCTTCTTTTGATAACAACATCCTCTGCTTTGCAGAAAAAGAGGTCTTCGCCGTCAACACTGCGTATGACGGGCTGCTGCATGAATTGCAGAAGCAGGGTGCATACCTGCTGAACAAGGCCCAGACCGAGCAGTTGGTCAACATCGTGCTCCAGCCCAAGAAGGGCGGCGGCCACGAGGTGAACAAGAAGTGGGTCGGCAAGGATGCCGCCCGCATTCTGGAGACCATCGGCGTCCATGTGCCGGACAGCTGCCGCCTCGCCATCTGCGAAGTGCCCGCAGACCATCCGTTCGTGCTCGTGGAGCAGATGATGCCGGTGTTGCCCATCGTGCGGTGCCAAAGCTTCGAACAGGCCGTGGAATGGGCCGTCGTCGCCGAGCACGGCAACCGCCACACCGCTTCCATCTTCTCCAAGGATGTGGATCACATGACCCGGTTCGCCCGCGTCATCGAGACCACCATCTACGTCAAGAACAGTGCCACCAAGGCCGGTGTCGGCATCGGCGGCGAGGGGCACTGCACCATGACCATCGCCGGGCCGACCGGTGAGGGCATCACCTGCGCGAAGAGCTTCTGCCGCCGCCGCCGCTGTATGCTGGCCGAGGGCGGGCTCCGCATCATCTGAGTTTTGAAGGACGAAACACCACCACGATAGATTGAATGTTCTGATAGGAGGAACAACTTATGAAAGCTCTGGGTTTTATTGAGACGAAGGGTCTTGTTGGCAACATCGACGCAACGGATGCGATGCTGAAGGCTGCGGACGTGGAGTTCATCGGTTCCGACACCATCGGTGCCGGCCTGACCACCGTCATCGTCACCGGCGAAGTCGGTGCCGTCAAGGCCGCTACCGAGGCAGGCGAAGAGGCTGCTTCCCGCGTGGGCGAGCTGTTCTGCGTCAACGTCATCGCACGCCCCCATGCCGATCTGGCCCGCATCATGCCCGCCAAGGGCCCCGCCACCGGCAAGTCCGGCCAGCCCGCCGGTGAGCAGGTCCCGCTGGATGCCGCTCTGGGCATGATCGAGACCAACGGCCTGACCGCTTCCATCGAGGCTGCCGATGCCATGCTGAAGAGCGCAGACGTCTCTCTGGTCGGTCAGGAAAAGATCGGCGCAGGTCTCGTCACCGTCTTCGTGCAGGGCGATGTCGGCGCGGTCAAGGCTGCTGTGGAAGCTGGCCAGACTGCCGCTTCCCGCATCGGCGAGGTCGTGAGCGCACTGGTCATCCCGCGCCCCCACGCAAGCGTGTCCGAGTGCATGCCGGAGCTGCGCTGAGCTGCTGCATCCAAAGCAGAAAGGGGCGCTGAGCCTTGGTTTATCATGATATCAGTCAGGAGCAGCTTCTGCTCCTGATCACACAGGCGGTCAAGGCCGAGCTGCAAAAGCGGAGCCGTCAGGTGCCGGTGGGCATTTCGGTGCGCCATATCCACCTGACCCGCAGCGATGTGGACAAGCTGTTCGGCTACGGTTACCAGTTGACCCCCAAAAAGCCGCTGAGCCAGCCGGGTCAGTTCGCCTGTGAGGAGTGTTTGGACATCATCGGCCCCAAAGGCGAACTCAAGCATGTCCGCATCCTTGGCCCGGAGCGCAGCGCGACCCAGATCGAGCTGGCGCAGACCGACTGCCGCAACATCGGCATCAGCGCACCCGTCCGCTCCAGCGGCGATACCAAGGGCACGCCGGGCGTGACCCTGCGGGGCCCCAATGGAACGCTGACCGTGCCGGAGGGTGTGATGATCGCCGACCGCCACATCCACATGACCCCGGCGCAGGCGGCGGCCTTCGGCCTTGCCGACGGCGACCGGGTGCAGGTGCGGATCGACGGGCCAAAGCCCGGTGTGATGGGCGGCGTGCTCATCCGCGCCAACGACAAGTGCGCACTGGATTTTCATATTGACACCGATGACGGCAACGCCTTCCTGCTGCGGCAGGGGCAGCTGGTCACCGTGCTGGGCAAAGAGGAGTAAGTTATGATTTTAGGGATCGTCAAGGGGACCGTCGTTGCCACCCGCAAAATGCCGGAGCTCGTGGGCTATAAGTTCTTGCTGGTAGAGCCGGTGTACGGCTCCAAGAAAGACATGGTCGTGGCTGGCGACAACATCGGCGCGGGCGTCGGTGAGATGGTATTGGTCACCACCGACGAGACCACCCAGCATGGTCTGGATCATCCCTCGCCCATCGATGCGTTCATCGTGGGCATCGTGGATAATCCCCCCACCCTGACCAAATAAACCACCCTGCAAGTTTTGCCGCAGAGAGGGGCTGCCCTCCCGGCGGGATCGTGAGGCTTAAACAATGAAGATTATTATCATCGGCAGCATCGCCGCCGGCGTTTCGGCCGCCGCCAGACTTGCCGCCAGCGAGCGCGGAGCGCAGATCACGGTTTACGAAAAAGGCGGATTCTACTCCTGCGGCACCGGCGGTCTGCCCCATTACCTGTGCGAGGATCTGGACAGCCTGAACAAGGCCATCCAAGCCAAGGAGACTGAGCTGAACGCGCAGGGCATCACCGCGCATCTGCGCCACGAGGTGCAGCGCATCGACGCGGCGGCGCGGAAGATCACCGTCTGCGACCTTGCCACCGGCCGCGTGTTCGACGACAGCTACGACAAGCTCGTGATCGCCACCGGCTCCTCCAACCGGGTGCCGCAGGTGCCCGGCAGCGACCGCGTCGGCGTGCAGACGCTGAAGACCGTGGAAGACCTGATCTTCCTCAAGGAGTTCGTCCGCACCCCCTACGTGCGGGATATCGTGGTGCTGGGCGGAAGCTGGGCCGGGCTGGAAGTGGCAAAGTCCTTCCTCAAGCTGGGCCGCAGCGTCCGCATCATCGAAAAGGAGCAGCAGCTCCTGCCCCAGTTCGACCCGGAGGTCAGCAAGCTGATCCAGAAAGAGCTGGAAGCGCAGGGCGTGCAGTTCAACCTTGGCGAGCAGGTCCGCGCCTTCCCCGGCAAGACCTTTGTGGAGCAGGTGCAGACCAACCGGGGCACCTACCCCTGTGACCTGTGCATCGTGGCCATCGGCGTGACGCCCAACACCGCGATTCTAGCCGGCACCGGGGCCGAACTCTCCCCCACCGGGGCAGTGCTCATCGGAGCCGACCTCGCCACCAGCGTGCCGAACATCTACGCCGTGGGCGACTGCGCTGCCTGCCGCGATGGCTCGCTGCGCACCAGCAGCCTCCGCGTGGCCGATCTGGAGATCGCCCGCACCGGCCTGACCGAGACCGAAGCCCGCAAGGCGGGCCTCCGCGTCAAGAGCGCCATGGCCACCGGCACCGACCGGCCGGGCATCTGCCCGAACCCCCACCGCATCACCCTCAAGCTGGTGTACGAGGCCAACACCCGGCAGGTGCTGGGCGCACAGGGCTGGGGCGAAAAGAATGTTTCTGCCCGCATCAATGCCATTGCCGTTGCCATTCGCGCCGGGATGACCGTGGAAGCGCTGGGTCAGGTCGATTTCGTCTATTCGTCCTCGTCCTGCTCCATCTGGGACCCGGTGCAGATCGTTTGCGGTCAGGCGCAGTAAGCGGGAGGGACCACCATGGCAGAACGCATCAACGCCGTCAAGACCAGCTTCTTCGGGAAGGGTGCCATTCAGCTTCTGGGACCGGAGCTTCAGAAGATGGGCATCCACCGCGCCTTGCTGGTCACGGATCGTTTCCTCTATGATTCCGGTGCCGCTGCCCGCGTAGGGCAGGTGCTTTCCGGCGCCGGAGTGGAATACGCGGTGTACTACAATGTCCAGCCCAACCCCACGGTGCAGGTCGTCAACGACTGCATCGAAGCGGCCCGCACCCTGCAAGTGCAGCTGTTGGTGGCGCTGGGCGGCGGCTCCGCCATCGATACCGCCAAGGCCGCCAGCATCGTGGTGGCGTGCGGCGGCACCGTGGAGCAGTACGAGGGCGAGAACAAGTCCTCGAAGCCCGGTCTGCCCATTGTGGCCGTGAACACCACGGCGGGCACCGGCAGCGAGTGCACCTCCTTCTACATCGTCACCGACCCCGTCCGCCACAGCAAAATGGCGATGGTGGACCCCAACTGCATGGTCAGCATCGCGGTCAACGACACGGACTTCATGTCCTCCATGCCGCCCAAACTGACCGCCGCCACCGGCATGGACGCTCTGACCCATGCCATCGAGGCGGCGCTTTCGAAAAACGCAAATCCCCTGACCGACAAGGACGCCTACTGGGCGATGAACACCATCGTGGCCAGCCTTCCCCGTGCGGTGGCCAACGGCCATGACGAGGAGGCCCGCACCATGATGGCCTACGCCGAGAACGTGGCGGGCATGGCCTTCTCCAACGCCGGTCTTGGCATGGTTCATGCCATGGCGCATGCACTGGGCGGGCACTACAATCTGCCCCACGGCGTCTGTAACGCGGTGCTGCTGCCCTATGTGCTGGCCTTCAACAGCCGCAGCCCGGTCTGCCGGGAGCGGTTCGTGAAGATCGCAGCCGCCATGGGCGTGCCGGGTGCTCAGACGTCCGACGCCGCCGCACCGGCGGTCATCCAGTTTGTCCGTCGGCTCAGCGCGGACGTCGGGATCCCTTCTACCCTTGCCCAACTGAACAAAGTGGACCCTGCGGATTTCCCCGCGCTGGCCGACCTTGCCCTGCATGACACCTGCATGTCTACCAATCCGGTCGCCCCCACGCGGGACGAGGTGGTGGCGGTATACACCGCTGCGTTCCGCGGGTGAAACCTCCTATCATTCCTCTTATTGTTTCTCCATGACCAAAACGCCCGCCGGGACGAACCCGGCGGGCGTTTTGGCATTTTTGGGAGGACCTGATTTCACCCCGTTTTCACGGAAATGCTCCCGTTTTTTCACAGCTTTCCCGTGAAGTTTCCATAGTTGCGGTGTAGAATGAGCACACTTAAGTCACGTTGCATTTTTGAGGGAGGCTTGGTTATGAAGACCTGTTTGATAGAGAGCATGAAAATTTCCCGGCGAAGCTTTTTGCAGGCGCTTGGCGCGCTGACCCTTTCGGGCAGTCTGGCGGCGTGCGGCGGCACGGGGAAGGCAAAATCGGACCGCCTTGCGGCGGGGAGCCTCGCCTACACGCCGGATGAAGTGGTGACGGTGGAATTCTCGGACGGCGGCATCACGGTCAGCCCGGAGGACGCGGCGGGCCTTGCCGTGGAGGAGACCGCTCTCTCGGTGAGCGGTGCGGGCGTCTATGCCCTGTCCGGCCACTGTGCGGACGGCTCGGTGAAGGTGGAAGCCCAGACGGAGAACGTCGTGCTGCTGCTGGACGGCCTGACCCTGACCAGCGCTGACACCGCCCCCATCGTCTGCGGCGAATCCACCGGGGTGACCATCGCAGTGGTGGATGGGACGGAAAATACCCTGACCGACAGCGAGGCCAACGACCCGGACAATGCCGCCGACAACGAGAACGCCGAAAAGGCAGTGGTCAAGTGCAAGGACGGCTCGCAGGTCATCCTCTGCGGCGGCGGTGCGCTGACCGTGAACGCACGGGGCAAGAACGGCATCAAATCCGGCACCGCGGTGGATGACCGGGACGCCAGCCTGACCATCCGGGAGCTGACGCTGAACATCGAGGCGCTGGTGAACGATGCCATCAACGCAGAGCAACGGCTCAAGGTGGAAAGCGGAAACCTGACCATCGCGGCGGGGGAAGATGCCATCCACTGCGACATGGAACTGAACATCGGTGCGGAGGGCACCACCGGCCCCGCCATCACCGTTTCCACCTGCTGCGAGGGCTTGGAGGGGGCCGTCCTGAACATACACTCCGGCAATATGGACATCACCTCCACCGACGACTGCCTGAACGCCGCCAACTCCGACCTTGGCGACTATGCGTTCGAGATAAACATCTCCGGCGGCACCATCAAAGCCTATTCCTCCGAGGGCGACGGCTTTGACTCCAACGGCACCCTGACCATCACGGGCGGCGACATCTCGGTCTGGACCGCCAACGCCGCCGACAATCAGCCGCTGGATGCCGATGGGCGCATCACGATTTCGGGCGGCACGGTGCTGGCCGCAGGTGGCAGCGCGGGTATGGGCTTTTCCATCAGCGCGTCTCAGCCCTACGTCACCTTCGGCGGCGGGCGGGACAGCAGCCTTTCCCTCGCCGGGGGCGAGGCGTTCTCCATTGCGGACGAAAGCGGCAAGAGCGTGCTGGACAGCACCGCCCTCTGCGACGCGGCCTTCCTCTTTTATTCCAGCCCAGCCCTGACGGCGGAGGGACGCTACAGCGTCCAGCCCACCGTCACCGCCACGGCCAAGACCGGTGAAGCTGATACCCGGTTCGGCGGCAATGGAGGCCCCGGCGGCAGCGGCGGGCAGAGACTGGACGGCATGACGCCGCCGGACGGGGCACCTTCGGACGGGCAGATGCCGCAGGGCCAGCCGCCCCAGAGTGACGGCACCACCCTGCCGGAACTGCCGGCCGCCAGCAGCAACTGAGAAAAAACGCGCAGCAATTGCAATCCGCGCGCCGGAATGATACAATAAGAAGCGGCAAATCACCGCCGCCGGACGTTTTTCCGGCAGATGTAAGAAAGAAGGCTTTTTATTATGAGCATGAACACGGTTCCTGAGCGTCTGGCTGCCCTGCGCGCCGCCATGGACGCCAACGGCGTTGATCTTTATCTCATTCCGGTGGGCGACCCGCATTCCAGCGAGTACCTGCCCGACCACTACACCTCCTTGACCTATTTCTCCGGCTTCCATGGCGAGAACTCCAACTTCGTCGTTACGAAGGACAAGAGCGCTATCTGGGCCGACGGCCGCTATTTCGTGCAGGCGGAAAAGGAGATCGCGGGCACCGAGATCGAGCTGGAGCGGATGGGTGAACCGGGTGTGCCCACCGTGGAGCAGTACTGCGCCGATGCTCTGCCCGAAGGCGGGGTGCTGGGCCTGTGCGGTCTGACCGCTTCCTGCCATCTGGTGCGCAGCGTCCAGAAGGCGCTGGACGCCAAGCACGGCACCATCAAGACCCTGAATCTGGAAGATGAGCTCTGGACCGAGGGCCGCCCTGCCCTGCCGGAGACTCCCGCTTGGATCCTGAGCAAGGAGTACGCAGGGTTCTCCCCCGCCGAGAAGCTGGGCCAGCTCCGCGCAAAGCTCAAGGAGCTGGGCTGCACCGCACAGCTGGTGGGCAAGCTGGACAATCTGGCATGGCTGCTGAACCTGCGCGCCATGGACATCCAGTGCACCCCGTATGCCATGGCCTACTGCTACGTCACGGAGGACCGCGCTGTCCTCTTTATCAACACCAAGCGTCTGGGCGCAGAGGCTGCGGCTGAGCTGAAGGAGAACGGCGTCGAGATCGCCGAATACGACGATGTGCTGGGCTTCCTCGCCGCCGAGACCGAGCCGCAGACCGTGCTGGCCGACCCGGCTTCCGTCAACTACGCCGTCTACGAGACCTTGAGCAACAATGCGGCCCTGACCGTCAAGGATGAGGCCGATCCCCTGCTGCCGATGAAAGGCGTCAAGAACGAGACGGAGCTGACCCATAACCGCGAGGCCCATCTGCGGGATGCCGTGGCCATGGTGCGGTTCCAGAAAGAGCTGGAAGAGCGCCTTGCCGCCGGTGAAGAGCTGACGGAGCTGACCGTGGACGAGATCCTCCACAAGTACCGCTCCGCACAGGACAAGTTCATCGTGGAGAGCTTCGGCACCATTGCAGCCTACGGCGGCAATGCGGCCATGATGCACTACCACGCCACCGAAGCCGACCACGCCAAGCTGGAAAAGAAGGGCTTTTTGCTGGTGGACAGCGGTGCTACCTACATGGACGGCACCACCGACATCACCCGCACCTACCCGCTGGGCGAGCTGACCGAGGACGAAAAGCTGTTTTATACTTGGACTTTGCAGTGCCACATCGACATCGCAAAGGCCGTCTGGCTGAACTACTGCGATGGTCACATGCTGGACACCATCGCCCGCGAGCCGCTGTGGCAGCACCTCATCAACTACCGCTGCGGCACCGGCCACAGTGTCAGCTTTGTGGGCAATGTCCATGAGGGCCCCCACGCGCTGAACGGCCGCAACACCACCGTCTTCCAGCCGGGCATGGTCGTCACCGACGAACCGGGCGTCTACGAAAGCGGCGTGGTCGGTATCCGCATCGAGAACGAACTGGAGTGCTACCACAAGGCCGACAACCAGTACGGCACCTTCCTCGCCTTCCGTCCGCTGACCTTCGTGCCCATCGCCACCTCGCCCGTGGTGCCCGGCGTGCTGAACAAGGACGAGATCGCATGGCTGAACGCCTACCATCGGGAGGTCTTCACCAAGCTCGCCCCCCGCCTGACCGAGGAAGAGCGCGATTGGCTGGCCAAAAAGTGTGCAGCCATTGGGGACTGATTGAACTTCTAACAAAAATGAGGCTGTTGCAAAGAACTCCCTCAGTCACGGCTTCGCCGTGTCAGCTCCCTCTCGGAGGGAGCCTTGGCGTAACGGTTAGCTGTGAAAGCCTCCCTCATTGAAGGAGGTGGCATCGCATCAGCGATGACGGAAGGAGTTGTGCAACAGCCTCTTTTTCTATTTATTATTTCTCCGATTGATGTTCTTTCCAGTAAGCCTTTGCTTCGTCGATGGCCTTTTTGAAGGGGCCGGAGGGGTAGGTGCTCTCGGCGATGTCCACAAGGAACTTGTAGAGCTGGGGCCGCACCTCCTCGTATATCCCAAGGCGGGTGTAGAGGTCTTTGTAGTAGCGGAACACTTGTAATTTGTTCTGCACGATGGTGGCTGCGTTGATCTGGGTGTGGCAGATGCTCTGGGGGTTCTGGACGTAGTAATAACCGGGTTTGTCGATGGCGACGAACCGCTCGGCGTACTGGATGTACCGAAGGTTGAACACGAGGTCCTCGGCCCAGCGCATCTCGCTGACGAACTGGATGTCGTTGCCGGTCAGGATATCGCGGCGGTAGAGCTTGTTCCAAAGCACGCTGTAAAAATAGGAGGCGGGCTTGTCCATCAGACGGAGGGCGAAGGTATCCTTGTCGTAGACCCCGGCGGGCAGGAAGCCATACTCCCGCACTTCCGGCGGGCGGGCAACGCTCATGACGCCCAGCTCGTCTTGGATCTTATCCAGCACCTGTTCCGGCTTGGAGGCTCCTGCCGGGATGACCATCTTGTAGGGGGCGATGACGAAATCGGCTTCGTTCTCCTCGGCAGCGGCCACAAGGCGCTCGGTGAAGTCCGGGTCAAGGTAATCGTCGCTGTCCACGAACTCTACGTATTTGCCGGAAGCAAGCTTCAGGCCGAGGTTGCGGGTGTCCGATACGCCGGAATTGGCCTTGTCCACCAGCAGGATGCGGGGATCCTTTTGGCGGAACTCCTCGCAGACGGGAAGGCTCTGATCCTTAGAGCCGTCGTTCAGGATGATGATCTCGATGTTCCGGTAGGTCTGGGCACAGATGCTCCCCACGCACCGGGCCAGATGGCTCTGGGCATTGTAAACGGGCAGAATGATGCTGACGAGAGGCTGATTCATAGAGGAGTCTCCTTTCATCGTTTTTGTTGTAACTATACTCCCCCGCGGCGCAAAATGCAAGCGCCGGGGGCCGCTCGCCGAAGGAGGGCTAGGAAAATGATCTTTCATATCGCGATTTGCAGCCCGGACCCGGTGCTGCGGGGGCGGGTGCAGCGGCACTGCCTTGAATATTATGCCCGCCGCGCTGATGCGTGCATCGTGGAGCAGTTGGAAAGCGCTGCCGATTTGCTGCGTCAGGAAGCCGGCGGCACCCGCTACGAGCTGTATCTCATTGAGCTGACGGCTTCCGGCCCGGCGGAGGGCTTACAGGCGGCGGCCCAGCTGCGCCAGCACGGGGTGCGTGCTCCGCTGGCCTTCTTCGCCCGCACCCCGGCCTACGCTTACGAGGCGTTCCGGGTGGATGCGATGCAGTATCTGCAAATTTCCTTCCGGCCCGAACAGCTCACCGCCCTGCTTGACCGCGCCACCGAGCCGGAGTATGGCCCGGTCATCCCGGTCACGACGGCGGCGGGGCTGCGGGCCCTGCCCTTCGCGGACATTGAATATCTGGAGTGCACCCACCACATCGTCCACTTCCACCTTGCCAGCGGCGAGGATGTGGCCTCCCTTTCGCTGCGGGTGCCCTTTTCCGAGGTGGCAAAGCCTCTGCTGGCCGACGAACGCTTTTTGCAGCCCCACCGTTCCTATGTGGTGAACCTCGCCGCCGCGTCCCAGCTCTCCGCCGGTGAACTGTGGATGCGCAGCGGCGCCCGCGTGCCCATCCCCCGCAGCCGTGAGGCCGCCGTAAGGGCCGCGTTCCGGAAGTTTCTGGAACGGTAGAAGGAAACAGAACAGGCCCTGCCGTACAGTTTGAAATGCTGCATGGCGGGGCCTGTTTTAGACGTGCTGTCAAGGGTTTTGAAATGCCCTTATAATTTCAGCTCCCCCCACTCCTGCAGGAACTGGTTGCTGACTTGGCGGAGGGCGGGCTCGTCGGCGGCGCTGGCGGCGTCGGCGATGCCGATGACGTAGAAGCCCGCGTCGTGGGCGGTGCGGGCGGCGTAGAGGGAATCCTCGCAGACGGCGCAGGTACGGGGGTCGGTGCCGCCAAGGCGGTGGAGCGCCTCGAAGAAGACGTCCGGGCGGCTCTTGTGGAGCGGGCCCCGCGCCTCGACGTAGAACTCAAAATAATCGTCCAGCCCCAGCCGGGTGAGCACGGCCTTGCACTGGTCGCTCCATGTGTTTGAGCAGATGCACATCCGGGCTCCTTCGGCCTTGAGCCGGGCCAGCAGCTCCCGCACGCCGGGCTTGAGCTCTACGCTTTCGTACAGCTCCGCAATGACCGACCGCATCACGCCGAAGTAATCCTCCGGCTTTAGGGGCAGCGCGTACTCCCGGATGAGATACTGCGCGCCGTCGGCCATCCCCATGCTCAGCAGGGTGGTGCGCAGGTCGGCCTTCGGCTCGCGGCCATACCGGCGCAGCAGCGCCAGCGGGGCGTTCTCCCACACAGCGGTCATGCTGTCGGTCAGGGTGCCGTCCATATCAAAGATCCATTGCTTGCAGTTCATATTGCCATCCTCACAGTCAGATTTTACTAAATTATACCACGCTTTTTGTTCCAAAAACAGAGAGAAATTTTCCCGAAAATATGTTATACTTTGTGCAGATTTGATTCGGAGCACAAAGGAGGCGTTTGGGATGGCGCAGAACGAGACCCCCAAAAAGGCGCTGGTGCTGGCCGGCGGCGGAGCCCGCGGCAGCTATCAGGTGGGCGTCTGGCGGGCATTGACAGAACTGGGCTGGCACCCGCAGATCATCACCGGCACCAGCGTCGGCAGTCTGAACGGCGCAATGTTCGCGCTGGACCTGTACGAGACGGCGCGGGATATGTGGACGAGCATCCGCAGTCAGGATGTGATGGAGCTGCCGGAAGAAACGAATCTGACGGAGCTGCATCAGTTCCTGCGGGACATCGTGCGGGAGGGCGGCATGGACGTCACCCCGCTGGAAGAGATCGTGGAGCGGGTGTTGGACGAAGACGCCCTCCGCGCGTCGCCCATCCGGTTCGGCCTCGTCACCGTGGAAAAGCGGGGCCTGAAACCCCGCGAGCTGCCGCTGGAAGAGATCCCGCAAGGGAAAGTGAAGGACTACCTGCTGGCCTCGGCGGCCTGTTTTCCCGCGCTGCGGGCCAAGCAGATCGATGGGGTGCAGTTCCTCGACGGCGGCTACCGGGACAACATGCCCACCGCGCTGGCACAAAAAATGGGCGCGGAGGAGCTGGTCTGTGTGGATTTGGAGGGAGTGGGCATCACCCTGCCCAACCGCACCGGTCTGCCCACCACCATGGTGCGCAGCTACTGGGAGCTGGGCGATATCCTCCACTTTGACCCCGACACCGCCAAGCGAAACATCGAGCTGGGCTATTACGACACCCTTCGGGCCTTCGGGCGGCTGCGGGGCTGTGCCTACGCCATCGCGAAGAGCGGCGCTTCCGACGCGGACGCAGATGCGTTCCGGAAACGCTTCGACGCGGTGCAGAAGGCCGTCAAGGCGAAGTACCCGGTCACTCTGACGGCAGACCTCGCCCTCCGGCTGGCCAACATGAAAGATGCCGAGACCGCCCCGCTGGAAGCTGCCGCCGAGGACGTGGGGGTGGACCCCGCCCATTACTACACGGTGGAGCAGCTTGGCAGAGCCTTTCTGGAACAATGCGACCGCAGCCGCATCGAGAGTTTTGCGCCCTTGTTTGACGGCAGCGGCAATGCGGCACAGGCCGCGTGGGCGGCGCTGCTGCCCAATACATTCTTACAGGCGCTGGTCTACCGCACCCTGACCGCGTCGGCGGAGGAGGGAGTGGAACCATGAAAGTCTATCAGGGACATTCCGCTTCTCCCGGCCTCGTGCTGGGGCAGGTGAGCCGGGTGGAGCGCCGGACGGAGAGCTTCCGCCCCGGCCCCTTCAGCCCGGAGCGGGAGCAGCGGCTGCTGGACAACGCCGTGAAAACGGCCCAGACCGAACTGGACTCCATGGCGGAGCGCAGCGGCCCTACCGAACAGGCCATCTTTCTGTTCCAGAGCATGATGCTGGAGGACGAGGGCTTCATGAATGAGGTCCGCTTCCAGATCAGGGCGGGCATCGGTGCCGCCGAAGCGATGGACCGCGTGGGCCACCGCTATGCCGACCAGCTGGCCAACATGGAGGACAACGCCTATATGCAGCTGCGCAGCGTGGATATCCTCGACGCGGCCAGCCGGGTGGTGAATATCCTTGCCAACCGGCCCCGTGTCTGGCTGGCGCTGGATCATCCGGTGATCCTCGCGGCGGAGATGCTGATGCCCAGCGACCTGTTCAGCGTCCCGGCGGGGATGATCTTGGGCATCATCACCTCCGAGGGCAACAAGCAGAGCCACGCCGCCATCATCGCGCGGGCCATGCACATCCCCTGCATCGTGCAGGTGGGCAGCGATTTTCTGGACGACTGCGACGGCCGCATCGTCGTCCTCGACGCCGACAACGGCGAGTGCATCCTTGACCCGGATGCCGTCACCCGCCAACAGGCCATGGCCCACATCTGCGAAAAACAGTGGGAAAACGAGGAGATGAACCGCATCTGTGCCCTGCCGAACCGCACCAAGGACGGCGAGGCCTTTGAGCTGCTGGCCAACTGCTTCGGGCAGGAGGACATCGAAACGGCCCTCCAAACCGGTGCCAGCGGCGTGGGTCTGCTGCGCAGCGGCTACATGATGCTGCCGGGCCGCCCGGTGGACGAGCAGGAGCAGTATGTGTTCTATCACTCCTGCCTTGCTGCGGCAAAGGGCGGCGTCGTCACGGTCCGCACCTTCGACTTTGGCGCAGACCGCACCATGGCCGATGCGCATCAAGGGCCGGAATCCTCCAAGCTGGGGCTGCGCGGCATCCGCAGCAGTCTGCGCCGCCCCCACCAGTTCGAGACCCAGATCTGTGCGCTGCTCCGGGCGGCGGCGGACGGCCCGCTGCGGGTCATGTTTCCGATGGTGACCAACCTTGAAGATTGGGACGAAGCCATGAAGCGGGTGGAGCACTGCCGCCAGCAATTGCGGGAGCGGGGCGAGCGGTTCAACGAGAAGACCCCCTTCGGCGTCATGTTCAGCGTGCCCTCAGCCTGTCTGACGGCGGAAGAATTCGTGGCTCGCGGGTGCGATTTCTTCGTCATCGAGACCAACGACCTGACCCAGTACACCCACGCCGTTGACCGGGACCTTTCCATTGCGGAGCGCTACTACCGCCCCGCCAGCCATGCGATGAAAAAGCTCATCGCCATGGTCATGGAAGCCGCTGACGCGGGGCAGATCCCCGTGACCATCTGCGGCATGGCCGTCGGCAACCCGGCCAATACGATCCAGTACCTGAAACTCGGCCTCCGCAGCTTCTCCATGAGCCCCCAGAGCCTCATCGGCGTGAAGCGCGCACTGCTGGAAGCAGACAGCCGGGATTGACAGAAAGAATATGTACTACTGAAGCATAAAAAAGGGGCTGTTGCACATCGTTTTAGCCGAAAGTGCAGCAGCCCCTTTTTGTTTGAAAGAGCGTTATTCCAGATTCCCCGTCAGGGTCATGACGGCGGAGAGGACGGCCAGCGGGGCCGTCTCACAGCGGAGAATGCGGGGGCCGAGGCCGACGGTCTTGGCACCGGCTTTGGCGGCCATCTCGGCCTCCTCGGCGGCAAAACCGCCCTCTGCGCCGGTGATGACGGCGATCTTCCGCTTCTGGCCGTCGGCGGGCTGGAGGTCTGTCAGCAACTCCCGGAGGGGGGCACCGCCGCACTCGTAGCAGAAGAGCACGAGGTCGTACCCTTCCAGACTGCGGCAGAGCGCGCCGAAGTTGGGCAGCGGGAGGGCCACATCCGGCAAAACGCCCCGGCCGCACTGCTTGGCGGCTTCAAAGGCGATGCGGTTGTAGCGCTCGTTTTTCTGCTCCTCTTTCTTGGGGGCTGCTACGCAGTAGCGGCTGAAGAAGGGGACAAAATGGGCGCAGCCCAGCTCGACGCCGTGGCGGATGACCTGCTCCAGCTTGTCCTGCTTGGGATAGCCCACAAAAAGGGTGACTTCTACGCTGGGTTCGGCGGCGCTGGGGTAGCCCGGCTCCACGCTGAACTCCACCGTCTCCGGGCCGAAGCCGGTGATGGTGGCGGTGTACTCCACGGCGTTGCCGTCGCAGAGGATGACGGTATCGCCCAGCTTGCCCCGCATCACGCGGGCGAGATGATGGGCGTCGGTACCCCGCAGCGTTGCGGTGCCGTCGGCGATCTCGGTAGTAAAATAACGGTGCGGCATTTTCTAATCCTTTTCAACTGAAGCTCCCCCTCCGGGGGAGCTGGCGAGCGTCAGCGAGACTGAGAGGGCTTTCTGGCCTTACTTGCATTTTTTGCAGACAATGCACTCCCAGCCGCGCTTTTCCTTAACTTCCTGTACAGTAAGCCCGGCTTTTTCCAACCCGGCGATGACCTCATCCTTCCGGCTGTCGATGATGCCGCTGGCGATGAAGACGGCATCCTCGGCCATCAGGCCGGGCACGGCGGGGGCCAGCGACAGGATGGCGTTGGCAACGATGTTGGCGGTGATGATGTCGTAGGTGCCGCTGGCCTTGTCGGACAAATCGCCCACAAGGACGGTGAGCTTGTCGGCTACGCCGTTCAGGGCGGCGTTCTCCCCAGCGGTGCGGACGGCCACGGGGTCGATGTCCACGCCCTCGGCGGAGGCAGCGCCCAGCTTGAGAGCTGCGATGGCAAGGATGCCGGAGCCGGTGCCGATGTCCAGCACTCGTTCGCCGCCCTTGACCCGCTCGTCCAGCGCCTCCAAGCAGAGGCTGGTAGTCTCGTGGCCGCCGGTGCCAAAGGCGAGGCCGGGGTCGAGGATGAGCTTGACGCGGTCGGTGTCGTACTCCTGCCAAGAGGGCACCACGGCAAGGCGCTGGCCGATCTCCATCGGGTGATAATACTTGCGCCAGCCGTTCTGCCAGTCCTCCTGTTCCACGCCTTCGGTCTCGACGGTGTAGGCGATGCCCGCCGCCTCCATCCGGGCCGCGATGAGGGCCAGCGTCTCCACGGGGGAAGCGCCCGGCTCCAGATACAGGTGGATGATGACCTGATCGCGGGGCTTGTCCAGCAGTTCCTGCTCGATGAGGTCCACATGCGCGATCTCGGCCACCTGCTGTTCGATGTCGCTGTAGTCTTCGATATAGATGCCGCCTTCGGCAATCATGGTGGCGACGGCTTCGGCGTTGTCGGCGTCGGCCTTGGCCACGGTCAGGCGGATATCAGTCCATTCCATTGATAAAACCTCCTTCGGGATGTTGTACACGGTTCGGGAATACCTATATAGTAACATAGACGCCGCCACGGCGCAAGAAGTGGGCGGCAGAGGCGGCAGAACATAGAAAATTCACAAACAAGAAAATTCTTTTCAGAGCAAAAACTTGTATCCCATCAAAAACCCCAAAAACTTTTGACTAAAAAATGCAAAATCAAGGATTTTTGTATCAATTGTGGAGAAAAGAGCGGAAACCCCCTTTCCTTTTTTCTTAACATGTGTTAAGATATTGTTACGCAATTATGGACGGTCTGCAACCAGAGGCTGCCATAACAACAACATTCTTTAAGGAGGAATGTGTCTTATGATGAAGTATCTCCAGAAACTTGGCAAGGCACTGATGCTTCCCGTCGCGGTCCTGCCGATCTGCGGCATCCTGATGGGTCTTGGCTATGCCTTTGCTCCGGGCGTCATGGGTGTGCCCGGTGCAGCAACTTCCGGCGCAGCTTATACCGTTGGCTTCCTGCTGGTCAAGGCAGGCGGCGCTCTGATCGACAACATGGCATGGCTGTTTGCAATCGGTGCAGCAGTCGGTCTGGCGGATGACCACGACGGTACCGCTGGTCTGGCTGGCCTCGTCAGCTTCCTGATGATGCAGCAGCTGCTGAACCCCGCCGTCGTCGGTGCAGTCCGCACCCTCGAAGAGGGCACTGCTACCTACATCGCTTTCCAGAAGGTCGCTGGCAACTCGTTCATCGGCATTCTGGCCGCTGTGGTGGGCGCGACCTGCTACAACAAGTTCAAGAACACCCAGATGCCTGACTGGCTGGCATTCTTCTCCGGCAAGCGCTTCGTCGCAATTGCCACCGGCCTGATCTCCATCGTGGTCTCCGTTGTCCTGCTGTTCGTCTGGCCTCTGATCTTCGGTGCACTGGTCGCTCTGGGCGAGGCCATCGCAAACATGGGCGGCATCGGCGCTGGTATCTACGCGTTCCTGAACCGTCTGCTGATCCCCACCGGTCTGCATCACGCTCTGAACAACGTGTTCTGGTTCGACACCATCGGTCTGGGCGACCTGTCCCACTTCTGGGCTGGCGAGACCTCTGCGGATGTGGGCTGGAGCCTCGGCATGTACATGTCCGGCTTCTTCCCCTGCATGATGTTCGGTATCGCTGGTGCTGCGCTGGCCATGATCCGCACCGCTAAGAACAAGAAGGCTGCCATCGGTCTGGTTCTGTCCGCTGCCATCTGCGCTTTCGTCTGCGGCGTCACCGAGCCGTTCGAGTTCGGCTTCATGTTCCTGTGCTTCCCGCTGTACGTTGTCTACTCTGCTCTGTACGGCATCTTCACCATCATCACCTACTACTCTGGCTTCCGTGCTGGCTTCTGCTTCTCTGCCGGTGCCACCGACCTCGTGTTCTCCGCTTCCCTGCCCGCAGCTGCTAAGACTTGGATGATCATCCCTCTGGGCATCGCTGCTTTCCTCGTGTTCTACTTCGTGTTCTACTTCGCCATCACCAAGTTCGACCTGAAGACCCCCGGCCGTGAGGACGAGGACGCCGAAGAGGCCGAGAAGAAGGTGACGCTGGCCAACAACAACTACACCGAAGTTGCTTCTGGTGTGCTGAAGGCCATCGGTGGCAAGGCAAACGTCTCCAGCGTGGACTACTGCGCTACCCGTCTGCGCTTCACCATCAAGGACTACACGCAGGTCGATGAAAAGGCTGTCAAGGCTGCTGGCGCTGCCGGCGTCATCCGCCCCGACAAGAACACCTGTCAGGTCATCATCGGCACCAAGGTCCAGTTCGTGTACGACGAGCTGAAGAAGATGCTGTAAGTGCATTTCTGAATTGCAATCTGCGGAAGTCTGGTTGATTCCGCATCTGTTCCCATGGGCCGCTGAGGGCGGGCGTTTACGCCCATCCTCGGCGGCCCTCTTTTTTGTTCACACAAAAGCGTTTTCTGGAAACCGAAAGCGTGTTATACTAGGGTCAATGAAAAAAATCAGGAGGTTCCCATTATGAAGATCATTCGTGCAAAGGATTATAAGGATATGTCCCGCAAGGCTGCCAACATCATCTCCGCGCAGGTCATTATGAAGCCGAACTGCGTGCTGGGTCTGGCGACCGGCGGCACCCCGGTGGGCGCGTATGCACAGCTGGTGGAGTGGTACAACAAGGGCGACATCGACTTCTCCGAAGTCACCACCGTCAACCTCGACGAGTACCGCGGTCTGCCCAAGGAGCACCCGGAAAGCTACTGGAGCTTCATGCACAAGAATCTGTTCGACCATGTGAACATCCGCCCCGAAGCGATCCACCTGCCCGACGGCACCAACCCCGACGCGGCAGACGCCTGCGCCAAGTACAACGAGATCATCCACAGCGTCGGCGGCATCGACCTGCAGCTGCTGGGCCTTGGCCCCAACGGCCACATCGGCTTCAACGAGCCGGGCGAAGCCTTTGAGCTGGAGACCCACTGCGTGGACCTGACCTCCGCCACCATCGAGGCCAACAAGCGCTTCTTTGACGGCAACGAGGACCTCGTGCCCAAACAGGCCTACACCATGGGCATCAAGACCATCATGCAGGCCCGCAAGGTGCTGGTGGTGGCCAACGGTCTGGCCAAGGCCAAGGCCGTCAAGGCCGTTGTGTCCGGCCCCGTCACCCCGGAGTGTCCGGGTTCCATCCTCCAGATGCACCCCGACTGCATTCTGGTCGCCGATGAAGAGGCACTGAGCCTTCTTTAAGGAATAAACCTCTCCGTCATCGCTTACGCGATGCCACCTCCCCTACTGAGGGGAGGCCTTGGCAGTCGGATGAAGCTTGCTGGATACGCCAGAGGCTCCCCTATTAGGGGAGCTGGCAAGCCGAAGGCTTGACTGAGAGGTTGGAGGAACGAGCATATGATCATCAAGAACGCAAAAATCTATACCCCCCGCCACACCTTTGAGGAGGGGGACCTCTTCATCCGCGATGGCCGCATCGTGCCGTTCGCCCAGCCCGAAGAGGGCGAGGAAGTCGTGGATGCGGCCGGGGCCTATGCCCTGCCGGGTCTGGTGGATATCCACTTCCACGGGGCTATGGGCAAGGACTTCTGCGATGGCAGCGAAGAAGCCATCCAGACCCTCGCTGACTTCGAGGCCAGCAAAGGCGTGCTGGCCATCTGCCCCGCGACCATGACCTTCTCGGAAGAGATCCTGAACAACGTCATGGATGCCGCCGCCGCCCACAAAAACGGCAAGGGCGCGGACCTTGTGGGCATCAACATGGAAGGCCCCTTCATCAGCCCGAAGAAGGTGGGCGCCCAGAACCCGGAGTACCTCCATCCCGCCGATGTGGGGATGTTCCGCCGCTTGCAGGAGCGGTCGGGCGGCCTGATCAAGCTGGTGGATGTTGCCCCGGAGGAGCCGGGCGCGCTGGACTTCATCAAGGAGTGCCACGAGGAAGTGCGCATCTCCATCGCCCACACCTGCACCAGCTACGATACCGCCCTCGCGGCCTTTGACGCCGGTGCCACCCACATGACCCACCTGTACAACGCCATGCCCGGCATCACCCACCGGGAGCCCGGCCCCATCATTGCGGCGCTGGAGCGGGGCGCGGAAGTGGAGCTTATCACCGATCACGTCCACATCCACCCGGCCATGGTTCGCTTCACCTTCAACACCTTCGGCGATGACCACGTGATCCTGATCGCCGACAGCATGATGGCTTGCGGTCTGCCCGACGGCCAGTACAGCTTGGGCGGACAGGCGGTCACCGTCTGCGGCCCCCGTGCCACCCTGACCGAACAGCCCGGCACCATCGCCGGAAGCGCCACCTGCCTGTACGATTGCATGAAGCGCGCCGTGCTGGAAATGGGCGTCCCGCTGGAAAGCGCTGTCCGCGCCGCCAGCGAAAACCCCGCCAAGAGCATTGGCATCGACAACGACTATGGCAGCCTGAGCGCCGGACGGTACGGCAACGTGATTCTGGCTGACGAAGCGCTCAACATCAAGGCTGTCATCCAGAAAGGAATCCGCATCCTATGAACCCCGTGACCCTGACATGGCGGCTGCTGACCGCTGACGAACTGACCCGCGTGTACCTCGACGAGATGTGCCGGGATTTTCCTCAGAGCGAGCGGAAGCCGCTGAGCATGATCCTGACCAGCGAAGCCGCCGGGACTGCCCACACATGGGGCGTTTTTGACGGCGAGGCGCTGGTGGCGTATCTGTTGATGGTGCAGCCCGTGGGCTGTGCCATGAGCCAGTTGGACTATTTCGCCGTTCTGCCCCAATACCGGGCGGCAGGGCTCGGCGCGGCCCTGCTGGCCGAGCTGCCCAGCCACGAAAACGGCGCGTCCGCCATCCTCATTGAGGCTGAGTGTCCCGAAAAGGCCGAGGACGAAGCCATGGCCGTCCGCCGCTTGGGCTTCTACGCCCGCTGCGGCGCACAGGACGTCGGCTGGACCGAACACCTCTTCGACGCATGGTTCCGGGTGCTGGTGCTGCCCTGCGGCTCCCGCACTCCGGACGCCGAAACCACCGTGCAGGGTCTCGTGGACTGCTACCGCCGCACCATGGGAGAACCCCAGTGGAGAAAGTACGTCACCTTCTACCGCCCCGATGGGTCTATGGCGCAGTTCTGACCCCGAAATCCTAAATCCCCCGCCGCCCGCCTGTACGCTGTGTACGGACGGGCGGTTTTTGCTGAAAAAAAAGAGGCTTGACAGAACGAAAGAATATGGGTATTCTTGACAGAGAGATCATTTGCGGAGTGCCCGCTGGGGCACAGATCAACAGGAGGAAAAAAACAATGGAAATGATGACTCGGCGTTCGTTCTTGAAGATCACCGGCGCGATGGCGCTGGCTGTGGGTGCAGCGGGTGCACTGAGCGGCTGCGATGCGGTCGATAATGCGCTCGGCTCGTTCTTCCAGCAGTACGGTGACCAGAAGGGCCATGCGGCAGACAGCGCAGGCTCTTTTATGTATGCCCTGAGCAATCAGTACCAGTCGTGGTCGAATGGGGAAGAGCTGGTGCTGCTGGCTGTCGAATTCCAAGTCAAGAATCTGACCAATGAGACGGTCACCTTCAAGGCAAGCGACATCACCAGCGCAACGATCGACGGCCACAAGGCAAAGGTCGTTCTGGACCCGAAAAAGGCAGCAAATGTGAGCGGTTTGGGCAAGTACACCCCGCTGTTCGATGCAAACGGCACCAAGACCTATGGGCCGGGCAAGGATCTGAATAAGGCAGAGGCGGGTTATATCTGTTTCCAGCCCGTCTATGACGAGGGCGAAGCCCATGTCAACAAAAAATGGGGCAGCTTGGAGTTCACCTTCAAGCTGAAAGGCAATACTTCCACCTTTGTGATGAACCGGAATGCAGACGGAAGCATTACCTCTGCCCGGAAATAATAGAACCAAAACCTAGGAGAGCGATTTTATGGAACTGAAATTTTCCCGCCGTGTATTTCTGAAGAGTGCTGCGGCCGCGGCGCTGGCTGTTTCGGCGGCGGGGCTGACGGCTTGTGGCAGTGGGGATCTGGTTGCAAATGCAAAGGGGTTGAATGATACTGCCGAACTGAGAGAGATCAAAATGACGGTTCGTTCGCTCTCCTATGGGTATGCTTCGGACGGTACGTTCTATTTGGTTCCGAAAGTGCTCATCAATAATGGCAGCGCTGCGGGCATTCCCATCGACCCGGCCAACGGCAGCTTTAAGCTGCGGGTGAATGGCTCGAAAGATCTGACGATCGATTCGGAGACGATGGCGTTCTTGAAGAAAAACAAGAACTGGAATGCGATGGAAAAGCGCACGCTGAATCGCGGCCAGCAGGAGGGGGGGCATCTGTGCGGAACGGGCAAGGATATCTCGTTTGATTATGTGCAGATCTTGTTCTTCCCGAATCCGCAGGACAACAAAACTTATCTGAGCTGCAAGGTCTATAAGAAAGAAGCCAATACCATTATTATCACCCAGTAAAAACAGAAAATTTCGACGCCGGAGTTGTGCGGTTTGCACAGCTCCGGCGCTTTTTCTTTGCCGATCTGCACAAAGATTTTACCTCGATTTTGCTCCATCATGGTCGCAGCCGGAACGGCGGGGCGCTATAATCAAGGCGTTCCAAGGGAAAACACAAAAAAGGGAAATCGAGACCGGGCAAAAGCCCCGGCGTTATTTTGGAGGAAAACATCATGAAAAAGATCACGCGTCGTTCGTTCCTTGCCGTTTGTGGTGCAGCCGCTGCTGCCGCTGCCCTGACCGCCTGCGGCGGTTCCGCTTCTTCCGCCGCTGCTTCTTCCGTGGCATCCACCGCTTCTTCTGCGGCGGCTTCCACGGCTTCCGGCAGCCTGTCCGGCAATGTGGCCACCGGCGGTTCCACTTCCATGAAGAACGTCATCGCTGCCCTGACCGAAGGCTTTGCGGAAGTGGAGCCGGGCGTCACCGTCAGCTATGACCCCACCGGTTCCGGCGCCGGCATCACCGGTGCCACCGATAAGACGCTGGACATCGGCCTGTCCTCCCGTGCCCTGAAGGACGAGGAGAAGAACGATGTGGACGGCACCGTCATCGCACTGGACGGCATCGCCATCATCGTGAACAAGGCCAGCAAGGTCGAGGACCTGACCGTGGACAAGCTCAAGCAGATGTTCACCGGCGAGATCACCAACTGGGCCGACGTGGGCGGCGACGACGGCGAGATCGTTCTGATCGGCCGTGAGGCCGGTTCCGGCACCCGCGACGGCTTCGAGAGCATCGTGG
>ERZ1026878.742-NODE-742-length-23476-cov-14.081892_pt1 | contig 23476 bp, 22 predicted proteins | sample MGYA00380169_ERZ1026878 | MGnify/ENA primary metagenome ERZ1026878 (study PRJEB33269, sample SAMEA4719805) | human gut metagenome | biome: human-associated habitat; feature: organic feature; material: feces | place: Cameroon | collected 2013-10 ...
CCGTAGGCAATGTGGTGAGCGGTTCGGCACGAAGCAAGGAAACACTGGAATGGCTATCCTCCGACATCTTCGGTAAGGTGGTACAGCTGAAGAAAGGTGTGACCATTGACAGAGACAAGACGAGCATCAACCTGAATGAGAATATGGACAGTCTTGTACCAGCCAGTAAAATCTCGGACATGCCGACTGGATGGATCTGCGGACAGACGGCAAGAGACTTTGTGGCTACCAAGACAGGTATGAATGGCAGTATGAACATACAGGAGAGCGACGAGTTCAAAACCAGTAAGTTCTATTGCAAGACCGACTTCAACATGGCAGACATCAAGAAAGAGGAAAGCGAGTATATGCCACTGCCCAAATTCTACACCTTCAAGAGCCGTGACGAGCGAGAGCGCATCCTCTACAAAAACTTCGTGCAGGTCGGTGAAGATGTAAAAGCCATGATAGCGGAGATATTCAACAAGAAGAACGCCAAGTGACAAAACAATGACACTCTCAAAAGCAAAACAAAAACAACATCCATGACGAAAGAGATAAAGACATACATCACCCTAATGCTCTTGTTTCTGTGCCAAAGCATCATAGCACAAAACAAGGCACCCACAAACGACAGCCCAAGCCAAACCGACTTGGGCATTTTCGCTTTGCCTCCCTTCGAGCGAGCGGTGCGCTGCATCAAGTATTATGAGGGATGGCACGACATCCGCAAGAACTATCCCTATATCGGATGGGGACATCGGATATTGCCGCATGAGAAGTTCAAGAAGAACCTCACCTATCAGCAAGCCGATTCCCTGTTGCGCTCAGACCTCACCAAGCTATGCGCCATGTTCCGCAAGTATGGCAAGGACTCACTGCTCCTTGCCGTGCTTGCCTACAATGTTGGACCTTATAAGATTTTAGGGAACAAAAGATTTCCGAAGAGCCGCCTCTTGCAGAAGATAGAACGTGGATTACGTGACATTGAGAAAGACTACCTTGGCTTTTGTAGATGGAGAGGCAAGTACATTCCATCCATCAGAAGACGACGCTTGATGGAATTTTTCCTCATATATCAGGTCGGATAATAACAATTCCAATATACTCTTTTTCATTCCTTTTATGATTTGGCTATTGAGGTTATGTATATACGGATAAAACTATATTCCTTATCAGTCAATAGTGATGGAAAATTAAATATTTAACTACAAAAAACAAGAAATTTGATATAATTCGCCAATAATTTGAAAAATAATCTCCTTTTTCTTCGTTTTTTCCAGATTAAAAATGTATTTTTGTCCCAAAAATAAAAATCATAGTTATGAAACCGCAGGAAGACAGGGCTATAAATCGCATAAAAGTAGTATTGGTGGAAAAGAGACGTACTAATAAATGGTTGGCGGAACAGTTGGATAAAGACCAAGCAACAGTATCAAAATGGTGCACAAATAAAGCACAACCAGGACTCGAAACGCTAATACAGATTGCGAAATGCTTAGATGTTGACATTCGGGAACTAATAGTTCAAACAAAAAAGGAATAATATGACAGGACTAAGTGATAAAGCATTTGCTACAATGGCTGTTTGCGAAGAAACAAAGAGACCATTCGGTATAACCGTGGACTATATTGGTCCTCGGCATTATAAATTTGTATGGGCTTTCAAAATAGATAAGGATAAAGCTCATAGAGAAGGTTACGATGAACACATTGTAACAGGTAGCGTTGAACTTGATTCTGAGTACCCAGGATGTCCTTACTGTGGAAGCAAGCAATTCTATATCTGTGGATGTGGTAAAATCATTTGCTATCACGGTGAAAGAATTGTAACATGCCCTTCTTGTGGTCAACGAGGAGAAATAACGACTGTAAGTGAAATAAATATTAAAGGTGGTGGTTACTAATCCACACCAACTTATAAAAATAAAGCAATGACAGAATTAAGCAAGAACTCAATTGTTTCTTTGGTTGGTGGTGGAACTGCTACCATTGTCAAGGAATTAGGACGAGGTGGACAAGGTATTGTCTATCTTGTGGAAGTTTGTGGCGAAAAGAAAGCTTTGAAATGGTATTTGAATGCTCCAGACGATAAATTTTATCGTAACTTGGAACACAATATCGCTTCAGGTGCTCCTTCAGATGCGTTTTTGTGGCCAGAATATCTAACAGAAAAGCAACAGGGAAGTTATGGGTACATCATGAAGTTGCGCCCACAAAATTATTATGAGTTTGGAAACTTCTTGTTGGCTAAGGTTTCTTTCAAGTCGTTTACGGCAATGTTGTCAGCAGCCATGAGAATTTGTGACGGCTTTATGATGCTCCACCGTTTTGGTTATAGTTATCAAGACCTAAACGATGGCAACTTTTTCATTGACCCACAAACAGGTGATGTCCTTATTTGTGACAATGACAACGTAATGCCTCAAGGTGAAAAATCTGGTATTATGGGTAAAGCAAGATACATGGCACCAGAAATCGTTGCTGGCGGCATACCAGACAAATATAGCGATAGGTTCTCCCTCTCTGTTATTTTGTTTATGCTATTCTATGCCAATCATCCTTTCGAAGGTGCAAAAGTTGTTGCTTGTCCATGCATGACCGAATCATTCGAGAAAAGATTTTATGGTAGTGAGGCACTATTTATCTACGACCCAATAGATAAGTCTAACTTGCCAGTAAGAGGTATACATCAAAATGTAATAAGAAGATGGCCTGTGTTTCCGCAATTGCTTCGTGACACATTCATTGAAGAATTCAGCAAAGAAAAGTTGCAGAATCCAAGTTCTCGTATGATTGAGCAAAACTGGAAGAAAATCATTTCTACGGTTAGAGATAGTCTTGTAGTGTGTCGTCACTGTGCAGAAGAGACTTTTGTAAATGTCTCTAACACAAAAGACAAGTGTATGAATTGTGGTAAAGATGTTGATTTGTCAAAGCGACTCGTAATCAATAATCGTTCACTTCCTATGATAAATAAGACAGCTATATACATTGACGAGGACAATACTCCAGATGGTGTTGTTACAACAGATAGTAATGGTTTTATGCTTATCAAAAATGTTTCTACTGAAACATGGACTGTAGAGACACCAAGTGGAAAAATCAAGACAGTTGCTCCGAATGAAATACTTCCTGTGAAAGAAGGATTGAAAATAACATTCCGTGTTCACACTGTGCCATACAAGGCAGAGATTAAAGTTATGTCTAACAAATAAATTTAAATAATATGTCACTTTTAGATGATGTGGTCAGCGTGCCACGTAGAACCATGACCCTTTTCTTCCTTATTGATACCTCAGGAAGTATGATGGGTAACAAAATCGGTGCCGTAAACGACGCTGTAGTAAATGTATTGCCAATGCTTGACGAGATTTCTGCTTCAAATCCTGATGCAGAGATTAAGGTTGCAGCCCTTGAATTCTCCAATGGGACTAATTGGCTATACGATGAACCTAAGTTGGCATCCGATTTCAAGTGGCAGGATGTTCAAGCCAACGGTTTGACCTCTCTTGGCGCAGCCTGTGTGGAACTCAACAACAAACTATCCAGAAATGGATTTATGCAAGCTGCAAGTGGCTCATTCGCACCAGCTATTATCCTTTTGTCAGATGGAGGTCCAACAGATGACTTCCAAAGTGGACTAAACAAGCTGAAGAGTAACAATTGGTTCAAGGCTGCAATCAAGATTGCTATTGCCATTGGTGATGATGCGGACAAAGACGTGCTAAAAGACTTCACAGGTTCAATAGAGGCAGTCTTTACAGTTCACAACATTGATGCGCTTAAACAGGTTATTCGTGTAGTAGCGGTAACCTCATCACAGATTGGAAGCAAGAGCTCTACCGCTGGCGAGACTAGCAAACAAGAGCAAGTAATCAAGGATGTCACAGAAAATGTAAAAGACATTGATGGCGCACATTCTGAAGCTGCGGCTCCAGAGCCAACAGTTACTAATAACTATGATGATTGGGACTAATATGGAATTAGATAAAGCGATTAAACTCCTTATTGCTCAAGAAGGTTCGGAAATTCTTGACAATTCATTGCTTGTGAATCATCTTATGGATTTGCAAGCATTTGAGATAATGCCCGCTTCTAAATACATTATTAAAATGATGCATTTAGAAGGAACTATGCATAAAATATATACAGCATACCAATCAGCAAACGATCCATCAAAACTTCTAAAACAGAATGTAATGGATATGGTTAGCAAATGGGGATTTCAAGACGATGCAGTTAAATATACAATAAATAACATAGCATCGGCATTGAATTGGAGCATACCCACCAAAGTAAGCATAGAACATAATGAAAATGTTCTTCCCCCAAAAACAGGTAGGCATTTCTGCTTTAAAAATGTAGAAATTGGAGGCTGTATTGATGACGTATTAGTGGAATTGCAAAATAGTGGTTATACTATTTTAGACAGAGGCAAAGAAGGTGCTCTTCTTGGCGGTTCTTTTGCTGGGGAATCCAATTGCCAAATTCTTGTCTCTTTGTCTGAGTTCATTAATGAGGTAGAGTCTATCACTGTCATGTTACCAGAATCCTTATCTTGGTGGACACTGAAAGCCACATATGAAAATTTCAAGGAAAAATTAACAAGAAAATATGGTCATCCAGAGTCCATAGAGCAATTCTACGATCCATATTATGAAGGTGATGGATATGAAATCACTGCATTGGAAAATCAAAAGGCATTTTATTCATCTAAATTTAATGCAGACAAAGGATATATTAGAGTTTCTATTGGTGTCAATCGTGTGTATATTTCATATGTTGACACCATTAATGAAAAACGAATTGAAGAAAAAAGAAATTCAATAGCAGATTTTGACTTATAAAAAATGAAAGATTTACATCACTCATGTCAAGGCGAAAGCCACATCTTATCAAATAAGGTGTGCCAAGATTCGTCTTACAGTTCTACAAGCGACACTATGTCCATTGCAATCGTATGTGATGGACATGGTGGAGCACGCTATTTTAGAAGTGATGTTGGTTCTCGTTTTGCTGTAGATGCGACAACAGAATGTGTTCAAGCTTTTGTGTCTGAAATAGATGTGAACTTATTCAAGGATAAACCTTTTACTCAAAAGAAAGCTCTTTCTTCAGAAGCAAGTTCAAATATCTATACAAAAGACACGAATGTAGACAAGGCTCTTCGACAGTTGTTCTCTTCAATTATTTATTGTTGGAGAGAAAAGATTACGCAACATTCACAAAACACTCCTTTATCTGAGGAAGAAAGATCATCGATAAAACTAGATTATCTTTCCGAGTTTGAACAAGGCATCGGTATTGAGAAAACATACGGTTGCACATTAATGTGCTATGTATATACAGATCTTTTCTGGTTCGCTTTTCATATTGGTGATGGCAAATGTGTTGCCTTTGATAATAATGGAACTTGGTTTGAGCCTATTCCATGGGATGAAAAATGTTTCTTGAATAAGACAACTTCACTTTGTGACTCTTCTGCTATAGAAGAATTTCGATACTGTTATTGCGGTGACGGAAATAAACCTTTAGCCGTTTTCCTTGGCTCAGATGGAATTGACGATTCCTTTGGAGCAACCGAAAATATGGTGAATTTCTATGTCCAAGTCCTCAAACTTATAAACAAAGAAGGACTTGAAATAGCCGTAACCAATATCCAAGAGACCTTACCGCAATTAAGTAAAATTGGAAGCAAGGACGATATGTCTATTGCTTGCATTTACGACGAAGAGGCTCTTCGAAAAAAAGAAAAGTATCTTGTTGGATGGCAAAGACGAAATATAGAGAATCAACTATTTGAAGTTAACAACCGTATTCTTAAATATAAGGACGAAATTGCTCGTCTCAGTAAGTGTGACCTCAGAAATCAGAAGTTAATGATAGATTTTCAATATGCTAAGAAAGATTTATCGAAGGCTTTTGAGTTAAAGCACTCACTTGCGAATAAGTGGAATAAGTTTTCTGAAGAAATAGACGGAGAAACATATACTCCATACAAAGATGAGATAGGTTGGGAAGAATCGTATATAGCAGAACCAGATGCAACAGACACAAATTGTCCATCAATAAGTTTGTCGAATGAGGCTGAGACAAAAGTAGGAGATACTTCTGCCGATACTACAAAGAATGAATGTCATGAAAACTCTGAAGAAGACACTGAGATTGATTCAAAAGTCGATGAAACTGTTGGGATTAAAGAGGAAAGCATGACTGATATAAAAGAAAAAGACAACAACAATATTGCTGAAGAAGAATGAAACTACATGAAGCTATAAAGAAGTTGGTTGCGCAGTTTGGTGAGAGCATCGTGACCGAGGTGAGGTTGGCCAATTTATTGGCTGACCTCAACGGCTATCAGGACTACCCTGCTATGAAAATGGTTCTAAAGGACATTTTGAAAGCCGGATATGGCAAGAAGGTATTTGATATATATTCTCAAAACACCCAAAATGCCATTAGTAAAAGTGTAAACTACACTCAAACTTTTGCAAGCGAATCAAATTACAAAGAAGATTTGATTAGTTATGCATTTGATTGTATGCTGTTTGCGCTTGGTTGTATTACAACAATCAACGAACCGATGACCAAGGGGTTCGATCCTTATACAAAAGGGAATGGCGACATTTTGGACAACTTGGCAGATCAGTTAGCCTCACTTCAAAAGCAATATCTTGACTTGTTGGACAGATTGGTGACTTTACCAAAGAATATTTACAAAGACGCTCCAGGATATTATAGTACGGATGCGTTAAACAAGCTCTATGCAGTTGAAGTCAAGATTGCGGTAATCGTCAAAGAGATGAACTCTACAGTAAGCTTGGATTGGTGTACTGACAAGCGAAATGAAAAGCTAGAATATTTCAAAAAGCAAAAAGCAGATGCGGTAGCAAAAGGGCTTGGTGATTTGAAAACTCAATACCAAACATTGCTTGCATCACTAATAATTGTACCTAAGAAGTTAGGCATAAAGCGTTCTGGATTTTATGACGATAATGGTGAGAATAAACTGTCTTCTGTTGAAGATGACATAAAACTCAACTATTACAACATGGGTAAAGTCTATGATGATTGGTGTGAAAAAGAGAAAAATAATTATCTTGCAAAATATCGTGTTGAAAGCAAAAGTATTGCCCTTCAACTATTTGCAAAAATAGGAATACCTGCGGCAGTGGTTCTTGGAGCATCAGGTACAGGCATAAGTTATATGACCTCAGCAAGTGCCATAGAACAGTTTGAACATACCATCTCATTGGGCGAGCAACAAGCAATTGATGGAGAATACGGTAAGGCATTGCAACTCTTTAGCGACGCAAAGAACAACTATACCGCATCATTCAGAACTGGTCATTATCAAGATATTGCCGATGAACATATAAGTTCGAGTGTAAATGATGCCACGCAGTTAAGTGTCAAGATGATAGAAGAAGGCAAACTCATGGATGCGAGTACATTGCTTTCGTCTTTGCCTCAGAAAGTCATCTCTGAAAACCAACAATTTTCAGAGCAATACAATTCTGCAAAATCAACTTTAGATAAAGCTATAAATGAAGGACTTGACAACCTCATTTCTGACATTTCAAGCAATCATGGGAAATTGAGCAGCGCAGCTAAACAAAAGCTGAATGAATTGCTGAAGATGAATCCTAACAATTATTGGTTGAACTTCATTAAGAATAAAGAAAAATGAAAAATAAGGCTAAAAAGATAATTCGTAATATTCTGATTGGTGCAGTAGCATCAATCTACAACACTGATGCACAGGCTGCGGATAACTCTGCCAAGCCACTTTTTGAAGGTCTTAATGGAGATGACAAGGAAAGTGCAGTAAGTGCCCTTAAAAATAAAATTATAAGGAATGTCTTACAGATACAGAAAAATGGTGACACAAAATTGATAGCAGGACACCGTTCACATATGTCACACCGTTCTGGCGGTGGCGGCGGCGGTGGTCACTATTCGCATGCTTCTCACTATTCTAGTTATGGTGGTGGAAGTTCGAGACATAGTAGCCATTCTTCTCATAGTTCAAGTTCATACGGTACAACATATTCTGCACCGAAACCTGCTCCTAAAACGTACAAAACTTACGATTTAGGAGACAGAACCTTGAAGTCTGGCTTATATGGAAACGATGTTTCTAAACTAACATCTTTGCTCGTGTCAAAGAAATACATGAACAGTTCATGGATTACCATGCAAAATGGTTATCCTGTTTACAATGCACGTGTGATTTCTGCGGTAAAACGTTTCCAAAAAGATGCTGGCAAGGCACAGGATGGAGTAATGACATCATCACTTGCTACAACTCTTGAAAATTGGGATGAAAGTAAGACGACTCTTGTTTTGGGCATAAGGAGTCTTGGGTATAATGAAGCAACAGAAATAGCAGGAAACGATGTTAATGAACTGATTGCTTTGCTGCGCAGTGCAGGTTTTCCACCAGACCCATCAAAACTGAAATACAATGGTGGTAAGGCCATATTCACAAAAGATATTGAAACGGCAGTCAAGCTGTTCCAAGCATATAACGGTTTAACTCCAAATGGGACGGTGGATGAAGCAACAATATCAAAATTAAAAGCGGTAGCCAAATAGTCAGAGATATGGAATTAAAGATAGATAGGAATATATATTCTGATGCTTGCATATCAAAAGCGATATATAGTCTCTCAAAAGATTATGCCATTAGTCGCAATCTTGAGGGTGATATAGAAAGACTCAACGTTATTCCTCTTGGGGAGAAGCAAGAACAATGCGATATTGAAGCACAGATATTTAATACATTAAACGACTATAAGTTAAGACAAGTAATTGAAAACGAAACGCATGACATAAGAACGATTCTTTACGCCAAGGCGTTTGCGGATTTCGACGACATAGATAGTAACGATGAAGTATAAATTATTGCCCTTTACATTCAGTAGAATATCGTCCAAAGAAGTTTTGATAAACGAATTGGGAGATATGTTGGCAGTGCCTAATGGTACCGTCCAGACTGTTGTTGAACATAGAATAGACACAAAGAGCGATTTATACAAGTCATTGGTCGCAAACTTTTTCTTAACAGAGAGAACTATCCCTGCATTGATTGACGTATATGCAGAAAGATTGGCAGAAAAGAAACGTTTCATGGATGATGGGACGGCATTGCATATTTTTGTTTTGACATTGCGGTGCAATCAAAACTGTGTTTATTGCCAAGCATCAAGTCAAGACGAGCATTGTGCGCACAAGTCTATGTCATTTGAAACCATGAAGTATTCTGTAGATTTGATGTTCAAGTCACGTTCTCAATGGTTGACTATGGAGTTCCAAGGAGGCGAGCCTTCACTTGAACCAAAGCTCTTGCGTTATGGTATAGAACTTGCTGAAAGAAAAAACGAAACAGAGCATAGACATATGCGCTATGTCCTATGCACAAACAGCATAAATCTTACAGAAGAGGTTCTTGACATATGCAAAACATACCATGTGCTTATATCTACCTCACTTGATGGGCCGTCATGGTTGCATAATAAAAATCGCGGAAAACAGGATAGTTATGAAAAAGTAACAAGAGGAATTGCAAAAGCAAGGGCTTGTCTTGGAGAAGACCAAGTTGCTGCTTTGATGACAACATCAGAACTGGCTTTGGACTATCCAAAGGAAATAGTTGACGAATATGTAAAACTTGGGTTTCATAGCATCTTTCTTCGTGCTCTTAACCCATACGGACTTGCAAGTGAAAACTCAGATTGGGAACTTTATACAGATAGATTCATCGAGTTCTACAAACAGGCTTTTGAGCATATCTTGGACATAAACAAACGAGGAAGTCTCATGATAGAAGAGTTTGCTGCTATCATTCTTCGTAAGATACTCACGCCATGGTGTACAGGCTTCGTTGATTTACAGTCACCAGCAGGTATTATAAATTCGGTTTTGGTCTATGATTATGACGGATATTTGTATGCTTCAGATGAATCTCGTATGTTAGCTGAAGAAGGTGACTATACTTTCCGAATTGGCAGTGTGAAGGAATGTTATGAAGATTTGTTGTACAGCAAGAAAGTCCGTTCTTGGTCAAAAACTTGGTCAAATGAATTGCTGGCAGGATGTTCCGACTGTGGCGTTCGTGCTTATTGTGGTGCAGACCCAGTGAGGAATCATTCAACGCAAGGAGACTTGTATGGTTACCGTCCGACCTCGTTATTGTGCAAAAAGAACAAAGCGATTATCGAATATCTCATTTCACTGCTCATAGACAGAAAGGAAGAGGTTACTCAAATATTTAAGACATGGATAATATGAAACAACGTGATATAGACATAAAATCTAATGATAATACATTGTTTGTAACAGAGCAATGTAACAATCGTTGTGTCATGTGCTGCCAACCTCCTAAAAGAGCAAACGACATAGATTTGTATTTTGCACAAAATATAGAACGTGTTAAAAATGCTCCTAAAGACCTTCCTGTTATAGGAATAACTGGAGGTGAGCCGACCCTGTTGGGAGACAAATTGATAGACTTGATACTTCTTATCAGAGAAGAGTTACCCAATACGGACATTCATATCCTTTCAAATGGAAGAAATTTCAAGGACATCAACTATGCGAAACGTATTATTGATGCTGGAGAAGACAAGTTGATTCTGGGTATTCCATTTCATTCCGATTATGAAGGCGACCATGACATGATAGCAGGAGCAAAAGGAGCATACAATGAAACAATCTTGGGGTTGTACAATATAGCAATGCAAGGGGGATGTATCGAACTCCGTATCGTAATGAACAGCCTTAACTGTAATCGCTTCCTCCCTATGGCTGAATACATCCATAAAAATTTGTCATTTGTTGCATGGACAGCTTTTATGGGAATGGAGAGAACAGGCTTTGCAGACAAACGTAGCGATAAGATTTGGATAGAACCATGTGACTATATGTCACAATTAAGTGATGCTGTTCATTTCTTAGATGATTGGCACCATGAAGTTGCAATCTATAACATTCCATTGTGTCTGCTGCCAAAGGAGTTGCATTGTTTTGCCAAGAAAAGTATATCCGATTGGAAAAACTATTATCCAGAGCTGTGCGAGGGATGCTCTGTGAAAGATGATTGCTGTGGACTTTTCACCACTTCAAGTATAGAGTATATAGGGTTAAAACGTATCTAATTATGGAAGAAGTCATAAATACTATACAGCATATAATACAACAATATGGCAAGGATATTTTATTAGAGAAACGATTCCTTAATATATTCAATGATCTTTATCCAATTCGTATGGATAGAGAAGACTTCTCATTGCTTAGTGATATTGTAAAAAGGGGATATTTGAAACAAATCCTAAAGATAAAAAGGAGAAATCTTAAAAAGGAAATAGACTCAATATCCAACTCCTTGATCAGAGATGGGCATGCTGAAAAGAATGTCCACCACTTATTGTGTTCTATAATAGTTGGCATCGGAATTACCACAGAACAAGATTATTGGGAAACATTAAAAGGTCAGACTTGTCCAAAACAACCAAGTTCTTCAATAGATTTGAACTTTCATCTGATGGGATTAAATATTATTCCTTATGTATGCTTGCTCTTATTCTTGGCAGTAGTTGTTTCCATTCCTTACCTGTATATATGCTCATTGAGTTATTTATGGCCATTTTGGGCAATTACTATTGTTATATCATTTTGTGGTATTGCAACGATTGTATATTATACGTTGATAGAAAAGAAATGGGCATCATTTCAAAAAGGGTGTTTTCGTGGGTTGATGATTTGTCTATCCATTCTGTTAATTGTATTCCCTACGTTGGCATTTGGTTATAAAGAATGTGGATTATTTTACTATTGGAGTTCTAATTATTCTGAATATCAGACGGATGCATGGTTTCTTACTATAATGTATTCTGTCGTTGCAGGTGTGTTATTTCTAAAATCGTGTTTCCTATCAACAGAAGGGGGCTTAAAGAACAAAAAACAAAGTAAAAAATGTAATTATAAAATAGTGCTGGGAATTGTTTCTGCTATTTTCTGTTATGCTATTTGTACATATACGATTATAACAATGCCATATTATCAGAAAAAGTCGGAATTTGACTCATATAATATAAGAAGCAAAGAACTTAAACGAAATAGACAGAATATTAGTAAATCTCTGTCGTTTTGTGGAATACAATTAGGCGATAATTTTGAGAGATGCTTATCGATAGTTAGAACTAATATGACTGCTATTGAATTAGAGTCTGGTAAAGACGCAAGACATTTCTCTGAAATTTCTGCCGTGATAGATACAACAGACTATTCTCTCATCGTTGATTCTGTTATCAAAGCTCAAACTTCTTGGGATAATCAAAATGTGAAAGTAGGTCTATACTTTAACAAAGGGATAAATGTGGCTATAAAAATTACAGAACTCAATCAAAATCCCCTTCCATTATTTATATCAAAATATGGAAGGGCTGAATATTTCATCCCGAAGTTAGATTACGATGAGACATTAACAAGCAAGGTGGACAATAATCAATTTCTATACAAAGGATATGATTATACATCTTACCGTTACTATTTAGGCGACTACAGATGTTTTGATGACTATAGATGGACATTCAGAAATTCAATAATTTCCATAAGGTATCTGGGTGATGATTCTTATAGTTCATACATCTTGTATTTAAACCGAAATTGCGAAAAATTGTATTCTGAGTACAAGCAATATTCTGAGAAATTAGAGCAAGAAAAGAAACGCCAAGATAAGATTAAAGAAATTCGTAAATATCAACAACAACAGCGTAAGGCTGCCATTGAAAAAAAACGCGAAGAAAATAATCATAAAAAGGCTTTTAACGAAATATAATCGTATGGGAAAATGTAAGTATTGCGGCCTAAGTGCAGGTATCTTCTCACATGTTCATACAGAGTGTGAAGAGAAGCATAAGCAAGGAATTGCAGAATTACTTGCTTACCTGAATTCGTACTTCAATGGTACGGACAGCATGAGTTGTGTGCTTTCCAAAATAAAAACATTGCAGACAGATAACTTCATAAATCAAGAAGATATTGAAACCTGTTGCAGTCAAGCTATTAAGCATTATGCTGACGTTGTGAGACTTCCTATCACTAAGCAGCATTTACAAATAGTCGACACCTTCCTCAACAATATCGGAGTATCTCGCACTGCGCTCAACAAGGCTGGAGCATTGGATGTTCTTGGCAAACGTTTCTATCAAGGTACGCTTATGAGCTATTTCGCAGAAAACGAACCAATGTCCAAGGTGGAAAAGCGTACACAAATAATCACAAGGCTGTTGCCTATATCCAGTGACCAAAAAGAGTCTGCTGGATTAAAGGCTCTTGACAAGGCTGCGCATAAATATCTTTCCAATGGTTTGATTACAGACAGCGAGCAAGCGCACCTTGATGATTTCTCTATGGCACTGGGGCTTCCTATAAACAACTTGCCAGCAAGTTATAAAGGCTCAGACATTGAAAAGATGCAACAGGCTTCTATTCTCCGAAGGATTCAGAGAGGACAGATGCCTCTAAAAAATAATTTTACTGTTCCTATCATGTTGGCTTCTGATGAATACATCATTTGGCAATATCCCAATGTCACGATGTATCAAGAAAAGATTACCAAGGAATGGGTAGGACGGAGCAGCGGTTGGAGTTATAGAGTTTGCAAAGGCGTTTATTACAGAACTGGTGGTTCCAAGGGGCATCCTGTTGAACATTCCTCAATGGAGAATGTTGGTGTAGGAACATTAGTGCTCACAAACAAGAACATTATTTTCTACTCCCCACAAAAATCATCCAAGGTGCCATACAAAAAACTTATCGGTGTTACACCATATTCTGACGGCGTAGAGCTGCAAAAAGATGGTGCCAATGCCAAGCGTCAAGTATTCCAAGGATTCGACAGTTGGTTCATGATGAATTTACTGTCTGTCATAAACATATAAAAGTCAAAATTATGGAAAAAGAACTACATATAATAGCAAGTGTTCCCGAGCAGATTCAGAGCTGCAAGGAAACATTTTACGCAAATCGTGGATATGGAACTGTTGAGTTAACTCCTTATGGAGATTATTTACTCAACACCGTTGGTATTACAGATGCTACGGCTCGAAGAACAAACGAATATAAAAGTGCATACAAGAAGGTTTCTGCAAACATGCTTCATGCTTATGAGGCAGAGACACGTGCATACACATCAATTCATAGAAATATGCCTTCTTTAGAGTCTGTCGTAAAGCTCAAAAACGAATTGATGATTCTAGCTCCTCAAAAATACAAAAGAGGTCGTTTCGCTTTTAACAAACCTACAAAAGACGAGGTGGAAAAAGATCTTCTTGAAGAGGCAAAAAATATCAATTTCGATAAGACAAACACCAGTGTACATGTTGATGAAAAGATTTTCGTAAAGGAACATATCAATGAGATGATTGAGGTTCGTCAACATGCTTGGCAAGAAGCATGTGACTTTTTCAATAAGATAGAAGATGCACGTGAAGAAAGAGAAAATGCAAAATTCTTTGCTGAGTATAAGACCTTGTACAACAACAAGAAAGAATACCTCGAAGGAAAAGAAAGTTCTGTAAAGCAAGAGCTCTTGAACTTGTGTGGAAACATTTCAGTTCCATATAATCTAAGCCTTTCATTTGCATATAGCCAAACAGCACATGTTTTGGAAGTATCTGCGATTGTGGAAGATGGCATTTCAGTTCCTATTTCAAAAGCTACAATTCTTACATCAGGGAAAATTTCCATTAAGAATAAGTTGGTAAGAGAAACTATTACAGAGAAGACCAATAGTGCAGTCAGTTTAACATATTTCCTTGCTGCTCATTTGTTCAATACCTCTCCTAATGTTCAGTACTTACGTTTTTCGCTGTATGAAAGAAACAAGCAGAATCCATTGTTGTGGGTAGAGTTTGAACGAGATAAATTCTCACGTATTAGACCTAAAATGGTGGATGTTATATCCGACATTCTCGGTTATCCCAATGTGTTGGAGTTTAAGAATAAAGCGGACGCAATTGAATTGTGTACAATGGGCAAAGCTTCGTTTGACAACGAGGTAGCCATAGCTGTTCAACATTCTAATGAAAGCCATCCAGAGTATCAAGCCACGTATATTGACTTAGGCAATAACAACATTGCTATTTCTTTTGATGATGCAAAACTCTTGGGCGGAGTACCAACCCTGGCTAATGAAGTTCGTAAGGCTATATCTTTAGCAAAAGATAGAGGACAGGCTTATGTCACTGTTGACAAAAAAATGAAAAGTACATTGGATGAACTAAAGAAATAATGATGCAAAGTAAGCAAGCAAATTGCGTGTTGTTAGCACTGCTCATGTGGAATCCTTTAATGCTCCTTCTTTTGACAAAGAGTTGGGGCATTACTGCAATAATTACCATGGTTGTGATAGCAATATCATTTATGGTGTCAACTTCAGAAAGCCTACGTGTAAAAGTGTGGGCTTTCAATTTGTGTGCCTTGTCGAGTATAGCGTTTCATTCAGAATTATTGTTTAGGGAGTTCCTTTCAGACAAGGATATTCCAAATTTATATGAGCTTCATGGTAAATATTATTTCAACAAACCTTTTCTGGATAAAGAATTCAGAACCAATGAGTATGTAAGTAGTTACAAGACAAATTGCCAAGGGTACCGCATAGACAAGTTGTCGAATGCATATGATTCTATCAAGACGTGTGATTGGCTATTCATTGGCGACTCTTTTACCCAAGGTGCGCAAGTCAATTACAAGGATTTATATACAACCCAGCTGTTCAGAAACTTTTCAGACAAGATAATAGTTAATGCAGGTATAAGTGGTGCTGGCCTATATGACGAGCTAAATTATTTTAAGGATAAAGGTAAGAAATTAAGCCCAAAGGTGGTCTTCCTGCAGATTGGAGTGTTCAATGATTTCTTCAATATCAAAGAACGGTCAGCAACTTTTCAAGACTACTTGATGGAGAAGTCGGATTTATACCGATATTTTGCCTTTAATATTGTCTCAACAGATTCACTTCCTTTGGGGAGATGGACAGAGCCGTTCTTCCCATCAAAGAAAGAAAACATTGACTACAACATTTTATTCAAGGAAAAATCTGAAGTCAAGATTGCTGACATGAAAGCATTCAAAACTTGCATCAATGCGTGGAAAAAGGAGGTAGAAAGTATCGGAGCAAAGTTGGTACTATTTCTTATACCATCCAAAGAACAAGTTTCACCTACGCTATTAAAGGAGGTGATGGATAAATATAGTATCACATCTGCACAATTGGATATGACTGCCCCTAATCGTCTTTTTGAAAACGTCTCAAACGAATTGAACTTGGTTCATTATGATTTGACAAAAGGCTTCTGTAGATCGGAAGATTTCCCGTTTTTCAATAAAGATGAGCATTTAAGTATAAGTGGGCATACCATAATAGCTACAGAACTCACAAAGCGCTTACAAAACTATTTGAGTGCAACAAATTTACTCAGTGTGAAAAATAGCCATGACAGATATCCTTCATTTCATGGAGATAATCTTCTTTACCAAAGTCAAGATATAGATGGTGGTTACCTTATATGCAACCAATGCTTAGACGGAACCAACCAGCAAATAATAGTGAAGAGCTATGAAGAGCTTGTACATCCCATCATCTCACAAGATGGTAGATATTTGGCATATACAGAAGGTAATCAAGAAAGCAGCGAGACTGATGTGACCATGCGAGATATTGTCTTGAAAACAGAGCATAGGGTAAATGGAAACAAGCAGTATGCTGCCATTCCCATGTTCAATCATCAAGGAACAATGTTAGCATTGCCAATATGGAACAGGAATAAAGCAAATCCTGCCAATATCGCCATCTATAGTCTTGAAAGGAACTGTATAATAAAGACAATACCGTCGGAAGTTGAATGTTGGCGACCAATATTCACAAACGATGACAAAAAGGTCTTATACATCCAAAAAGAGAAGCATTTCAAAATAAAATCCTTCGACTTGGCAACAGGAAGGATTTCTGAGATACTTTCATTACCATTTGACATATGGGATATTGCAATATCTCCTTCAGGACGCTACATTGTGTTTGCAGGAAATAAAGATGGTAATTGGGACTTGTTCTCCTATTGCTTGAAAAGCAAACAGGTAAGACAGTTGACAAAAACAAAAGGAAATGAATGGGATCCTGCATTTGGAAGAACAGATTCTGATTTGTTCTATGCAGGAACATTTGGCTTTAATGATGGTATTTTTTACAAGAAGATAGAGCTATGACAAGAAAGTTTACACTACTATTACTAAGTATTGCGTGTTATGCACATTTCACGCAATGGAATGTTGTGTACTTTCTGCTTTTGGCTGTCTTTGTTGTCTGGTGCAACTACATAAATAATGCACCCATCAGAAAGACGCTTGCATTTGTGACTATCGGCAGCCTCATAGCTGGATTCTTGCTTTTCAAGTCTGCCACAATCAGTGGAAATATAATCTTAGGGTATTCTGTTTTTGCTTTCTGTGGCATATCCTTCGTTATAGACCAATACAAGACAAGCCAAAGATATGATGTGATAGACATTCTACTCTATCTGTTTTTCTTCCCAAAGATGCTGGCAGGTCCAATTGTACGTGTTGAAAACTTTACAACACAACTTAACAAGAATACAATGTCTAAGCGACAAATGTATCAAGGCATAAAACTTCTAATTTATGCAAGCTTCCTGAAATTTATTGTCGCTGACTTGGTTTTGAATAATGACATGACAGGGATAGGCTTTAATTTGTTGATGCAAACAATGACATGGGGCATTCGTTTTTATCTTGATTTCTATGCATATTCTCTAATCGCTGTCGGTCTTGGACTCTTTGTAGGAGTCAAGTTGCCATACAATTTTGATAATCCCTATGGCGCATTGACATTCCGAGATTTGTGGCATCGTTGGAACATCACATTGTCTCAATGGTTAAACAAATATGTCTATATACCACTTGGGGGAAGTAGATGCTCTACTGCTAACACGTGTTTGAACATTGTCTTAACATTTGTTGTTAGTGGCCTATGGCATGGTATAACCTTACCTTTTGTATTGTGGGGAATTTGTCATGGCACATTAGTTTGCTTAGAACGAATGTACCTCAAATATTCAGGAAAGGCACCACAGAAATGGTCATACAGATTATTTGTTGTTTTGACAACAATGTTCTTATGGCAACTTTTTCGCCTAACAGATTTGAATCAAATTGCAGATTTTACTGCCAAACTTTGTTCGTTGGCAGCTATCGATAAAACAACATTAATATATGCTCTATCTGCATATCTGTTATTATACGCTGTAGAAAGTCCGATAGCAAAACGGCTTATGCTTGGAAATGAGAACTTGCGAAGCCATGTAATTTGTGAAGTGTCGATTCTGTCTGTCATGCTGGCGGTTTTGGTATTATGCCCACTTCATTATACGTTTAATTTCTTTTATCTAAAGTTTTAACATGGTTGTATTAGGTATTTCTGCATATTATCACGATTCCGCCGCAGCATTGATTGTTGATGGCAAAGTCACTGCGGCCATATGCGAAGAACGACTGAGCCGTATCAAACATGACAAATCGTTTCCTAAAAGAGCGATTGCTTTTTGTGTTGAGCATAGCGGTATCACATACACAGACATAGACTATGTAGTTTTTTATGAGAAGCCATTGAGGAAGTTTGAACGCATTTTGACTACTCATATTTTTCATGCGCCAAAAGGACTCAAAACTTTTGTAAAGGCGATGCCAATATGGTTAAAGGAACGTATGGATATGAAAACAACGATTGTGAAATCCCTTAAAGAACTGTGCCATCATAAAATCAAATGGGACATACGTTTTGTTGAACATCATTTGTCGCACGCTGCAATGGCATATTTCACATCGCCATTTGAAGATGCTGCTGTCTTGGTTGTTGATGCGGTTGGTGAAGATGCTACCACAACACTATTCAAAGCTACAGGTTGCAAGATTGAGTGTATCAAACAACAGAAATTCCCAAATTCTGTAGGACTGCTTTACTCTGCATTTACTTATTATTTAGGATTCCAAGTGAATTCCGATGAATATAAGGTGATGGGATTGGCACCCTATGGAGACCTTTGCGCAGAACAAACACAACGGTTTATCAACATCATCAAGACAAAACTCGTGAGCATAGGAGATGATGGAAGCATCATTATAAACCAGAAATATTTCACCTTTATGGTTGGGCTCAGAATGGTAGATGACCACGTGTGGGCTAATTTGTTCGGTATTGCTAAAAGAGAAACTGATGCGCCAATAAAGACTGAGCACATGAATCTTGCTGCAGCTATACAATATGTGACAGAGGAAATCTTTTTGAAATTGGCTGTTCATATAAAAGCTTTGACCAAATGCAACAATATTTGCATATCCGGAGGTTGTGCGTTGAATTGTGCCGCTATGGGTAAAATCAAAGTGAGCGGTCAGTTTTCCGATGTATTTGTACCTTTTGCCCCAGGTGATGACGGAGGGGCAATCGGTGCGGCATTGGCTTTTTATGCCCTTGCATCTGGTAAGAGGTATATGTCAAACGTCTCCCCATATCAAGGATGCAGCTTTAATAATAAAGAGGTGGAAAAGACACTAAAGGATGAAGGACTTGAATTCAGTATCCTTCAAGGAGATAACTTATACGATAAAATTGCAGTTTCATTGTCCCACGGAAATATAGTAGGATGGTTTCAAGGAAGAATGGAATTTGGTCCTCGTGCCTTAGGCAATAGAAGTATTTTGGCAGATCCAAGAAACCCATCAATGAAAGATTGGGTAAATGCCAAAGTTAAATACAGGGAAGCCTTTAGACCCTTCGCACCTGTAGTAACCCAAGATGAGGCATCACGATTCTTTGAAGATTCTAACTCTCCATTTATGATGTCCACCACTCAGGTTGGTATGAATACGACATTGATTCCCGCAGTTACTCATGTTGACAACACTGCAAGAATTCAAACAGTAACCGAAACTTCAAATATACAACTATATAGGTTGCTTAAAGCATTTGAAAAATATTCAGGAATCCCGATATTACTCAACACGAGTTTTAATGTTATGGGAGAGCCTATTGTCTGTACACCTATAGATACAATCAAAACATTCAAAGCGTCAGGCATAGACATTTTAGTAATAAACAATTATATCGTTAAGAAATGAGTTTCATAAAAGAAATATTGGCATTTATCATAGCAGAGAGAAAATGGTGGTTAGCCCCATTGGTATTTATCCTCATTATAGTCTCGTTATTGGTGTTATTCGCAGATTCTGCAGTGGCTCCATTCATATATTCTCTGTTCTGATGAAAAAAGTATTTAAGTACATAAACAAGGTCGCAAGACCTATAAATAAGGGTGTCGTATGGATAGCCTTGTTATTGACATATCTCGTAATATGCTTATACCATTTTTTGCTTCATCAAAAAGCACAGAGATGGATATATAAAGAGAAGAAAGTTTCACTTGAACAAACAAAACATTTATGGTAATCAATAAGTTAAAAAGTACATTGCTACTGGCTGTAATTGTTGCAGCCACATGTAGTTGGAATCATATCGACATGAACTCGGATTCGTTATCCTGTCGTTCTGTGGATAGCGCAATTCATGACAATCAAAAGGACGGATATGAAGTGCCAAAAATCATAAAGAAAGGAGTTTCGTCACAACTTTTAGAGCGTTTTTCATATAAGACATCCTATAACAAAGAAACACGTACTCCGAACTGGGTAGGATGGGCTTTAACTGCAGAACATACTGACGGTGAATATGCAAGAAAAGGACATTCTTTCATTGAAGATCTTGACGTTCCTCTACCAAGAGCCATACCTGCTGACATTCGTGAAAGCGAATGTGGGTATCAGCGTGGACACATGTGTCCAGCAGGAGACAACAAATGGTCTTACAAGGCTCAAAAAGACGCATTTCTTATGACCAACATTTGTCCACAGAATGGAAATCTCAATCAGCATGATTGGAAGTATTTGGAAGAAGCCTGTCGTGAATGGGCGAAAAAATACGACAAGATATACATTGTTGCAGGTCCCATCTTTTATTCAAAGAATTATAAGACAGTGGGAGAACGCAAGGTCGCTGTGCCTGATGCCTTTTTCAAAGTAATTCTCCGTATAGGAAAAACATCGGAAACAACAAAAGCCATCGGTTTTATCTATGCTAACCAGACTGGTCACCACAAAATGAACTACTATGTACGTTCTGTGGATGAAGTAGAAGAGGCTACTGGCATGGATTTCTTTCATCAGCTCGATGACCATACCGAAACTCTAATTGAGAGAGAATGTAGTTTGAATGATTGGTAGGATTACTTGAAGAAACTAAGACTTTTGAAGACATTATACTCTTCAACTTTGGATAGAATCACATTTTATGATGTCTAAAACACTTCAAAAGGATGGTAGGATTGATACTCTTGCCATCCTTTTTGCATGTAAGGTGTAAGTGGCTGCCTGTACTGCGACCTGTATTGCCAGTTACGCCAATGATGGTACCAGGAAAAACACGCTCACCTTTACTAACTACGATAGAAGCCAGATGGCAGTAGCTGACATGGAAGTTGCCATGTCTCAATATGACATAGTTACCAGAACGATTATCATAACCGCCCTTTTCGACAATGCCATCCATCATGGCATAAGCTGGTTCGTTCTTCGCACGAAGATCCAAACCGTTGTGCCATGATTGTTTTCCTGTGAATGGGGCACGACGGTAACCGTAAGAACTGGTAACCTTGATAGATTTCAGTGGATAAGTGATGCTTGAATAGCTGCTTGTCCACTGTTTTTGTTTGCTATCCACTGAGTCTGTTTTCTGTTGAGGTAGATTTATGGCAATAGAATCTACTGATTGATTAGCAGGAAACAGATTCGTCTCCTCCACTTTCTTGACTTTGTAACGGCACACATTGTCGCTGACGGTATTGAACTGCGCCTTTGCATTCGATACCGCCAGACAACTTATTACCCATAATGCCATTATTTTTCTTTTCATGGTGCAAAGTTAGGGAATGAAATCAAGAGTAATATGCAATGCTGTAAAAGTATAACATAAAATAAGATTAAAGTATGATTGAGAGTATGAAGTGATGATATAATCATAATAAAACGGAAAAGATTGGACGACGGAGCATCGGCTTTCTTGTATTCATTTCTCTTAGACTATCTTTGCATGGCAATATGTAAAGTATCATTCTAAATATAATCAGAATATGAAAAGAAACTCATTTGAAGAAAGCGAAGTGCCGTACCAGACACTTGCTAAGTTTGGTCTCACCCATGAGATGATAGAAGACCTGCCGATGCACGCATTGGAGGACATCAGTAATGGTCGCCCATCGCCAGTGCTGCCAGTGAGCATGGAGGTGAACGAAGGCTACAGTATCAAGAGCAGAACCCGATTCGCCTTGGTAAGAATGGCAGATGGAAACGTTGATGTGATGTTCTATCCAGTTTTAAAGTACGCCCCATTGGACAAATTCACCAAGGAGCAGCAGGAACTGTTGAAGCAGGGCAAGGCTGTGGTGGCAGATGTGGATATGCCAGATGGCACATATGTCAAGGCATTTGTACAGATTGACGGAGAGACCAACCAAGTGATGGCTGTGCCGACACCTGTGATTGGTAGAAACTTGCAGGTGCTATCTGACGAACTCAGTCTTGGAGGAACGGAACTAAAGAGCATCCAAAATGGCGAGGCACTGACATTTGCCGTAGAAGATGAGCCTGTGACTGTAGGCATCGACCTGAAGAGCGACACTGGCATCCGCTTCGCCAACGGTGATGGTGAGCAGTGGCGCAAGGAAGGCAAGCGAGAGTGGGACAAATACACCTTCGGCATCTATGGCTGTTGGGTGATGGACGATGACGGTAATCTCGACTATATTCCAGAGGAGGAATATACCGAAGAGTTATGGAATGAGCAGAAGAAAGCAGCCGGAAGACATGCTTCTGCTGTTGCAAGAAAGTAAAGTGAAACATCTAACTTAGGGAAGAAATGAGAAAAGGACCTTATTATACAGAAGACATCCTTGTGGATAAGATGCAGAGCGGTGAATATGGTTGGCTCGACTATGTGAACCATTTCAGTGAGGAATGGCAGAACGAGTACGAGGAATACTGCAAGGAACATGCCCAGTGCATCGGCAACGAGAGTGCAGAACAGTTTGTGAAGTACAAGGACGAACTGTTGGAGCAAGGAATGGAAACAGAGAACGCTTAATACAATCATGCTATGGCGATAAGAAAGAACTTGAACCCAAGACAGATGGACATACAACCAGAGATGCGTGATGTCTTGATGCGCAATGGTATGCAAGCCCATATCATAGCCAACGGTGATGGTTATCTGTTAGCGGTACAGGGACACGACTCCCCACTACTGACCTATAAACTCACCGAGAAACAGATGTTGGCATTGACCGATTGGGGAACCAACTCTGCCAAC
>ERZ1026878.747-NODE-747-length-23391-cov-3.711304_pt1 | contig 23391 bp, 16 predicted proteins | sample MGYA00380169_ERZ1026878 | MGnify/ENA primary metagenome ERZ1026878 (study PRJEB33269, sample SAMEA4719805) | human gut metagenome | biome: human-associated habitat; feature: organic feature; material: feces | place: Cameroon | collected 2013-10 ...
GAATGTGATAAAATAATACGATTCCTGAGGTATGAACAGGAGACGAAAGGCAAAAGATATTACATGAAGAACATAAAGAGAAAATTGTGGATACTGGCCATTATCCTGTGTGGATATATGGGCTTTGGAATAAAGGCATACGCGGCTGATGAGCAGTGGTTTGCACAGCAGGTAGAGAAGCTTGCGAAGGAAGGCAATGTCTATATTGTAGCACAGGATGGAACTGGAGACTTTCTGACGATTCAGGAGGGCGTAGATGCAGTAAACTCGGGGGATACTCTGATTATCTGTCCTGGTGTGTATGAAGAAAATGTTGAGATCATGGCAAAGACGGTAAATCTTCTGGGTGTTGACCGTGACAGCTGTATTCTTCAGTATGATACAGTTAATTATGGCAAAGTACCCCTTACAGTTGCTGCTGGTCAGATTAGTAATATTACAATAAGAGGATACAAGAACGCAGATAAGGGAATGTACTTACCTGTATTAGCAATGCAGGAGGAGGTTTTTGACGAGGATTCCCAGGAATTGCTCAGACAGTCAGCATATTCCGGTTATGCAGTACATGTTGACCAGAATTATCTGTATGGAAAAGAATTGTCTTTTGAAAAATGCCGTATAGAGTCCTATAACAGTTATTGTATTGGAATCGGCAGCAGAGGAGAAAGTACGATTACCGTAACAGAATGTGAGCTGCTGGCAGCAGGAGATGGAGGATGCATCTATCTGCATGATGTGGGTACATTAGATGTAGGAGGGAGTTCTACGATGATTTTTCGTAATTCCATGCTGCAGAGTAGTCTGTGTCCTTATATTATGACAATACATGCACTGCATACAGAGAATCAGATGTATCTTACATTCCAGAACGTGAAAGTATATGGCGTAGCATATGAAGATAATGGTGGATATTCTTTCACCAATATGAATACCGGACTTGGTGTAGAACCGCAGATGATGCATGTACTGTCCAATGAGGAGACGGTGGCATATATGGAAAGAAACAAGCAGGCAGTACCATTATTACAGGAAGGTATCACATATATTGCAACGCAGAAAGGTGTAAAGGAGATTGTACCGAAGAAGCGGTATGTATTTAATGTATACAATGCAGATGGTATGCCGGGAGATGGCTGGTGTGGGCTTAGTAACACATGGCTTACTCCTGACAGCTTTGGAAATACACTGCAGGATATGAATGCCATATACCAGCCTTCTATTACTGGGCAAGAGCCTGTTTTAGCTGATGTACTTCCTTATAATAATCATAACGACTGATATTCAGGACCTGACCTGTCTCCAGCGTCAACGTCCGTTTGTCGTATTCTGTGATGTAATCGGTATTGACCAGATAGGATTTGTGGATTCTTGCAAAATGATGGTCTTTTTGCTGCAGGAGCTGTTCTACTTCATCCAGTTTGTAATAAAAAGAGTCACACCCATTGGTAGTGACCATATGTATTTTACGGCCTTCAGAATTAAAATACAGAATGTCATCGAGCATAACAGTGGCATATTCCGGTCTGTGATAGTAAGTAAAGGAGCTGGTATCAGATATCAGAAGCTGATAGGTTCTGGTTAAATAAGACCATAACTGGCTGCTGCGGCATTGCAATGAATAAATAGGCTGCAAGAGCAGATTATCTTCAAATTGTATGTAATCTGTTTTCTCTGTGACAACGGATATCAGCTTGTGATTTTTCTGCTTCAGGGAAAGGGCAGCCTGGCGTAAACGTCCATTTTCACCATGCATATCAAACAGAAGAATATCAGGACAGAAGGTATCGCGGGTTTTGTCCATAAGATCATCTGAATCGGAACAGACGAGGATATCATGGGGAATGTTATGTTGTTCAAAGGATTCTGTAATTTCCTGAAGAATAGAATTCCTTTCTTTTGTCCGGTTGATGCAGAGAGCGATTTTTATCATGGTATTTTACCTGCCTTTCGTAATCTATGGCAGAGTATACACAAGAAGAAAACAGGAATAAAGTACTATTATGAATCTTTTAAAATAAGATTATGTTTTGTTTATGAACAGGAGGAATTATAAAATGAATCTATATGATATTATAGGTCCGGTCATGGTAGGACCTTCCAGTTCCCATACGGCGGGGGCTGTAAAAATAGGCTATGTATCCCGCAAGCTGATGGCACAGCCTATTGTAAAGGCACAGATTCTGTTATATGGTTCTTTCCTCGCAACAGGAAAAGGCCATGGTACACAGATTGCCATTGTGGCAGGTCTGCTTGGCATGAAGACAGATGATTGCAGGATTCCTGACAGTTTCAGGCTGGCTGGGGAAGCAGGAATGGAGATAAGCTTTGGAGAAGCGGAATTAAAGGATGCACATCCGAATTCAGCGCAGCTGATCCTAACGGGAGCTGATGGAAGACAACTGGAGATTGTGGGAGAGTCTATCGGTGGTTCACGTATTAATATTGCCAGTATAGATGGACTGTCTGCGAATTTCTCAGGTGATTATCCGACATTAATCGTTCATAATCTGGATCAGCCGGGACATGTGGCAGAAGTTACCAGCATGTTATCCCATAAATCCGTTAATATAGCGACAATGCAGCTGTACAGGGCTGGGCGCGGTGGACATGCTGTCATGGTCATTGAGTGTGACCAGGAAGTGCCAAAGGAGTCTATCCAGTGGCTTGCACATCTGGAGGGTATTGAGAAAGTCACTTATTATAGTCTGGAGGAGAAGTAATGGCTTTTGCATATTTAAAGGAGATTATAGAAGCTGCCGAAAAGGAGAACAAACCATTCTGGCAGATTGTTATAGAAGATGATATGAGGGAGCGAAATGTCAGCTATGAGCAGTCCTTCGAGACTATGAGGGGTATGTATCAGGCTATGAAGGAAGCAGATGCGGCATATGACCCTAAACTTCGCTCTGCCAGCGGCATGGTAGGCGGCGATGGAGAGAAGCTGGAAGAGTTTCATAAGAAAAAGAATCGTCTGATAGGAGATTTCCTGACAGAAGTTATGGAGAAGGCAGTAAAAATGGGAGAGTCCAATGCCTGTATGAAAAGAATTGTTGCTGCACCTACAGCTGGCTCCTGTGGTGTTATTCCGGCTGTTCTTCTCACATATGAGAAGCAGAAGAATGTATCAGAGGACAAGCTGGTGGAGGCGCTTTTTGTGGCAGCAGGAATCGGTGAAGTAATAGCAGCCAGTGCGTCCATTGCAGGGGCAGAGGGCGGATGTCAGGCTGAGATAGGCTCTGCCAGTGCCATGGCAGCAGGAGCAGTGGCATATCTGGAAGGAGGTAAAGAACAGGAAATTGTACATGCAGCGGCATTGGCTCTCAAAAACATGCTGGGACTGACCTGTGATCCGGTGGCGGGACTGGTAGAAGTGCCCTGTGTAAAGAGAAATGTATCCGGTGCGGTAAATGCAGTGGTATCTTCGCAAATGGCGATAGCAGGCATAAAAAGTGCCATTGACCCGGATGAAGTCATTGATTCCATGAGAAGGATAGGCAAGCTCATACCTGCCTGTCTGAGAGAGACCGGTCAGGAAGGGCTGGCAACGACACCTACGGCACAGGCGGTCGTAAAACATCTAAGAGAAAAGTAATCAAAAAGTAATTGTTCATGAGACAGATAAAAAAAGCATATAATGCACAAAGACAGAGTATCAGGATTTAAAATATGCAGTCACAGCTTATGCTTCAGATATCTGATATGATTATCCCAGCCCTGGTATTTTATATCATTGCCATGGGGCTTGCATCAAAGAGAGATATTTATCATTGCTTTATCAAAGGGGCTTCCAGTGGTATTAAGACGGTGGCGGAGATCGCACCTACACTGATTGGACTGATGGTTGCAGTGGGTGTACTCCGTGCATCCGGGTTCTTGGAATATATAGGCGGGCTGTTTGCCAGATTCCTGGGAGATTTTCCACAGGAATTAATCAGCCTTTTTGTGGTAAAAATCATATCATCTTCTGCGGCAACAGGACTGGCATTGGATATCTTTAAGGAATATGGTACGGATTCTTATGCGGGGCTGGTCACTTCACTGGCTCTTAGTTCTACGGAGACGGTATTTTATACAATGTCTGTGTATTATATGGCAGTAGGAGTGACGAAGACCCGCTGGACATTAGCAGGAGCTTTGCTTGCCACAGTGGCAGGATTGGGGATGAGTATGCTATTGGCCGGGTGGATGCTATAAGGAGGAAACAACAAAATGCAAAAGAATATGACAAAGGGGAACCCATTACCCATTATTCTGCAGTTTACGCTGCCTTTAATGATAGGTAATGTCTTTCAACAGATATACAATGCAGTAGACTCCATGATTGTTGGCCGGTTCGTTGGTGCAAATGCACTGGCGGCTGTAGGCTCAACCGGTACGATTATGTTCATGGTGCTCGGAGCGTCTACAGGACTCAGTACGGGATTTACGGTGCTGACTTCACAGAGATTCGGAATCAGTGATGAGAAGGGTACGAGACAGAGTGTTGCAAATGGTATTCTTCTTTCGGTTCTGTTGATTATTGTTATGACATTGTTATCCTTATTGTGTATGAAGAAGGTTCTTGCCTTAATGAATACACCGGAGGATATTTTTGCGGATGCATATAGCTACATATCTGTAATCTGTATGGGTATTGTGGCAAGTGTAGCCTATAATTATTTCGCAGCCTGTCTAAGAGCCATAGGGAACAGTAAAGTACCTCTGGTAACACTGGTATTCTCAGCCTGTCTGAATGTCGTATTGGACCTGTTCTTTATCATTAAGATGAATATGGGTGTTGCAGGTGCGGCATGGGCAACGAATATCGCACAGGGCGTGTCTGCATTGCTGTGTGTACTCTATATTCTGAAGAAAGAACCGGTATTGTGCCCGGAAGTATCACAAATCAGATTTTATAAGGATGATACGCACAAGCAGCTGGCCGTAGGGATTCCTATGGCATTGCAATTCGCAATCACTGCTTCTGGAACAATGATCATGCAGGCTGCCATTAATCTGTTCGGTGCAACTGCGGTAGCTTCCTTCTCCGCTGCAAGTAAGATACAGAATATGCTGACGCAGGGTATGATGGCGATAGGACAGACTATGGCTACCTATTCCGGTCAGAACTATGGAGCGGGCGAGATTGAAAGAATTAAGAAGGGCGTCAGGTCCGCATTGATTATAGATGTAATTTATTCTGTGCTGGCAGGACTTCTGGCATATTTTGGACTGTCTGTATTGCTGCGTTTCTTCTTTGAGGCAGGCACGGATATGACGCAGATTATGTTCTATGCCAAAAGGTATACAGTACTTTGTATCCTGTTTTATATACCGCTCAGTGTAATATTTACATTCCGTAATACAATGCAGGGATGCGGATATGGATTTCTGCCTATGATGGGTGGTGTGGTAGAACTTGCTGCGAGACTGATCTGTGCGTTGATTTCCATGAAAATCATGAGCTATTCACTGGCTGTATTCTGCGACCCGGCAGCATGGCTGGCAGCAGGTATTTTTACCATGCTTGCATATTTGCATGTGATAAAACAGATTGAAAGGAAAGCAAAAAATCGCACAAATTGATGATATTTTATTGAATAAATGCTGTAAAAAAGGCGTAAACCAAAGGGTTGCGTCTTTTTTTGCCGTATTAAAGTGTAAAAGTATGCGATAAATACGGGTTGCTAAATAAGTTTTTCTATTTATATAATAGCCATTGTGTAGTTATGAAACACAAAGAGTATGTAAGGTTACTGATTGGAAAGACGAAATGGAGGCATTAAGAATGGAACAGCTTTGTGGCAGTATGGCAATGATGGACAACGAAGGATTTATTCGTGTACTGGGGGATTTGATGGCGCAGAATAAGGGGTTTCAAATTATGATTACTGTGCCTTCCGATAAGAGCAGAGAGTGTGAAAAGAAAGCAGTAAAAGAAATATCATTGGAGAGAGACGTGACAGGAATGCTGCACAAGATAGGCGTTCCGGCACATATCAAAGGATATCAGTATTTGAGAGAAGCGATTATATACAGTGTAGAAGATCCTGAAATGCTGGGGGCAGTAACCAAGATTCTATATCCTGCCATAGCTAAGAGATCACATACAACATCCAGCAGGGTAGAAAGGGCAATCCGCCATGCCATAGAAGTAGCATGGAACAGAGGCTGTGAAGAGGTTCTGGAAGAAATATTTGGTTATACGATCAGCGTAGGGCGCGGTAAACCGACCAATTCAGAGTTTATTGCAATGCTTGCTGATAAGATAACATTAAAGAGAAAAATCCAAGTTCATTAAACTCGATAATAATTGCATAGGAAATGGTATAAATGATTAGCTATTCTTCTCATTTGTCGTTACAATAAGAATATAAAAATGTATTTGTGTAACATAAAATGGGAGGGATAGCTATTTATGTATATCGCAGAAAACGGACAATATGCAAAGTTATATATTGAGGAATCGGCATACTCAGGGGTAAAGAAAATTGCATCAAAGGTGGCAGAAGATCTGAAAAAGGTAACAGATCATGAGTTCACGGTAGAATACGGACTACCTAAAGACACAGATAAAATAAATGCCATTGTAATTGCAACTCTGGGGAAAAGTGCCTATCTTGAAAGTATGGAGCAGGCTGGCAAGGTGGAGCTGTCAGCAATCCGCGGCAAAAGAGAAGTGTATGATTTCAGGGTATTGGAGCCTGCTAATGGAGAGAGCCATGCAACATTACTGATAGCAGGAAGTGATAAAAGAGGTACGATATATGGTCTTTTTCACCTTTCAGAAATAATCGGGGTATCACCCTGGGTATGGTTTGCTGATGTGATGCCTGCCCATAAAGATGTGATTACACTGACACAGGAGGATAATAAAACATCAAAGGAGCCTTCTGTAAAATACAGGGGATTTTTTATCAATGATGAGTGGCCCTCCTTTGGAAACTGGACATTTCGTCATTTTGGAGGCTTTACAGCCCAGATGTATGATAAGGTATTTGAATTACTGCTTCGGTTAAAAGGCAATTATCTGTGGCCGGCTATGTGGACCTCTTCCTTCAGTCTGGATGGACCAGGCTTTGACAATGCCAAGCTTGCAGATGAGTATGGAATTGTCATGAGTAATTCCCATCATGAGCCATGCCTGCGTCACAGTGAGGAGTGGGATCTGGTCAGAGGAGAGGATTCCATCTATGGAAATGCCTGGAATTATGACAGAAATAAAGAGGGCTTAACGAATTATTGGAGAGATGGACTAAAAAGAAACGGTAAACTGGAAAATATCATTACAATGGGTATGCGTGGTGAACGTGACAGTGAAATCCTGGGACATAGCGCAACATTAAAAGAAAATATTGATTACCTGAAAGAAGTCATTACAACGCAGAATCAGCTGATTAAGGAATGCGTAAATGAAGATCTGGATCAGGTGCCAAGAATGCTTGCCCTTTATAAAGAAGTAGAGGCATATTTCCATGGGGATGAGAATACCCAGGGATTAAAGGACTGGAAGGAGCTGGATGGTGTGACGTTCATGCTCTGTGAAGACAACTTCGGTAATATGCGTACTTTGCCCACCAAAGAGAATCGTGACCGTAAGGGCGGCTGGGGTATGTACTATCATTTTGATTATCATGGAGATCCTGTATCTTATGAGTGGGTCAACAGTACACATCTGTCTAAGGTATGGGAGCAGATGTGTGAAGCATATGATTATGGCATACGTGATATCTGGGTAGTCAATGTAGGTGACCTCAAGCCACAGGAGCTTCCGTTATCTTATTTCCTGGATCTGGCATATGATTTTGACAAATGGGGTACTTCGTCTCCCAATAAAACCGGAGAATATACAAAAGAATGGATTTGTACACAGTTTGGTGCCTTTTTCAATGAAGAAGAGCAGAATAAGCTGTATCAGGTCATGGATGGGTATACCAGACTTAATAGTATCCGCAAACCGGAAGCGCTGTATGTGGACACCTATCATCCGGTGCATTATGGAGAAGCGCAGTGGTTATGGAACCAGAGTGAACGTATCATGCAGCTTGCAGATGAACTGGAACAGAATCTTCTGGAGCGGCTGGAGAAAGAGACAGGAGATACACTGATACATATCAAAGATAAAAATGTGACATATGCGTCATTTTATGAACTGATCTATTATCCGGCAGTAGCTTCCATGAACCAGATACAGATGCAGTTATCCGGCGGCAGGAATCTTCTCTATGCAAAGCAGGGGCGTATAGAAGCCAATGAATATGCAGCAAAGATTGCAAAATGTATAGAAAGAGAAAAAGAGTTACAGGAACAGTATCATAAAGTGGCAGAGGGTAAATGGGATGGCATGATGATGTCAGAGCATGTGGGCTTTGTCCACTGGAATGATGAAGAGTGTACATATCCTTTGCAGTGCTATGTCACACCTGCCAATAAGCCAAGAATGATTGTGTCGCCTACTTGTGAAGAAGAGTATACCATGGGGGGAGACTGGACCAGAAAGACGCTCTATCTGGAGGATTTTCTAAATCCCAAGTGCAGGGAAGTATCACTGGATATTGCCAATGGAGGACGGATTCCATTTACTTATACAGTAGAGTGTGATGCCAAGTGGCTGATTCTTTCCCAGAGAAAAGGCGAAGTCACAGTAAAAGACCAGCTACTTCTGACTCTGGACAGGGAAGAGCTTAGTGGAAAGAAAGAGATACAGACTGCACATTTGTGTATAAAAACTGATTTTGCCAGAGTAAATGTGGAAATCAAGGCATATTATTTTGCAGATGACATATTACAGGATAAGCACTATGTGCCACTTACAGAGTTTGTGGGACTTGCAATAGAGGCAGATGAATATGAAAGCAGCAAGGCTATACAGGAAGGAGAATTTCAGGTACTGACACCCTATGGCAAGTATCATGCAGGAGTAAAGGCATATCCGGTAACTGCCAAGTATACACAGAATGCCCCTTCAGTTACCTACAAAATGACTTTGCCGCAGGATGGTGAGTATGAGATTATTCTACAGACAGCACCCTTGAGTCCGGTTACAATAGAAAATCACCTGCGGATTGGGGTGCAGTGGAACGAAGAGCCTGTTGAGTATCCTGAGACAATAGGTAAAGATTATAAGGGTGGAGCACCTTCCTGTAAAGAATGGGGACAGGGCGTGCTGGATCAGATTCATAACCTGTCACTGCATAAGAATGGTAAAAAAGGCAGCAACACCATAACCATATATGCCTGTGATCCATTTGTATTAGAGCGAATTCTTGTAAAAAAAGCAGGAAAAGAGTGGAAAAAGGGATATCTGGGGATTATTCCCGATCTGTTTGGACAGGAGTAGGATGAAAATAGAAAAGAGGAAATCATGACAAAAAAGACATTATTTCTAAATGGATGGTATTTTACCAAACAGCCTCTTGGCAGTACTTTAGAAGATATCAAAGAAAGAAAAGAAGCTTTTCGGGCAGTGAATCTTCCCCATGACTGGCTGATTTATCAGGGTAAGGAGCTTTATGAAGACTCTACCGGCTGGTATCGTAAGGTCTTTTCCTGTGAAAAGCAGCAGGACTATCGGTATGAGATTTATTTTGAAGGTGTCTATATGGATACGACAGTGTATCTCAATGGACAGGTATTGGGTGAGTGGAAATATGGATATTCCAGTTTCTTCTTTGATATGACTCCTTTGCTACAGGAGGGAGACAATGAATTACTGGTAAGAGTCAATTATCAGGCACCCAACAGCCGCTGGTATTCCGGGGCAGGAATCTATCGAAATGTATATCTGCGAAAACAGCCAAAGTGCCATTTTATCACAGACAGCCTGTATATCACTCCAGTGAAAAAGAGCGAAGATATGTGGCAGGTGGAAGTCAGTGCAGAATTGTCACAGGAAAGCCTGAATCAGGAAAACAGCATACTTATGGTGCAGATATTGGACAGGGAAGGCACAGAAGTGAGCAAAGCAGAGCTGCCGTTTGAAAAGGCAGTCAATCAGGCAGATGGTATCGTAACTGCTCAAATTATGACACAAGTGTCAAATCCTGAACTTTGGAATCTGGAAGAACCATATCTGTATCATTGCAGACTTGTGCTCAAAGATGAAAATAAGGTACTGGATGAGACTAAGGAGCGTTTTGGTTTTCGTATCTTTACCTTTGATACAGATAAGGGCTTCTTCCTGAATGGTGTACACGTAAAACTCAATGGTGTATGTGAGCATCATGATTTTGGTGCATTGGGTGCGGTTTTCAACAAAGAGGCGATGAGAAGAAAACTGGAGATTCTGCGCAAAATGGGCGTGAACAGTATTCGCAGCACGCACAACATGCCCGCAATCGGTCTGTTAGAACTGGCTGATGAGATGGGATTTCTGATCATTGATGAAGCTTTTGACATGTGGGAGAGACCTAAGACCACTTATGATTATGCAAGATTCTTCCCACAGTGGTATCGTAAGGATGTCAGAAGCTGGGTCCGCCGCGACAGGAATCATCCATGCATTCTGTTCTGGAGTATTGGTAACGAAATCTATGATACACATGCCGATGCAAGAGGACAGGAACTGACCAGAAGCTTAATGGAAGAGACAAGAAAGCACGACCCTGCATACCATGCGCAGATTACGATAGGCTCTAATTATATGCCCTGGGAAAATGCGCAGAAATGTGCAGATATTGTAAAATATGCAGGCTATAATTACGGTGAGAAATATTACGACCAACACCACAGGGAACATCCGGACTGGTTCATGTATGGTTCAGAGACTGCTTCTACAGTACAGAGCAGGGGAGTATATCATTTCCCATATAAGCAGTCTGTTCTGGCAGATGAGGATGAGCAGTGTTCCGCACTCGGTAACAGTACGACAAGCTGGGGCGCCAAATCCTCTGAGATGTGTATTCTTACGGAGAGAGACCGGGAATTCTCCATGGGGCAGTTCTTATGGACTGGTTTTGACTATATAGGAGAACCGACACCATATCACACAAGAAATTCCTACTTTGGACAGATAGACACAGCAGGTTTTGAAAAGGACTCCTTTTTTCTATATCGCGGGGCATGGACGGATGCAAAGAAAGCTCCTTTTGTACATGTTTTTCCTTATTGGAATTTCAATCCGGGACAGCTGGTGGATGTAAGAGTGGCTTCCAATGGAGCATTTGTGGAGCTGCTGTTAAATGGCAGATCCATAGGAGAATATCAGATTGACCATGAGAAAGGCACTGTCCTTACCGGTAACTGGCAAGTGGCATATGAGCCTGGAGAGCTGACAGCTATAGCTTATGACGAGAATCATCAGGAGATAGCCAGAGAATCCAGACATTCTTATGGAGAGCCGGTAAAGCTTGTCATGGAGTTGTATCAACCTGAAAAAGAGTTCACAGCAGGTAATTATGAACTTGCCTATGTGACAATATCTGCTGTAGATGCACAGGGATATCCTGTAGAGGATGCAAATCAGTATGTGGAAGTCTCTGTAAAAGGAGCCGGCTGGCTGACAGGACTGGATAATGGAGACAGTACGGATACGGATGAATATAAGGGATATTGCAGACGTATGTTCAACGGTAAGCTTCTGGCAATTGTAGCAATTGGGGAACATAAGGGCAGTATACAGGTTAAGGCAGCGGCTGGAGGATTACAGCCTGCCGAGCTTACCATTGTGGTATCAAAGGAAATCAGCATAGAGGGTACTTCCTTTATTCCGGAAGTATTTGCAAATAAAAGTGGGAAGGATGCTCCTGCCTGGGTTCGTAGAATCGAATTGACAGCAAATGATGGAAATGTCTTTTCACCGGACAAAAAGCAACTTAGTGTCACTGCAAGAATAGAACCACAGGAGGCAATGAACTGGATAAAACCGGAGGATTTGATCTGGAAGACCGTAAATGATGCGGGAATTGAAAGTCCACTGGCAAAAGTGACAGATGTGTCAGGATTTACGGCTAAGATAGAAGCTTATGGAGATGGACAATTCAGGTTGCGCTGCATGACCAGAAATGGAACAGATATCGTGAAGGTTATCTCCCAGCTGGAATTCCAGGCACAGGGGCTTGGAGAAGCCAATCTGAATCCGTATGGGTTTATTGCAGGCGGTATGTATACCTATGCGGAAGGTGATGTGGGAAATGGCAATGAACATGGTGTCTCCACAGCCAGAGATGGTAGAACGGTGGTAGGCTTTGACCATGTGGATTTTGGAAGCTTTGGCTCTGACCAGATTACACTTCCTGTATTTGAACTGGGTGGAGAAGAGTGTCCGATTGAGATATGGGAAGGAATACCGGGAAAGCCGGATAGTGAGATGCTTGCAAGGGTAATCTACCACAAGCCCTCTATCTGGAATGTATATCAGGAGGAAAGCTATAAGCTTAACCGCAGAATAAAGGGTGTAACGCAGATTTCTTTCGTGCTGCACCAGAAGATACATCTAAAGGGCTTTTCTTTTACACCACTGCAAAAGGCATATGAAAAGCTGTATGCGTCGGAGAATGATGCTGTATATGGTGATACCTTCAGGATTGAAGGCAGGGAAGTCACAGGAATTGGCAACAATGTAACGCTGGAATTCCATGACATGGATTTCGGTGAGGATGGCTGCAGCAGTGTAACCATATGCGGCAGAACGCATAATGACAAGGATGCGATCCATATCAGCTTTCAGGAGGGTGAGCAGGAGACAAGGCAGCTGGTTGAATTTGAAGGTACAGCAGATGACTCTTATCGCGAGCTGACATTCCCACTCAAATGCGTAAAAGGCACAAAGACAGTACGCTTTATCTTCCTGCCCGGAAGTAATTTTGATTTCAGCTGGGTAGAGTTCCATCATTAAATTTAGTACGAGTTTTTACATTTGGCTTGCAAAACAAATATTACTTGTTATAATCAGTTTAGAGTTATTTAATAAATAACAAATATTATTAAAATAGCTTAAATACTTAAAGGAGGAGAAGAGAGATGTCATACTACAGCTTATTAATGGGGGCAGGATTCGGTATTATAGTTGTTGCAGTTATTATTATCATTGCATGGTATGTACTGTGTTCCTATGCTCACATGAAGGCACTTAAGGCACTTGGCTATGATAAGGCATGGCTTGCATGGATTCCTTATGGCGTGTTCTATGCATGTGCTGATGTTGTAACAGGTCAGGATGAAAAGGTGAAATTATTTGGAAGCCTTGAAATTCCTGCTATTGTATTCAAATTGTGGTGGATCATTCCGGTTGCATTTTTACTTTTACCACTGAATGCTACAATAGAAAATCTGATTACACTTGTTCTTGATGTTGTATTCTTAGGATGTACATATGCAAAAATGTATGCAAGATTAGAGAATAAGCAGGAAAATGAGACACAGGCAATTGGCTGCGTATCCGGATTTATCCAGATTATTGCAGTTGTAAAATTCCTGATGTACAAATAGTTGATATTTGGGCTCCACAGTCTTGCGACTGTGGAGTTTTTTTAGTGTGACTGGCGGTATTCCTTGGGAGTAACGCCATATTTTTGTTTAAAGAGACTGTAGAAATGAGTGCGGTTGGTGAACTGGAGTCTGGTCGCAATAGAACCAATAGACTCATTGGTCTCGGTCAGATACTGGGCGGCTTTCTTCAGGCAGAAGGTCATACCGTAATCGTAGAGACACAGACCGGAGTATTTGTTGACGATACGGTTGAGATAATCACCACTGTAATTAAGATGATGCTCTAATTCTGCCCTGGACATTCTGCCATTGCTTTCCTCAAAGAGATGGCTGATACGGGAGAACAACAGAAAATCACTGTTGGTATCCAGGCTGACTTTGGTGCAGTGATAGTATTCAGGTGAAGATAAATAAGACAGGAATGCGCACAGAAGTCCTCTGATCTGATAAGCTGCCCCAAAATCCGGGTAAAGCAGTGTCTGAATCATAGACTGTGCCAGATCATGAAGATGGAGAGCATTCTTATGATTCTGATAGGCAGGAATGAAGTCCAGGTATGCCTTTTTACCGGGATATTTTAAATCATCCGTAATAAACTGATAGATTTCTCCATTACAGATTTTCTTTTCGGCAGAAAAAGCCGAATTCTGCGCGGACTTGAATAATTCGGAGACAAACTCTGGTGACATTCCAATAAAAAGTACTTTGGTCTTGGCATGATAGTGCTCCAGATGACAGAGACTGCGGTTAATGAGACAGCAGGAACCGGCTGCATAGAGATAGTCCTTGCCTTCAATCTTCTGCACAATACTTCCTTCCAGAACAATGACAAATTCAAAGAAATCATGATAATGCATGACATCCTTTGTACGGGCAAAGTTCTTGGTGGCTGCGGATTCCTGGTACATCAGGGATTTCTCAGCGGAAAGAGTCATGATATTAATGTAATCCTCCAATTCTGAACCGCTGCAGTACTCCAGAGTGAGCTGAAAGGGTACATTCATATGATAGAAACGGTTCAGGTCACTATTGGTATTCTGTACGTTAATGCTGGAATACTTGCTTTGCAGCGCCTGCTGCATCTGCATATATTCATTGTCTATCTTAATATTCATTTCAAACCTCCAATGTCTGATACCATATAATCCCAAATCTGATACAAATTTTCTGCGCACATATCGTTTTAAGACATTGTTGCGCAGTGTGCTAATTGTATATAATTATGATTAGAAACAAGGTAATTATATACAATATTACAATAAAAGTAAAGGTGAATAGCAAGCTGCACAAAAGATATCAAAAAAGGAGAATGTAATGCGACAGGATTTTACTTATGGGGTTGACCTTGGATGGGTCAGTCAGCTGGAAAAACAGGGAATTACGTGGACTGACAAATCCGGGAAGCATGTAGATCCACTCCAGGCGCTGAAAAGTATGGGCGCAACAGCGGTGCGCTTGAGAGTGTTTGTAAATCCACCTGAGAATGCGATGTGGTGTAAGCCAAAGAAACAGGCATACGGAAGGGAATTTGGTGGAGAGGAATGTATGCTGGGACTGTGTGATGGCAAGAATGTCCTTGAAATGGCAAAAAGAGTCAAGAAGCTGGATATGGATCTGATGATTGACTTCCATTACAGTGACCATTTCGCAGATCCTATCTATCAGGATATACCACAGGCGTGGGAGACATTGGACCAGGATGGATTGAAACAAAAGGTAAGGGAACACACAAAAGAAGTACTGACTCTTCTTACAGAACATAATATTTATCCTGACTGGGTACAGGTCGGAAATGAAATCAATTCGGGAATCCTGCTTCCGGCGGGAAGTTCATCCGCAAATCCACAGTTCCTTGTAGAACTGCTGAATGCAGGATATGAGGCAGTCAAGGAGTGTTGCCAGGATTGCCAGGTAGTTACCCATATATCCGGTGGAAATGATTATAACATGTGTACCAGGTTCTTTGATGTCTTTTTCCAGAATGGAGGAAAGACAGATATTATGGGATTCTCCTATTATCCATACTGGGTACAGATGAAACATGACGAAGAGAAGCTTGCAAAAGATATGACGGCATTGGCAGACAGATATCGCAAACCCTTGATGCTTGCAGAAATCGGTGGACCTGAGACAGAGGAAGAAGAAACCTACAAGCTTCTTCGCAGCGCAGTCAGATCAATTAAGGCAGTTCCTGATGGTCAGGGAAAAGGTATCTTTTACTGGGAACCTGAAGTAGGGGCAGAGCTGTTGCCGGATCAGTATCCATTAGGAGCAGCCAGAGTCAATGGAGATAAGAACATTCAATTCACCTGTGCAATGAATGCTTATAAGGATGCACGGGCAGAAGAAAAGTAAAGCAACAAGAAGTTGCGCAAATTGCGCATGACCTTGGACAGAGAGGAAGGGAGATTTTATGAAAGAGGCAGCAGACAAGAAAAAGTATAAAGTGCCTTTCTGGAAAACAGTGAAAAAGCACTGGATGCTGTTAGCAATGCTGGCACCGGCAGTCATTTATGTAGTGATATTTGCTTACATACCTATGACGGGCGTTGTGCTTGCATTCAAGAACTATCAGTATGCAGGTGGTATCTATGGTTCTCCGTGGAATGGACTGGATAACTTCAAAGTCCTGCTGGTAGCAGGTAAGTTAGGTCAGGTAACAAGAAATACGCTTTTGTATAATATCGCATTTTTGTTCCTGGGAGTTGTATTTGAAATGGGCAGTGCAATCCTGCTGAATGAAATATTCGGCAAGGTATTTAAGAAGATTGCGCAGTCCTTTATGTTCCTGCCATACTTCATCAGCTGGGTAGTAGCAGGTGCGATCATGTATAACATCTTCAACTATGAAAAGGGTGTATTTAACCATTTATTAAATATGTTAGGTTCTACCCCTTTTGACTTATACAATACACCGGGCGCATGGCCATTTATATTAATCTTTTTAAAGATATGGAAACAGACAGGATATGGCTCCGTTGTATATCTGGCAGCGATCACAGGCCTGGATCAGGAAATGTTCGAAGCAGCATCCATAGATGGTGCAGGTGTATGGCAGAAAATCAAATACATCACGATTCCTTCCCTGATGCCTACCATGATGATTCTGGTATTAATGGGAATCGGTAACATCTTCCGCGGAGACTTCGGCCTGTTCTATCAGACAGTAAACAGCAGTGCATTGTTACAGCCTGTTACGGATGTAATTGATACTTATGTCTTCCGTTTACTGATCAACAACAGTGATGTCGGTGTATCTGCGGCAGCAGGCTTATATCAGTCAGTACTCTGCTTCTTAACGATTACAATATGTAATAAGCTGGTTAAGAAAGTAGATCCGGACTACGCATTATATTAAGGAGGTGTGTAATATGTCAGCGACTCAGGTTCATCATAGAAAAATGACAAAAGACCAAATGATCGTGAATATTGTCGGCTATATTCTGATCGGCATATTTGCACTTGTATGTGTTATCCCGTTTTATCTGATCATTGCGGCATCTTTTACAGATGAGTCAGAATTGATCAGAAACGGATATCCTATTATTCCGACCGTATTCAGTGTACAAAGCTACCTGCTGTGTTTAAAGAATCCTGTGTCCATAGCCAAGGCATATGGAACAACAATTGGTGTTACAGCAGTCGGAACCGCATTTGCAGTATTTATTGCAACGATGACAGGTTATGTACTTTCCCGTAAGGACTTCCCATGGCGCAACAAGTTTTCATTCTTCTTTTTCTTCACGACATTGTTCAGTGGAGGACTGGTTCCATGGTATATGCTTTGTGTACGTTATCTGCACTTTAAGAATTCCTACATAGGTATTCTCTTACCACTGATGTTCTCAGTATGGAACATGATCATTGCAAAATCTTTCATGAATGGTATTCCAAGTGCTATTACAGAATCAGCCAAGATTGATGGTGCTAATGATTTTGTAATCTTCATGAAACTGATACTTCCTCTTAGTAAGCCACTGATTGCGACACTCAGCCTTTTCTCAGCGCTGGCTTACTGGAATGACTGGTATAACTGTATGCTTTATATTACCAATGAGGATATGTTTACATTACAGTACTACTTACAGAGAATGCTGGGTAGTGCAGAAGCTATGAGAATCGTAGCAGAGAAATCAGGTATCGCATTACCATCCGTTCCACTGGAAAGTATGAAGATGGCAATGACCGTTATCGCAACAGGACCGATTGTACTTCTGTATCCATTCGTACAGCGCTACTTTGTAAAAGGCCTTACGATTGGTGCAGTTAAGGGATAATAACTATTTATCAGAAGGAGAGGACAATATGAAGAAGAAAAAATTACTTGCAACTATTTTAAGTATGTGCATGACAGCATCCATGCTTACAGGCTGTGGCGGCTCTGCTGCATCCTCATCAACAACTGACACAGCAGCAAAAGATACTGCCAAGACAGAGGCGGCACAGGCAGATACAGCAGCAACAGCATCTCTGGACAGCTTACCGGCAGAGGTAGGCCAGGGTACTATCGCAGCAACTCCTGAAATGTATGCTTCCACAGATCTGAGCAAGAGCTACACAGTTAATATGTATCTGATCGGTGATACACCAAATGACTGGGATAGTGTTATTAATAAAGTAAATGATTACTTACAGCCATTTAACACAGAGCTTGCAGTTACATTCATGAGCTGGAGTGATTATCAGACCATGTATTCTCTTGTACTTGCGGGTGGTGAACAGGTTGACCTGATCTTTACTGCTCCATGGTGTTTCATGTACAACGAAGCTGCAAAGGGCTCTTTCTATGAACTGACAGATGACTTTGTAGCAAACTATATGCCTCTTACAAGCAAGTACCAGGCAGCAGACAGCTGGGATGAGACAACAATATCAGGAAAGACAATCGCAGTACCATCCAATAAGGCACAGTCTGTGGGTAAGATTGTAGCAGTCCGTCAGGACTTAATGGAAAAGTATGGTATAAGCGAGCTGGATAACTGGGATGATTATAAGAAATATATGCTGACTATTGCAGAAAAGGAAACTCCTGAAAGTGGTATTTATGCGTTGGCGGCAGCCGGTGATAACAATGAGTTGTGGGATGTATACCGTCAGCAGACAGATACTTTCCTTGCCCTGGACAGCAGCTACCTGGATTTCATGTATGAATACAAAGGAGATATCCCTGCAAAAGAAGACATTAAGCTTGCTTATGAATTTGATTCCTTCCGTAATTATGCAAAAGATATGAAGGAAATGGCAGATGCAGGCTGCTGGAGCAGATCAGCCCTGACCAATACAGTAACAGATGATGAAGCTTTTGGTAACTTACAAGGTGCATCTATCGCATGGAATGGTTCTGTATTCACATATATGAGACAGGCTGAAAAGACAGACGGCGTAAAATGTATGGCATATGACCTGACAAAGGAGCATCTGGTAGGTGCAGAAGCATATTCCAACAACGATATGGCAATCGCAGCAGGCTCCAAGAATCCTGAGAGGGCAGCCATGGTACTTGACCTGATCAAATTTGATACTTATCTGAACAGACTGCTTATTCTTGGTGAAGAAGGTGTACATTACTCTATTGATGACCAGAATCAGTATACTAAGTTAGACAAGAGTGTAGACTATGCGCCATTTGCTATTTCAGCATCCTGGGCAATCAAGAACAGTGACTTGAGTGAAGCCGGTGTGGAAGAGCGTGAGAAGAAGATTACAGATGCATGGGAATCCAGAGTACAGATGAATCCTACAATTACATTCGTATTTGATGATACTAATGTAAAGGCATATGTATCCGCAGTAACAGCAGTTCTTACAGATTATGTACCTATGCTTGAGCTTGGTCTTGTAGATGATGTAGATACAACATTGGATGAAATGATCCAGAAGTGCTATGATGCAGGATTACAGCAGGTATATGATGAGTTCTACTCACAGTATGATGCATGGCTTGCAACTAGATAATAGTTACGGATCTGACAAAACACGATGCGAAGAAAGCTGGCTGATGAAGTCAGCTTTCTTGCTATCAGGAAGGGGGTGTTGGTATGACAATGGAAGAAATTGCAAGGGATATGGGAGTGTCCAGAAGTACGGTATCCAGAGCACTTTCAGGGAAAGGCAGAATCGGAGAAGATACAAGGGCAAGGATCAGAGAGTATGTGGGCAGGCAGTCAGAGGCAGAGAATCAGTCAACGAATAATTTAGCTGTAGTGCTTCCCAATGATGCCTATACGACCAATGCTCCTTTCTTTCAGGAGTGTCTGCTGGGAATCAGTGAAGTGGCGGCGGCGCTTCAATATCATGTCCTGATAACGGCAGGCGCACTGAATGATACCCGTGATATTAAGATGCTTGTGGAGGAACAGAAGATTGATGGAATTATCCTGCTGAGAGGTGTAGAGAATGACAGTGTCTTAAAATACCTGACAGACCGGCACTTCCCGACAGGACTTACGGGAAGCTGTAAGTATGAGGAAATCCTGCAGGTAGATGCAGACCATTATCAGGCGGCAGCAAGCCTGATGTCCGTTCTGATCGGACAGGGATATCGTAAATTTGCCTTTGTAGCAGGCGATATGCAGTACCGGGTCAATCAGAACCGCAGCGAAGGATGTTATGCCGCTTTGAAGCAATATGGACTGGATATGGAGCAGCAATGCTATTATACTGATTTTAGAAACGCAGAGCCGATAGAGAACTATATTTGTGATATGATAGAGAAGAAGGTTGAGTGTATTGTATGTGCAGATGATGTCATTTGTACCCGTTTCATGTCCTGCCTACAGGCGCAGGGTTATCGGATTCCTGATGATATTGGAATCGTATCACTGTGTAACAGTGCCAGTCTGGAGTGCTTTGCTCCGGCAGTGACAGCAGTGAATGTCTCTGCAAGACAGATGGGGAATGTCATAGGAAGGCAGATGATCAACAGGCTGCGTGGAGAAAGCTACAATGCAAAGACAACCTTGAATCATGAAATCCTGCTTCGCAAATCGGCAGACAGAGGATATCGTATCTAATTGTGTATGGGAAAGGTAAGGGCAAGGGAATTATGTATTTATGTGATGAAAAGGTCAGAGAAAAACAAAATTTTAACCTGGACTGGTATTTTTATCATGGAGATAATCAAATACAGACAGGACAAACTCAGGTAAGTGACTATGAACCGGTAAAGCTGCCGCATGACTGGAGTCTGTACTATCCATGGAAAGAGGATGCACCATCCTGCGGTTCCGGTGGATATGCAGAAACGGGAATTGGCTGGTATCGTAGGATTTTTGACGTGAATCCACAGGCATTTACCAGGGGAAGAGTATTTATCCACTTTGAAGGTGTCTATATGCTTTCTACAGTGTGGATAAATGGGCATAAATTAGGACAGCATGTGTATGGATATACGCCTTTTGAATATGAGATCACACAATATCTGCATGAGGATGGCAGGGAAAATGTGCTGGATGTGAAGGTAGACAATTCTGCGCAGCCCGGTTCAAGATGGTACTCCGGATCTGGTATTACCAGAAATGTATGGCTTGTGAAGACATCAGATACTTATATTGCGCCATTTGGAGTAGGAATCCAGATTCCCGGTATAGAAGAGGATAAAGCACATATATCAGTAGAAATCTCTCTTGCCCATGCAGAAGATAAGAAATTATCTGTTCAGACCACTGTATTCTCCCCGGACCATGAGATCTGTCTGGAGCTGTGTACGGACAGAAAGGGAGAGACCAATACACTGCATCAGCAGGGGATAATAGGGACTCCGCTTCTGTGGGAAGTGGACGCTCCTTTCCTGTATGAAGCGGTGACTCTGCTCTATGATCAGGATACCCTGATTGATGAGGTACATACCTTCTTTGGTATCCGTACTGCCGTATTTGATGCAGATAAAGGATTCCTGTTAAATGGCAGACAGGTGAAGTTAAATGGTGTATGTATCCACCATGATGGCGGCTGTATGGGTGCAGCGGTTCCCCTGCCTGTATGGAAAAGACGATTAGAGAAGCTGAAAGAAATGGGAGTCAATGCCCTTAGAATGGCGCATAATCCACCAGACAGCGCACTGCTGGAGCTGTGTGACAGAATGGGCTTTCTCGTAATGGATGAAGCTTTTGACGAATGGCATTATCTAAAGGGTAAGGAACTTGGCAGCAATACCCATGAAAGCCACGGCTATTCCCTGTGGTTTGATACCTGTCATGAAGAAGATCTGCGTACCATGCTGCTGCGTGACCGCAATCATCCAAGTATTATTCTGTGGAGTATTGGAAATGAAGTGCCTGACCAGACTGCGCCGGAGGGGTATCTTACAGCCAGACATTTAAAGAGCATCTGTAAATCCATTGACCCGCTGCGTGCAGTTACACAGGCAAATGACCAGATTGCAGCAGAGCCAAGGGCAGCCAGGGAAGAATTCTTAAACGAACTGGATGTAGTCGGATATAACTATGTGGGCAGATGGAGAACAAGGGCAGAGACTTACTATGATGAGGATAAACGTAAACACCCCAACTGGTGCATGATTGGTACAGAGAATAGCGGACTTGGTGGAATGAGAGGACGGTATCTCTTTGGCATGGAGGAAAAAGCAGGCTGGTGGATGCGTCCATATTACAGTGCTCCGATAGAGGTGGGACGCCTGCTTCGTTATACCATGACCCATGATTATGTGGCAGGAGATTTCATGTGGACAGGTATTGATTATCTGGGAGAATCCCACTGGCCTAACCGTTCTGCAAACGCAGGAGTGCTGGATACCTGCGGTTTTGCCAAGGACAGCTTCTATTTCTACCAGAGTATCTGGAGAAGAGATATTCCTGTTGCACATTTGCTTCCCCATTGGAATATGGATGTAGATCAGGGAACAATCCTTCAGGTGTTAGGCTATACGAACTGTGAAAGTGCAGAGCTGATTTTAAATGGTAAATCCTATGGGAAAAAGGCATATTCCTACCCTGACTATGGAATGACACAAACCTATGGGCATTTTGATAAAGAGCCAATTCCTGCAAATACGGACAATCTGTTCCTTGGCTGGGATGTACCATATGAGCCGGGATATGTGGAATTAGTGGGCTTCAAGGATGGTAAAGAAGTCGTGCGTGACAGAGTGGAGACAGCAGGTGAACCACACGCAATCAGGCTCAATTGTTATCAGGATACTCTGGCAGCAGATGGGTTGGATGTAGGACAGATTGAGATAGCCATAGTAGATGAAAAGGGCAGACTGTGTCCGCAGTCAGAACAGTATGTTCAATTATCTGTAGAAGGTGCCGGCGAATTAATCGGCATTGATAATGGTAACTCAGCCAGTCATGAAAGCATGAAAGGAAGCGGTATTCATGTATCTGCCGGACAGGCATTTGCAGTAATACAGTCAACCGGCAGAGCAGGTACATGTGTTGTGAGGGTGGAGGCAGAAGGACTGCAAAGTGCCGGAATAGAATTATCCTTTATATAAACATGTATAAACAGTAAAAAGGCGTCTCCTGATGATCAGGAGGCGCTGTGCTGTCTTTTGCGGTAATCAGTTGGCGTACAGTTGTGACTGGACTTAAAGACTCTGTTAAAAGTTGCCAGACTGTTAAAGCCGCTCTGCATGGCAATGTCAGCAATGGAATATTCGGGATTATCCAGAAGCAGTTCTGCATGGAGCAGACGCCTTTTGGTCAGATATTCATAATAGGATACGCCTGCAAATTCTTTAAATAAACGGATAAAGTGGGATTTACTGAATCCGGTCATTTCCGCAAGCTCGTCCATGGACAAATCTTCCGTACAATGTTCATTCATATAAGTACACAAATTAAAGAAAGTATCAATATAAGATTGCTGCTTGTGCTTCTTGAGACTGATGAAGCTGTCAGTCTGTTTCAGACGCAGCCTGCCTGCCTGCACAAAAAAGGCAATTGCCAGACCGTGAATACTGGCTTCAAAAAGCGGTTCTCCCGAAGTATATTCCCGATAAATCTGCATGAGGTACTGAAC
>ERZ1026878.756-NODE-756-length-23243-cov-9.329653_pt1 | contig 23243 bp, 18 predicted proteins | sample MGYA00380169_ERZ1026878 | MGnify/ENA primary metagenome ERZ1026878 (study PRJEB33269, sample SAMEA4719805) | human gut metagenome | biome: human-associated habitat; feature: organic feature; material: feces | place: Cameroon | collected 2013-10 ...
CAGGAAATTGCACACGCCAAGCGTGCGCACACGGCCCTCCGCGCGGAATTCGTCGAACGCCTTCCAAGTCTCACCGGAACGCCAGTCGAACGGCGTCGGCCAATGCAGCATATACATGTCCACATAATCGAGCTGCAGCAGGCCGAGCTGGCGGTCGAACGCCTTGCGCGCGGAATCGTACCCCTGCTCGGAGTCGCGCAGCTTCGTCGTCACCCACAGATTTTTGCGATTTTCGCCTTGCGTGAACCCCGCGTTTTTCAGCGCGCGCCCCACGCCCGCCTCGTTGTTGTACCCCGCGGCACCGTCGATATGACGATAACCGGCTTCCAGCGCGCTCTCCACCACGGGGGTAACGCCCTCATCGTCGATACGCAGCACGCCCAAGCCGATCTGCGGAATCAGATTGCCGTCGGAAAGCGTGATCATCGGAGTGTGGAAAGTAGCCATGAAAACAACCCTTTGAATCGAATATGCGATGTTCTCTGCACCAGTTTAGCGGCTTCCGTGATCGCGGTCTGTCCGCCCCACAATCGGCGCATGTTCGGCAGCTGTTCAGCTTTCCGTAACAGACGTAACAATTCTGCGCGGAAAACGCACTATAACGTTGCGCGGATATGAAGAACGATATGGATTCGAAGAATATGACGATCACTGCGCAGCATGACCGATCCGCCCGGCCGTACCACCACGGCCACGCGCTCGCCGGCATCCTCGGCCCCGCGTTCGTGGCGGCGGTCGCATACGTGGATCCGGGCAACGTGGCGGCGAACATCACGTCGGGCGCGCGCTACGGCTACCTGCTGGTGTGGGTGCTGGTGTTGGCTAACTGCATGAGCGTGCTCATCCAATACCAGTCCGCGAAACTCGGCATCGTCACCGGCAAAAGCTTGCCGGAAATCTTGGGCGAACGGCTTGGCGACGCGGGCCGTTTCATGTTCTTCATGCAGGCTGAGGTAATCGCCATCGCCACCGATCTGGCGGAAGTGATCGGCGGCGCGATCGCGCTGAAACTGCTGTTCGGCCTGCCGCTGTTCGTCGGCGGCTGCATCATCGGCGCGGTGTCGACGGTGCTGCTGATTTTCGAAAAAGGCGCCACGCATCGCATTTTCGAAAAACTCATCATCGGCCTGCTGCTGGTGATTACGTTCGGTTTCATCGCCGGCCTGTTCATCGCCCCGCCAAATCCGAAAGAAGTCGTCGCCGGCTTGATTCCACGCTTCAAAGGCACTGATACCGTGCTCATGGCCACGTCCATGCTGGGCGCCACGGTCATGCCGCACGCCATCTACCTGCATTCCACGCTCGTCAACGACCATTACGCCCCCGGCGAAGCGAAGCCGAGCATCAAAAAGCTACTTCACGGCAGCAAAATCGACGTTGCCTGGGCGCTGATACTGGCCGGTTCGGTCAACCTCGCGCTGCTCATCCTCGCCGCGAACTCGCTGTACGGCATGACCGGCACCGACACCATCGAAGGCGCGCAACGGGCCATCCAGCATGTGCTCGGGCCGGTGATCGGCACGATTTTCTCGATTGGTCTGCTTGCGTCGAGCCTGAGCTCCACGTCGGTCGGCACTTACGCCGGCAGCGAAATCATGCACGGCCTGCTACGCATCAAAGCGCCGATGTGGGCGTGCCGAGTGGTGACGCTGGTACCCGCGCTGGTGGTGCTATGGTTCGCCAACAATCCGACGGAAGCGTTGATCGTCGGCCAGGTCGTGCTGTCGGTCGGCATTCCATTTGCGATTATTCCGCTGATGCGCTACACGCACGACCGCACGCTGATGGGGGAGTATGTGGACGGTCCGGTCAAGCACATCGTCAATATCGCGGTCGCCGCGCTGATCGTCGCTCTGAACGTGGTGCTGATTGTGCTGACAATGCTCGGCAAAGCCTGATTTTCCGTGATTTTTACGTCGATCTCCGGCGGATTTGCGGTGCTTTTTTCGTAGTTTCTCAGCTGATTTTCTAGGGTTTTTCCCGCAGATTTCCTGCGGATTTTTCCACGAAACCTACGCTGCCTGCACTTTCCCGCTGTCATAATCGACCACGGTGTACATGCCCTTCCCCTCACGCTTGGACTGGTACAACGCATGGTCGGCGAATCCCAAGCAGAGGCTCAGATCGACGTTCTTGCCGGACAGCACGCGGCATGCGCCGATACTGCAATGCACGTCCTGCCCGTATTGCGCGGACGCCTGCGCCAACTGGCGGCGGAACAGGTCCAGCGTGCTTTCGATCACGCGCTCGTTCGCGGTGTTCTTTATCAGCGCCACATACTCATCGCCACCGAAACGGACGATGATGTCATCATGCCGGTACAGCCGCTTCAACGTCTGCGCCACTTCACGAATCCAGAAATCGCCCACTTTATGGCCGTACGTATCGTTGATCTGCTTGAAATCGTCGATGTCAACGAAAATCAGAACAGCCTGGTCGTCTTCCTGCATGTGCGCGAAATAATTCTCAATCTGTTCGCGGCCGGCGCTTTTGCTCCACAAATCGGTCAGACCGTCATGCTGCGCTTCGTAGCTGACCTTCTGATAAGCATCGTCCTGCGAGCGGATCTTCTTGTTCATTTCGATGGTGTCGACCACGAACGTGAACTGGATTGAAATCGTGATCGCGATGGCCTGCAACGCCAGTCCGTAATGGAGAATCTGAACGATGGTTGTCACAATCGGCAGCACGAAGAACGACAGCGACGTGACGAACAGCGGTCGGCTGAGGTTTTTGCGGTTTTCGATGATCAGCATCACAATCAGCGCGAGCTCTACCAGACCCAGTATCTGCGGGATAGCGAACAGTGGTCCGCGGCGGTAGTAGTTCTGGCTGTCGATGTAGTAGACCATATGGTTGAACTGCGTGGCAATCGTCAGTACGATGCCGAGCGCGGACGCTGCGTAGATGACGTCAAGCTTCTTCGAACGCGGCTTTTTCGGCTTGGATCGGGCATTGGCCGAACGTTGGTTCTTACGATTACGCTTGGCTCCGCCGCTCGTTCTGGCCCTCCACTCGTGCGGGCTGACGTTTTCAAGCATGTCGTCGCCGCTGACGGTTTGCCAGATATAGTTGGCGAACAGTGCGATGAAGATGAAATTGATCAGGTATTCACCAAGATTGCCGATGCGCGTCATGTAGAAGTCAAGCTTGTCGCAGCCGCCGTTGTGATACCAGGCGGACACGTCGGCCAGCAGCATCAGCGCACATAGAAGCTGCATGGAAACTTTCGTATAGGTACGCCGCGTCCTACGTATCGCGCCCACGTAGACGCCACCTGCGCAAACGATGCAGATGAGAACGCCCCATAGCTCCATCGCTATGTTGAATAACGTGACTACGGTCATACTTCCTAACCCCCTGCGCGGCGTATTCCTTCCCTGTATCGTGCCGTTACTGCCAACGCATATGTATACCACCCCGAGATGAACAAATACGAAGTTTTGCCAATTTTTCTCGGTTGAATTGGAATTGAACGTGTTCGAATAGTTTCATCTCGCGTTCGACCACCCGCAGTACTAGACTTTTTGAGTCTGTTTTTGCAGGAGTTGCGCAATACGCTGCGAGTATGCGCGGATGAGTGATGGAGGGCGGTCGGTTTGCCGTCGAAACCGGAGAAGAGGTCGGAAGTGAAGCCGGAAAAGAAAATAAACGCGAAACAGGGCCGCACCCACGGCCTGTCCCAGCCACTTACCGGCGAGGAATCGTATAAAAACGACCATTTGACGCATGCCGCGTTCGTATCGATCGCCATCCTTACCTTCATCACGTTCGTCGGCAACTTCACGCAGCTGCAGTTGAGCGCCGCGCTACCCACCATCGTGTCCGATTTCGGCATTTCCGTCACGACCGGCCAATGGCTGACGTCGATTTTCCAGCTCGTCATGGGCGTTATGGTGCCGCTCACCGCCTACCTGACCCGCCGATTCTCCACCCGCCAGATCGTGATCGCGTCGATGGCGGTGTTCACGCTCGGCTCGGTGTTCGCCTGGCTCGGCTCATCGTTCGTACTGGTTTTGATCGGCCGTCTGCTGGAAGCCGTCGGCACCGGCGTGATGTGGCCGGTCCTGCAAATCACGGTATTCTCCATTTATCCTCTGTCCCGCCGCGGTATGGCGATGGGCACCGTCGGTATGGCCATGAGCGTCGCGCCCGCGATCGGCCCCACGTTGGGTGGTGTGCAGACCGATTTGAACGGCTGGCGATCGATTTTCCTCACACTGACGGTCATCGGCGTTATTTCGCTGCTTCTTGCGATTTTCGGCTTGCGTAATTTCGGCACGCGCGACGCGTCCGCAAAAGCCGACTTCTTCTCCGTCGGCCTGTCGATTTTCGGCTTCGGCGGACTCATGTTCGGCTTCACGAACATCGAATCGTATCCATTCACGCATCCGATGGTGTGGCTTGCCATGCTCATCGGCCTGGTCGGTATCGTCTGGTTCGTGCTGCGCCAGATCCACGGCGCTCGCCGACAGGCTGCCGACCCGTCCAAGCAGCCTCCGTTGCTCAACTTGAGCGTGCTGAAAAACAAAAGTTTCACCGTCGGCACCGTCACCGCGGCGCTATCGTTCTTCGCGTTCAGCTCGATCATGGTGATCATGCCGCTTTACATCCAGGATTGCCGTGGCTATTCCGCCACGATCAGCGGTCTGGTGATGCTGCCCGGCGCGTTCGGCCAGTGCATCGCACAGTTCTTCGGCGGCAAGGCGCTCGACCGTTTCGGCGCGCGTCCGGTGGCGCTAATCGGCTCGATCACCCTGCTGTTCGGCACGATTATGATGAGCATGATTTCCATGACCTCATGGATTTGGTGGGTGTCGATTTGGCAGTTCACTCGTCAGATTGGCATGGGATTCGTGCTCATGCCGATTACCACGTGGTCGCTCAACTGCCTGGAACCCGAGGAAGTGAGCGCCGGTTCGGCCGTGACGAATACGGTCCGCCAGATCGCCGGTGCCATTGGCGCTCCCGTGCTGGTGATTCTGATGGAAACGTTCACGTCTGTGCGTTGGGCCGCGCTCGGCGGCTCGAAAGGCATGTATGCCGTGGCGAACGTGTTCGGCATCCAGTGGGCGTTGCGCGTGAGCGCCACCATCTGCTTCATCATGGTGGTCATGGTCTTCTTCGGCGTCCGCGGCAACGGCGCCGGCTCCACCCGCGACACCGTCCAGCGTGCCCTCAACCGCGTCCACCCCCGCGCCTAGTCCTCCCGCACCGCACGGGTTCTCCGCGTCCTGCGCGGGTTCTCCGCCCCGCGCTTCCGCGGCCTTCCGTCCCGTTTTGACCCGCGCTTCCTTGGCCTTCCGTTCCATTTTGGCTCACCCTTCCGCATTTTGTTACCGCAACCGCCCGTTCCGAGTAACAAAAGCCGGATGATGATGCGGTTTCCATACTTGGCTAACCCCGTTTTGGCTTCCCCTTCCGCATTTTGTTACCGCAAACCCCGGTTTTGGGTTACAAAATGCGGATGGGCATGCGGAGCCATAGCAGTGGCAACAGGAATGACGATTGCCGCACTACGACGGTTCCGTACGGTTTGTGACATTGCTTAGCAGTCGCTATACCTACATTTTTGACTTTTTGTATGCATAGACATATTATTTATGCACTTCTATAGTGACGTTTTCGCTGTTTTGTATATATAACAGCGTTATATGGCTTGGTTTATGGTCACGTTTTGCGAGGATGGCGATTATGGAATACAAGAGCATACGGCAGACGCTGGCAATGTCATCATCCACTCTCAAACCACAAGACGCGGCCGAAAAGGAGTATGAAAGCAGGCTGAGCGGCTATTCGACGTATCGGTCGGGGATTATTTTCGAAGGTCATGAGATGTTCGCCGTGGCTTTCAAGGAACTGCTCAATGCCATGGATTCCGTGCGCGGCATGGAACCGCGGGTCGAATCGTTGTGGGCGGATCTGCCTCCCATCGCCCGCAGGGCGTATTTGATGGAACTTATCGGCGCGGAAATGCAGAGCACGAGTTCCATAGAAGATGTGCATACCACGCGTGAGGAGATTTCGGATGCGTTGGATGCGGCGGTTTCCGATGGTCCGCACAAACGGTTGAGCGAACTCGCCAAACTGTTTCTCGGGCTTTCCGGCGAGGGACCTGAGAATTTGGATTTGCCGAAAACGTTGCAAGATATACGCAATATGTACAATCAGGTGATGGATGGCGAGCTGAAAGATGCCGACAAGCTTGATGGCATGCTGTTTAGAGCTAAAACGGTTTCGATTTGCGACGGTGCCGGCCAGCCGATTCACAAGGGAGTATGGCCGGAGTCGGAAATCCAAGTGCAGCTGACCAAGTGGCTGGCTTTGCTTGCAGACGAGTCCATTCCTCCGCTGTTGCGCGCCGCGATGTGCCATTACGCATTCGAATACATTCACCCGTTTTACGACGGCAACGGCAGGACCGGCCGGTTTCTGCTCGCTCTGCAGTTGAGCAAATGTCTGTCCGTGCCGACGGCGATCAGCCTCGGCCCCGTCATCGCCGATGCGAAAGGGCAGTATTACAAGGCGTTCGATGAGGCTCAGCATCCGTTGAACTGTTCCGATGTTTCCTTGTTCTGCTATCGGATGATGCGTTTCATCGCGACCGCGCAGGAGAGCATTATTTCGGTGTTGAGTGAGAAGAAGGCGTTGCTTGACACTGCGAAAGAGCATCTTGGACGGTATGCTGACGCGCATGGCATTCCCGACTTGCAGCGCAATATGCTGTATTTCCTGCTACAGGAGGAGCTGTTCGACGAGACGCCCAAACCAATATCCCGCCGATTGATGCGCGAATGGCTCAGCGTGGGGGAGCGGAAGGCTGTCACCGCGCTTAACGCGTTGGTGGATGCGGGCTTGCTGGAGACGCACGGCTCCCGACCGGTCCGTTACTCGCTGACGTCTGCCGCACGAGCTGAATTCCTTCAGTAGCAGCCCATTCGCCTCGTCCGTTGCTTTTTCGCATGCCTTTCCGCATTTTGTTACCGTAACCGCCCGTTCCGAGTAACAAAAGCCGGATGGGGTTACGGAGGTAGAGCGGGGCACATGGTGATGGTCGGGCGATTCGAAACGCGGGGCACGTAAGAGCACTGTGAACCTCGCGGGCAGGAGGTGGCACACCCGTGCCGCGTTGCGTATGGTGAACGGGAACGTAAGAAAGGCAACCATGCGGCAAACCGGCGAATCCGAACGCGAACACGAAAGCAACCGTGAGCGCGCGATCGAACGTAAGCGCGAGGCTGAAAGTACGTCCGAATCCGAACGCGAAAGCGAACCTGAGATTGAGGACTTGGGGGCGCAGCTTGACAAGGCGTGCGCCAATCGTCCTCTTGGGCAGGCGCGGCGCACTATGGCCCGCCGCGGTGCGGATAAAGGCAGCGCAGGCACGGGCAATGCGGATACCACCGGTAACGCCGGCAGCACGAGCACCACGGCAACGCACTTTCTGACGGCGGCGCTCTGACTGGCCACTGCCGTCATCCTGCTGGCCATGCTGTTGCGCATGCTGCCCAACAGCCTCGACGGCAAACGTTACATACCGCTCATCGTCGCACTGATGCCGTGGCTGGGTCTGCTGTCCGCAGGAATCGCGATCATCGCGCTCGCTGTCCGCAAAATCGGCGGCCGTGCGGCGCTCGCCGTCATCGGCGTGGTGTGCGTGGTCGCGCAGGTCGGTTGGCATTGGGGGTATATCGAGCCACGACAGACGATTTCCGAGAACGTCCGCCAGGCCGTTGCGCGAACGGAGGCCGACGGCCTACCGAACACGTCCGACAAGTACGCTCGCATCATGACCCTCAACACCAAGCAGGGCGCGGCGGACGCCGACAGAATCGTTGAAACCGTCAAAGACGAGCACGTGGAGGTGCTTGCGCTGCAGGAAGTTTCGTGGGACCTGCTCAACCGGCTCGGCACTGCCGGAATCGCCAATTATTTGCCGTATTCCGTGGCTGCGCAGCAAACGTGGCATGACAACGGTGGCGTGAACGTGCTGTACAGCGCGGCGCCGATGACGGACGCCAAACAGAACCTGATTCCCGTGGAGTCGAGCAGCGTTCCGGCGGCGACGATCAATTTCGGCGGCAGGAAAGTGCGATTCGGCTCCGTCCACCCCTTCTCGCCACGTCCCAGCAACCAGGGTTTGTGGAATCGCAGTCTCGATTCGCTTGCCCAGCTGCGGTATTACGACAGCCTGTATGTTTTGATGGGCGATTTCAACTCCACCTGGGACCACGCCAGCTTCCGCTATATTTTGGGCGGCCGTTTCCTGGACTCCGGCGAACAGGCCGGCGAAGGTTTGCATATGACGTACCCGGCTATGCTGCCAATCGCCGAAATCGACCATATCGTGCATGACAAGGGCGTGGCGGTCGGCGACCTCGAAACCAAGTACATTCCCGGCTCCGATCACCGTGCCCTCCTCGCCACCCTCGAAGTGCAGTAGAAGGATGTCGGCAAAGACGGTCCGATGGCCGTATGAACCGCATAAACCGCATGACCCGCATGAACCGGCACAGCCCGCATGTCCAGTATGAGCTGACATGACCCGCATGACGGACTGCAAGGGAGCAACGCCATCACGCCTTCATCGGGGGTATGGGATATGCTGGTGATTTTGGATATAAACCGAGTATGAACCGAACGTAAGCCGGATAAAGCCGAGGATACGCCGGATACGAACGTCGGATTCGTACGGACGCTGGAATACGCACGAACGCAATGGCATCCGGATGGTATCGTGACTTACGGTATCGCACACGAGAATAGGGGAGAGGGTATGGCCGAGCGGAACGACGAAGAAGAACCGCAGAATCCTCAAGAACCGCAGAACTCGCAGGAACCGCAGCATCCCCGTCGCGTCCGCCGCCGCATGAGCGCCGAACACATCCGCCGTATCAAACGCAAGCGCCGCAACAGGCGCATTCTGATTACCGTGCTCGTCGTCCTTTTGGCGATCGCCGCCATTGCGGGCGTGTTCGCATGCTCGGTGTTGAAGGCCAAGAACGAGATGCAGCAGGCTGTGTCCAGTGCGAAGGATCTGCAATCCGTTATTGCTGAGGCTGACCAGTCGAAGTTGGAGTCTCGTGTAAGCGAGTTTTCTGGGCATATCGACAAGGCGTATCAGCAGACGTCGTCTCCGTTGTGGGCGGTTGCTTCGCATGTTCCATATGTGGGCAAGGATATTGCTGCGGTCCGTACTGTCGTTGCCTCTTTGGAGGATATTTCCTCGCAGGCGTTGCCACAGTTGGCGAAGGTTTCCCAAAACGTTGATCTGAACAATATCCGTGTGGAGAATGGTAGCGTCAGCATTTCCGGCTTGGAAGCTTCCCAGCAGCCGCTTAGCATCGCCGATAAAGTGGTTGACAATGCGACTCGTGAAATCAAGGCTGTACAGGAGCCGAATATTCAGCAGGTTGCGGATGCGCTCGATTCGGCCAAAACCTATTGCGCGAAGATCAACAGCACAGTGCACAGCATGAACGTGTTGGCCCAACTGCTGCCTAGCATGCTCGGCACAGACAGCCACGCCAATGACGCTCCGCGCAACTATCTGATCCTGGCACAAACCAACTCCGAGGCCCGCCCGTCCGGTGGCTTGACAGGTTCTCTCGGCGTGGTCACCGTGCAGGGCGGCCATTTGAGCATGCAACCGTTTGTCTCGGACGCGGATATTCCTAAGGCTGACGAGCCGGTGGTGAAACTCACTGCCGAGGAGAAAATGTTGTTCACCGACAAGCTGGGTACGGATATTCGCGATGCGAATTTCACCCCTGATTTCCCCCGTACTGGTGAGATTGTGCGGGCGATGTGGGCGAAGCGGTATGGCCTTCAAGTGGATGGTGTGATAGCCATCGATCCACTGTTCCTGCAGAACATGCTTGATGTTACAGGCGGTGTGACTATGCCGGACGGCTCCGTATTGGATGGCGATACCACCGCGCAGACATTGCTGAACACCGTGTATGCGAGAATGACGCCTGAGCAAACGGATGAGTATTTCTCACAAGCGGCCCAGCTTGCGTTCGACCACATCACGCAGAACGCCAACAATCCGAAGGACTACATCAACGCGCTGTCCAAGTCCATTGACCAAGGACACCTGTTGTTATGGAGTGCCCATGAGAATGAGCAGAATCTGATCGCCGAATCCAATATTTCTGGCCGTCTCATTACCGAAGGCGCCAAGCCGCAGGTGGGCGTGTACATCTCCGACGAGACGCAGTCGAAGATGGATTGGTATCTGCATCGCGAGGTGACCACCGAATTCCAGAAGATGGCGGCGAACGGCGCCAACCAGTACACGGTGCATATCAAGATGAAGAATCTGATGACCGCCAAGGAACTGGCCACGGCTCCGAATTATGTGGCCGGTGGCACGGATGGAACCGAGCCTGGAGATATCCGGACGGCCTTGTTCCTGTACGCGCCGGCGAATGGCCGCTTGGTGGATTGGAGGTTCCAGAACCAGAACGATTACCAGGGCGTGACCGTGCATGACGGTTTGACGCTCGCCGTTGGCAAGGTCACGTTGAAGCCGGGGGAGGAGTATGAGATCACCTTGCACGTGCAGTCCGCTCCGAACACGAAGAATGCCCTCACCGTCCGCCAGACTCCGCTTATCGAAGGCAGGTGAGCGTGTCGGCCAAGCGGAGAGTGTCTTTTATACGGAAGTGCGAGTAATCTGATTTATTGCCCCCAACAAATCAAGGGGGGGGGGTAATGGCTTTTAGTCTTGGAGAGAAAGAAGAATGGCTTACAGTGGCAATAGTGGGGAGAAACTGAGCGAGACCTCACGCAGGCATGTGCTCAGCGTTGCCTACTGGCGTTTCTTCGTCAACGCCCTGTTGGTGTTGTGCGATATGGCTGCCTTCATCATCGCTTCGGCGATCGTATACGTGGTGCGGAATACCGGTGATTTATATTCCACGCGTTTCCACTTCCATATTGCTTTGTGGGCGTATATGCTTGTTGGGTCGCTGATTTGGATATATTGCCTGCACAGCGTAGGCGTGTACCACCGTCATGTGATGGGTGATGGTTACCAGCTCAATGCGTTCCTGATCAAGGGCGCGCTGTTCGCGGGTTTGATGGTTTGCGCGTTGAATTCCATTCTCAACGTGTATGTGCCTCTGGTGACCACTGGATTGGCGCTGCTGTGCGCGTTGCTGGTCACCATTGTCGAACGTTTCATCATTCGTCAGTGCGTGCTGTTCAGCCGCGAGAAGGGCGCGTATTCGTATGGCACCGTGCTGGTTGGCTCTCCCGAGGGCATTGAACGCGCCTTGGAGCTCCTGAGCAAGAAAAGCCAGCTGAACTACCACGCCGTTGCGGTGTGCCCGATCGGGCTGAACGAGAAGACCGGTCTTGTGGAGGCCGTCGCTGCGCCCGATGGGTTCAAACAGCGGATTCATGAGATCAGCGGCAGGGACATCGTGACGCTGCCGTATTGTAAGAATTTCGCCGAGCGTGCCGTGGCCATGGGCGTGCAGACGGTGATGGTAACGGATGTGATGCACCGGTTCTCGGACAATTTCAACACGTTTGTGCTGGACGTGGAGGCCATGAACTTGGAAGTGGCGTTGATTACCTCCGCGGTGGATGTGAGCGGCCATGAGACCAACATCCGTGTGATTCAGGGTTCCACGGTGATGACCATCAGCCTGCCGCAGTATTCGCCGTGGGCCATGTTCAAGAAGCGTGTGTTCGATATTGTGGTGTCGCTGGTGGCATTGGTTGGCACCGCGATTATTACCATCCCGGTGGCCATTGCCATCAAGGTGACCGATAGAGGGCCTATTTTCTACACTCAGACCCGTGTGGGTCGCCGTGGCAAGCCATTCAAGATGATCAAGTTCCGTTCCATGGTGGTGAACGCGGACAAGATGAAGGCCGAGCTGGCTGAGGAGAGTGGCCAGAAGGGGCGGTTCATTTTCAAGATGAAGAACGACCCGAGAATTACGCCGGTAGGTAAGTTCATCCGCAAGTTCTCCATCGACGAGTTCCCGCAGTTCCTGAACGTGCTCAAGGGCGACATGAGCGTGGTGGGGCCGCGCCCGCCGCTGCCTGAGGAAGTGGCCCAGTACAACCAGACCTATGCCACGCGTATGCTGGTAAAGCCTGGTATCACCGGCCCTTGGCAGGTATCCGGCAGATCCAACCTGAGTGAGGAGGAATCCGAGGCTCTGGACGTTACCTACGTGCAGAATTGGTCCATGTTAGGGGATGTTGTGTTGCTTTTCCGCACGGTCGGTGCGGTGCTCACCCATAAGGGTGCATACTGAAAGGAGTATTGCAGACACTGGAATTGGCGTACTGATGCAGTGGTAAAGAGAAAGTTGGAAGTTTTGAGTCCGCTGAAAATCGCGATGATTGGGCACAAGCGCATCCCCTCAAGGGAAGGCGGCGTTGAAATCGTGGTGGATGAACTCGCTACGCGTATGGCTGCCCGTGGCAACCACGTTATTGTTTACAATCGCAAGGGCCATAATGTGGCTGGAGCCGAGTTCGACAGCGCAGAAAATGCTTCGAACAAGCCGTTTTTCTATCAAGGCGTTCATGTTATTCCGGTAACCACTGTTGATGTTAAGGGAATGGCAGCGTTGACTTCATCCTTCTTCGCTACATTGAAGGCGATTGCCGCCAAACCTGATGTGATTCACTACCATGCCGAAGGGCCGTGTGTGATGCTCCGACTGGCTCATTGGGCGGGAATTCGCACGGTTGCCACGATTCATGGCCTTGACTGGCAGCGTGCCAAGTGGGGCAGATTCGCTTCTACCTATTTGAAGTTCGGCGAACGTACTGCGGCCAAGTGCGCTGACGAGGTTATTGTGCTCAGCCGGAATATGCAGGAATACTTCAAGAACACGTACGGGCGCGATACCCGGTTCATTCCCAACGGCATAGAACGTAAGCAGCCGGCTGCAGCCCAAGATATTGCCAGCGAATATGGCTTGCACAAGGATGATTACATTCTGTTCCTTGGCCGTATCGTTCCTGAAAAGGGTGTGCATTATCTGATTGAGGCGTTCCGCAGGCTTGATGCGGATAAGAAGCTGGTGATTGCCGGAGGTTCCTCCGATTCGGAGGAATACTACGAGCAGATCAAGCAGATGGCGGCGCAGGATTCGCGCATCATACTGACCGGTTTCGTGCAGGGGCGTATGCTGCAGGAGTTGTACAGCAATGCATACATCTATGTGCTGCCGAGCGACCTTGAAGGTATGCCCATGAGTCTGCTCGAGGCGATGCGCTACGGCAATTGCTGTCTGACTTCGGATATCGCCGAATGCACGGAAGTGGTTGGCGATAAGGCGGTCTCTTTCGCGCATGGTTCCGTTGATGCGTTGTATGCGGCGCTGCAGGATTTGATTCAGCACCCGCAGAAGGTGCAGGAATACAAGGATCAGGCGGCTGATTTCGTTACCGGCAAATATAGTTGGGACTCGGTAGTGGACAAGACCCTGGCTCTGTATACCGGCGAGAAAGGCGGCAACTGATGCGCATTCTGCTGGTCAATAAGTATTTCTACCGCAAGGGCGGTGCTGAAACCTATTTCTTCGCCTTGGCGGAGGGATTGAAGGCGCTTGGCCACGAGGTGGCGTTCTTCTCCATGAAGCACCCCAATAACGAGCCGAGCTATTGGAGCAAGTACTTCGTTTCCGAAAAGGACTATGTGGGGGAGATCTCCGCATTCAAGAAGGTACAGGAAGCCTCCACGCTGATCTACTCGTTCGAGGCGAAGCGTAAGTTCGACGCGCTGCTGGAGGAGTTCAAGCCCGACATCATCCACATGAATAATGTGCATCGCCAGCTTACGCTGTCGATTCTGGACGCTTCGCACTTGAAGAAGCACCATGTGCCTGTGGTATATACGGCGCACGACTACATTCTGTTGTGCCCGGCCTACACCATGGTGAATGGTAGGGGAGAGGTTTGCGACGCCTGCCTGGATAGGCATTTCATGCACGCCACGAAGAACATGTGTGTGAAGGGATCGCGAGCGAAGAGTGCTCTGGCCACCATGGAAGCGGAGTTCCTGAAGCTCCACCATTCGTATAGCAAGATTGATCTGATCATTGCGCCTTCGCAGTTTATGAAAAGCAAGCTCGACGAGGGTGGTTTCGCCGGCAAGACCGTCGCGATGCAGAACTTCCTGACCGATTCGCAGATGGCGATGGGCGCTCGGGTGGCGAACACACATAAGTTCGAGGATACGCAGGCCGGGGCACGGCCCTATTTCCTGTTCTTCGGTCGCCTTTCCAAGGAGAAGGGCATTCTTACATTGGTGAAGGCATTTCTGCAAGCTGCGGGGCTTACTAATAAGGGTGCTGATGCGCAGAGCAACGACCAGGATGCCCAAGTGCTTCCTGATACGTGGGATCTGCATATTGTGGGTGAAGGCCCGGAACGTGGCGCCATTGAGCAGCTGATAGCCTCGGCCGGTCCGCAGGCCGCTTCGCGCATTCATCTGCTGGGATACAAGAGCGGCGAGGAATTGCAGCGGGAAGTAGGCAATGCGCGCTTCACTGTGCTGAGCTCCGAATGGCGCGAAAACATGCCCTATTCCGGACTGGAATCACTCGCAGCCCAAACTCCCGTGATTGGTGCCAACATAGGTGGCATCCCAGAGCTGGTAGTTGAAGGTGAAACCGGGTTCGCTTTCGAATCCGGGAATGTAAGTGATTTATCTGACGCTCTTATTAAGGCCTCGCACGTGGGCGAAAACGATTATCAAATCATGCAACAAGCCTGCACCAAATACGTGAATGAGCGTTGCGAACAATCACAATACGTTCGACAACTTGAAGATTCGTACAGGAGGATTGCACGTGGCGAATAGGCATAATAGTTTGGAGCGCATTGTTCACCGTGCTTCTGAAGAAATACATGCTTCACGAATGATAGCGAAAGAAACCTCTTTCAGTGAGGGGATAAATGCATTCCGCGCGAAGCTTGACATTCAAGTGATGAACCATAACGGATATCAAGAATCGGATGCAGTTAAAGCTCGTTTGTTGCGTAAGCATGAAGCTGTACTGCGATATTTGGAGAATCGTTTTGGCGATTATTACGCCTCCTATGACTATGATGCGCCCTTACCCCCTATTGCCCCTGGTAGGAGCAATAAGATTTGGATGTGCTGGTGGCAGGGACTGGATTCTGCTCCTGAGATTGTAAAGGCATGTGTGGAATCGGTTCGACGTAACGCTGGAGGTCGTGAGGTCATCATCATTACCGATAAAAATGTCGATGAGTATACGCAATTTCCTGACTGGATTCGAGATCTGCATAAGAAAGGTATCCTCTCGCGCACCCACATTTCTGATTTACTTCGACTGGATCTACTCGCAAAGTATGGTGGAATGTGGCTTGATTCGACTTTCTATTGTTGCCGACCGTTGACAGCTGATGTTTATAGTGCTCCTTTGTGGTCCATCAAGAGGCCGGACTATCTACACGCATCTGTAGCGTCAGGAATGTTTGCTAATTATTCATTCGGCTGCAATGAGACATATAGAAAAGTTTTCGCTGTTATTCGAGATTATTTTTTGGAATATTGGGAAAAAGAAAATTATCTTGTTGATTATCTTTTAACTGATTATCTAATTGTTCTTGCTCAACGTCATGATCCCTGGATTGCAGAAGCCTTTAACGAGATTCAGCCTAACAATCCACAGTGCGACGAGCTATTTAAAATCCTCGACCAGCCGTACAACGAAAAACAGTGGGGTGAACTCTCTGCCAATACTGATTTGTTCAAGCTTACATGGAAACAAGATTTTCCTGTCGAGCATGATGGTGAAAAAACATTTTATGGAATGTTGAAAGGCATAGGAGATTAATAATATGCCCATCCTTTCAGTTGTCATACCCTGTTATAATGCCTCGTCGACAATCGAAGAATGCGTTCTGTCGGTCATGGATCAATCGTTAACTGATTTGGAAATAATTGTAGTTGATGATGGATCTACGGACGATTCTTTAGCTATTTGTCGCGGGTTAGCCGAGGAAGATGAGCGGATTTCCGTTTATACAAAAAAGAATGCTGGGCAAGGCATTGCTCGGAATTTTGGCATGTCGCATGCAACAGGGGAATACATAGCTTTTGTTGATGCTGATGATACATGTAATGTTGAGATGTACAGGGCGTTGATTGATTCAGCTAAAAAATTCGACGCAGATCTCGTTTTCTCGGGGTATAGAGACATTAAAGACGGGAAAGTGGTAGAAGAACATCCAAACATTCGAGAGGTACTCCAAGGTGATGCTGCTATTCGACAACACATGGCCGATCTTATAGCTTCTTCTGCGGGGAATGTTGGTTCGTGTTGTGTTGCGGTCTGGGATGGCATATTTAAGCTATCGGTGTTAAGAAAAAATGGCATCGAATTCCCTTCGGAACGAACTGTTTATTCCGAAGATCTTGTATTCAAGCTAAGAGCACTTACATCGTCCAATACGGTATCTTTCCTTCCGGATAGTTATTATGAATACCATATAAGCGACTCTTCGTATTCAAGATGTGTTGATGCACATGTTGTTGACAGGCTTGTCTCAATGTATAAAATAATCGAGTCTGAATTTTCGGAAACGCTGAATGAGTTCTGTTTCTCATCAAGAAACACATCGAGGCTGTTTGCTTCGTTTCGTTTTGCTTTGCGTAACGCACCGTTGGATAAAGGACGTTTGCCGTTTTTCAGAGCGGTTGTTTCAAATCAGGATTTACGCAGTTGTTTAGCCTTATTTAAGCCGAATTCTGCCTTGGATAAGCTTATATATAGAGCATTTATGAAGGAAGAATACATCATTCTTTCTCTCTTATTTTTATGTTTCCAGCTGAAAGGGTATTTGAAATGAAAATTGGTGTCATCACGTTTCACCGTGCCATCAACTACGGTGCTGCACTGCAGACTTACGCACTGCAGAAGGCCATATCTGACCTTGGTTTTGATACCGAGGTAATTGATTACCGGTGTGAACATATGGAAAATCTGTATAAGCTGATTGGTGGTTTCAAGCAGAAGACATTTAAGCAGAATATCAGAGGGTTTATTAATCTTATTCCATCTTGGAAGAAGATGAATAGTTTCCGTTCTATGATTGCAAGTCATACAAAACTAAGCCCTGTTGTGTATGACTCAAAATCCATCGTTACAGCAAATCAACGCTATGATGTATTCATTACCGGAAGTGACCAAGTATTTAATTATGCTTGTTCAAATTTTGACAAGAACTATTTCCTTTCGTTCGTAGAAGAGACAAGGAAAATTAATTCTTATGCAGCTTCTTTCGGAATTAGTGAAATTCCACAAGAGTATAAGGGTGAGTACACGAGATTGCTCAATCGATTCAATCATATCTCGGTCCGAGAAGAATCCGGTCGCCGTATTGTTCGCGAATTAACAGGAAAGGACTGCGCATTACACGTTGACCCGGTTTTCCTTTTGGATTCAAGCGAGTGGTCGAAGCTTGCAAAAGATCCCGGTATTGATAATTATATTCTTATTTATCGATTGAATAAATCAAATATTATCGATGATTTTGCAAGAGAATTGGCTAAGAAAACAGGGAAAAGGGTTATTAATATTGGACAGGATTTGATTGATAAGATCAAAAATCCAGATTTTGGAGGTGATCTCAGCACTTCTGTTGAAGAATTCCTTGGTTTATTCAAATACGCAGATTACGTTGTGACGAATTCATTCCATGGCACGGCATTTTCTATAATCTTTAATCGAAATATGTATGTGGAAACGAAGCAAAAAGATTTTAAAAAGAATGATCGAGCGGAGAATCTATTAAAACTAACTGGACTGACCGATTCCATTATTGAATCATTGGATGATTGTAATCTTGATATAGTGCGTGATTTCAAGCATGCCGAATCTGTGCTTCGTGATGAAAAGGAGTCTGCTCTTAGCTATCTTCGTGGGATTTGTTCTAATGAATAATCTAACGCATAAGTTGAGAATATGGTTAAGGACAACTCCTCTTGAAGATTATTTCATTCCGACTATATTACTAGTTTTAATTTTTTCTACTGATAATAAGCTTATACTTATTACGAAACAATTAGCTATTGTTCTTACGGTGGCTATTTTTTGTTTTGCTCTAATTTCGAGAAGGAAGCCGAGACTATCTACTGTTGTGATAAAAATTCAGACATTCTTTTTCCTTCTCATATGCTTGAGTTTTTTTTATACAAGTGGTCGGTCTGCCTATATCCAGTATTTTCCTTATGTAATTGGTGTATTCTTTTTAACTATTTTTGAATTTGATAACAAGTTTTTTAGTTGTTTGATTAAGCAATTTGAATGTCTGTTTTGGATTTTCATTTTCTCGATGTATCTAGAATTATTAGTACCAGGCTTGTTTGCCTCTTTTTTTGGATTCCTTGATCTTGGAAACAGCCGTTCTGTCGTTGCAGTTGATAATGGTGGTGCTATTTCTGGATTAGCCTATGAAAAAGCTTATGCAGCGTTTCTATGCAATATGGGTCTGGGCGTTCTTTTTGCGAAGCTTTTTACCAAAGGATTTACTATAGCTAGGCTTTTCCAGATTGTTTCTGTATTCGCTGCTTTGATGATGACGGGCAAAAGAACTTTATTTCTTATCCCTGTAATGGGGCTTATCTTGTTCGCTTTATTTTTCTCTAAAAGGCATAAAGTATCAATTGCTCTTGGGTTATCGTTCATACTGATTGGATTGTTGTCGATTGCCGATTCGTTTATTCCTCAGGTATCTCTTGTATTCGACAGACTGTTTGCGGATACCGGTGATCCATTGAGTGGCAGGGAAATTATTTGGACATATGCGATGCAAATGTTCGAAGCGTCTCCACTTGTCGGAAAAGGTTTTCTTTCATTCAATACATATATCAATGCCCAAGGTTATCGATACTATGGATTACCTTGGAATTACCAAGCGCATAATGTGTATTTGCAGCTTCTTGCAGAGCTTGGAATTGCTGGGTTTTTGTCATTTATTGCTTTGCTCGTTACTCTTATTTTCGGCTTGATTCGCGCTTTCTTAAGTCAGAAAAACAATCCGGGTGTTGAGCCTGTGATTCTTCTTGCTGCAGTATATTGGGCACTTCTGATAGCTGTTTACAGTTTGACCGGGAATACGATTTACTATTCTTGCCAGCTTATGGTACTGGGCATATGTATATCTATATATCAGACTTTTAGGTTTAAGAAAGAAGGACAGATTATTGAAGCCACTTGTTAGTATTCTTACGCCAGCTTTTAATGCCTCAAAATATCTTGTTCCTTTTTTTGAATCCGTATTAAGCCAAGACTATTCTAATTTTGAGTTGATTTTCATTAATGATGGTTCAACTGATGATACAGAACAGATTGCACTCCGATATAAAGATATTTTTGAACGCAAAGGTCATCGTTTCATTTATCTTACTAAAAATAATGGTGGTCAGGCTTCTGCTCTTAACGTCGGTTTCCCGTATATGATGGGTAAATATTTTATTTGGCCAGACTCGGATGATACTCTCTGTTCGAATAATTTGTCGGCAAAAGTTGACTTTATGGAAATGAACCCTGATGTTGCTTTAGGCATTGCATGGGCGAAACATGTGGATGAGAACGGTCGTGACTTGGGAATTCTGAAGAGAGTTCCTTCTAAGAAGGATAACTTATTCCGAGATTTGCTTATTAGCAGGAATGTACAGTTTTGTCCTGGAATATATGTTATTAGGACTTCTGCTTTCAAAGAATGCTATCCAAAATTACAAATTGACGAGAGTCGAGCAGGGCAAAATTATCAGCTCCTTCTCCCTTTAGCGTATAAATATAATTACGGATATATTGATCAAATTCTTTATACGTATATTATGCATCCTGCGAGTCACTCAAATTCCGGATTACATAATGAGAGTGTCCAACTAGAGCGTTTTGAGAGGCAGGAGCGGCTCTTATTGAGACTGATAGATCATATCTGTGATCAAAAGGATAAGGATGGAATGAGTATCTTGATTCGTCAGCATTTCCAAGGTCTCTATTTGAGGATTGCTAACGAGCATATTGATAAACAAAGGGCTATAGCTGCCATCCGTGCTTTGTGTGGTATGCATCGAGTTAATTGTAAAGATATTATTTATGCACTGGCGACGTTTTCTGGTATCAGAATTAAGTAAGGGGTAAGTTTTATGGGAAGGACAAGCAAATTCGTTCTTAATGCGATAACGACTGCACTCCTTCAAATAGTGACCATGATAGCCGGGTTTATTACGCCTCGTTTTTTATTGGTCGCGTACGGTTCAGATATTAATGGTCTTATCTCATCCATTAACCAATTTATTACATATTTTAATCTCGTAGAAGCTGGGCTGTCTAGTGCGGCAGTCTATTCGCTGTATAAGCCGCTCGCTGAGCACGATTATAATAGGATTAATCGAGTTGTTGTCGCAGCTCGTAATTTTTATGTTAAATCTGGTTTTATTTTTGTCGGGCTCGTTTTTCTTCTTGCATTTGTTTATCCTTGGATAACACATACGGAAGTGCTTGATAAAAAAACCATTTTCTTCTTAGTTCTTGTCCTTGGCGTAAATGGTGCTCTTGAGTTTTTTACCTTGGCAAAGTATCGAGCATTACTGACTGCAGATCAAAAGACATATGTCATTTCTATGGCTTCAATCGTGTACACAATACTTAATACTCTCATTGTTGTTGTCCTTTCAACTCTGAGAGTTGACATTTTATTGCTTAGGATTGTTGCTCTAGTTTCTATCTTTGCAAGAAGTTTTATTTTATATATTTATATAAAAATACATTATAAATTTATTGATTATAGAGTTCCGCCTGATAATTCCGCTATGGATAAGCGTTGGGACGCACTGTATTTGCAGGTAGTGCAGACTGTTCAGAATGCTTCTCCTGCTGTACTAACCACTATATTTTCGACTCTTAAAATGGTTAGTGTCTACTCAGTCTATAATATGGTTCTTGCAGGGATTAATGGCGTTATGTCAGTGTTCTCTACTGGTGTATCCGCTGGATTTGGGGAACTCTTAGTCAAAAAGGACATGAAGGCTTTTAACAAAGCGTATAACGATTTCGAGTATTTATACTATTTGATGATGAGCATAGTATATGGTGTTACATTGGCGACAATACTTCCTTTTATCCAAGTGTATACGCATGGGGTTAATGATGTCCAATATGTAAATCCAATCTTTGCTGTGCTTTTTGTCCTTAATGGAATTCTTTATAACTTAAAAACCCCACAGGGAATGTTGGTTATTGCGGCCGGTCTCTATAAAGAGACACGAATTCAGAGTACAATTCAGGCTGGAATTCTCGTTGTTGGAGGTATTGTTTTAGGTTATTCATTTGGTCTTACGGGAGTGATGGCAGCGTCATGTCTATCTAATTTTTATAGATGTATTGATTTGCTTTTTTTCATATCGAAAAACGTTACTCATCTTCCGGTTCATTCTTCGTTCAAACGAATGGTGGAGGCATTGTTTGTCATTATTCTGATATGCGTTGTTTCAAAACTTATTATTCCTTTCCATCCGAATACTCTACTGGCTTGGGTTGGTCTCGCTTTTTGCAATCTTGTGATGGCAGCTCTGTTGGCAGTGATGTTTCATGCTCTTTTTGAGCGGGGGAATATTCATATTGTTGTCGATAGAATTGGTTCTCTTATCGAGAAAAAATGATTATGCTAAGGAGTATTTGTTATGAATGCGTGTTTGTTTCTGTTTTGTGGGTATGAATGAGATATATAGATTTGTCCAAAATAGTAGAAATTTAGATCATCTGTGATGATTTAAACGTTTGTTTAACGTAAATTATATAGAAATATAATTTACGTCCTAATTAAAATAAATATTAAAAAATCTGAAAGGAAAAAATGTCGGTAAAACAAGTTTTAAAGAGTGCCATGCCTAAGAGTGTATGGAAGAAAGCTCATTCGTTGAAAGATAAAGTGTCTTTTGCTAAGGCAGGACGAATTCAGCATCAGCGATTTTTACGCTGGATTTCTCTTGATGATTCTACGGATAAAGCTCGTGTTGAAACACGTCTGGCTTTTGATATTCATCGATTGGAAAAAGGTTTAAGCCATGTCCACTTCAGATGTGGTTTCGGCAGGAAAGTATTGAGTGAAATCTCAAAGCGTATGGTTTTGTTGGAGGAAGCGGATAAAAACTACAAAACTAATCCACTATATGAGCAAGGATTGTCGGTACTACATGAATATCAGCACCGTCATAATGAAACCAATTATGATCTTGCTCAAGTGCAAGCGATGTTCCCTAAGCATATATGGGAATCTGCTTTAGACTATAAACCGGATGCTTCGATTGAAGCTGGCTCCTTCATCATGAATTCTTCTACCAAGACAAATAATCTTTCCAAAGGTTTTGTTCAGCTGGCGCAAAATCGATATTCGGTACGGGAGTACTCGAACAAACCTGTTTCGCAGGAATTGCTTGATAAAGTGTACGAGGTATCGATGAAGACTCCATCTGTGTGTAATCGTCAGGCAACACGTATATATCAGATTACTGATCCCCAAAAAATTGAGGCAGCTTTAAAGATTCAAAGTGGATTCAATGGATATGATATACCTCCGGTATTGTTGTTAGTCGCTTCTGATATTAGAGCGTTCATGAATTATGGAGAACGTAATGAGCCTTTCGTGGATGGTGGTCTGTTCTCGATGTCTTTGTTGTATGCATTGGAAGCATACGGTTTAGCAGCATGCCCATTAAACGCAATGTTTAATCTTTCCCAAGATTATCAGACTCGAGAATTGTTGAATATGCCTGATTATGAGTTTCCTGTGATGTATATTGCTGTGGGTAATTTCCCTGATTCCGTACCGGTTTGTCGTTCTATTCGTCGGGCTCCGGAAAGCATCGTTACACGAATCTGAAAAACTGTTGTAACACGATAATTGTCATCTGTCATTGCATGTTCTATGAAGCATGGGTTTGATTGCGATTGTTGTGAATCTAGCAGTGGATTTTGAGATTAAGGGCTGCGGACATTTATGCTTGTTAAGTAGCCCCTAATACATTGAAGGATAATATGAAATATACATTTACAGTTTTTACCCCTACATTTAATCGTGCTGCTTCGATACATAGGGTTTATGAAAGTCTGCAATCTCAAACATTCCGTGATTTTGAGTGGCTGATTGTTGATGATGGTTCGGAGGATTGATATGAACTGATTTTTGTTCCGCATTTCCCCTAACTCGATGGGAGATGATGG
>ERZ1026878.762-NODE-762-length-23101-cov-16.791764_pt1 | contig 23101 bp, 16 predicted proteins | sample MGYA00380169_ERZ1026878 | MGnify/ENA primary metagenome ERZ1026878 (study PRJEB33269, sample SAMEA4719805) | human gut metagenome | biome: human-associated habitat; feature: organic feature; material: feces | place: Cameroon | collected 2013-10 ...
GTGTCACCAGTTGGACAAAACTCTTCGCCACGAATGAAGTTCAATTCACAGACAAAGCCATTGACAACTTTCTCGCTTTTGTTGACCACATGTCATGCAGTGCAGACACATACGTTTCGCTTGGTGGCTCCAATGGCTGTGCCGACCAACTTACGAATTGGGACGGAACACAGAAGGTAGGGCTTGGAAGCGTTCCACAAAAGAAAAGAAAGAGTATATCGTGTTAAAAAAAACTTGGAAACAAGGAAATTTTAAACAAAAGTGTGCAGCCATATAGAGGCGCACACTTTTGTTTGGAAAGACTAACCGATTTTCATAAACTCGAAATCGTATTTGCTACAGTTGCTCTTCTTGTAGTCGAACTGATACATACGCATATACTGCTCCTGTATCTCTTTCGCTCCATTATAGAAAGGGTCAGATGTGTATGACTGTGTAGTAACTGTAATCTCCATATCAGGAGTCAATACTTGCCCATTTGCTCTTTTGACACGCACGGGTCTTACTCTAAATACATTTCCCATAATCTTAACAGTTTTATGTTTTGCTATATAAATTCAAGTCAATTATAACTTGAAATCCTTCATTATCCGTCTTTGTGATAGGAACTTTTATCATACCTATAATTCAACGGCCTTTACACAGCAAACCCGATGTTAAATATTTATAATACGGTAGAATTGTTTTTAAAATCACTTGCGTATTAAAATTATATATAATATATTTGCAAACGAGGGGTTTAATGGCTTGAAGGCAGAACCCAATTGCCTTATAGCCTTAATGTTTCTACCGTCATAAAATAGTAGAGAATTTTAAAAACATGGTATCCTTCGTAACGGGCAAGTTAGAACTGGCTTACCCACACGTAACGTTATAGACCCTAGAGAATAGATCCATTCCAGCCTAATAGGCCGTGACTCTCATCTGTCGGAAGACTTTCATATTTTATTTTAACCACTAACACTAAAAAAAGAAAAGCTAACATACATCCAATCTACCGTAGGTCTTATAGTATGATTTCTGTAATCTTAAAATGTAAAGAGTAAACAGCGTCGAGCCTATTGAGATTGTCATGCATCAGTAGAGGTGAAAATGTTTGACGTATTTGTCAAATGTTTACATTGAATCTAATTGTCAGCAAGCGCAAAAAGAAGAACCATCTACAACAACAGAGTAAAAAAGAACATCTACTAACAAAAAACAATAAAATCATGAAAAAGTTATACATTACATTGAGCATTATGCTCATTACGCTTTTTGCACAAATTGCAAAAGCGCAAGTTTCAACGGATAGTGGTACAAGCGAATTTCTTAAAGTAGAAAGTGTTTCGGAGTCGACCGATGGCACATACAACTTCAAGAGCTTTGAGGTTGAAGCATCCGAAGCAGGTGCGTACTATACAGAATTCTGGCTTCTGCCCAGCAAGTATGCCGACAATAGCTATTCCACGTTCTTAATCTACTTGAACGACAGTTATGTCGGGAGCATCAACCCAACCGTTGGCAACTGGCAGTCTGCACGTGTTAATGATCACGAGACTTTCAATCTTACAGAGGGTAAAAATGTGATCACTATCGCGACTTTGGCTCCCGAGTTTCCCGAGGTTGAAACCCTCAGAATAGCCAAGAATGACGAAGAGGCTACTTTCGCTTCAGAACCATACGAGGCATTCATTGAAGACGCTGCAGCCGGTGTCACTTACTATATCCCGGAAGATGATGGGATGTCAGCATATGCCAATGATGCCACAGGTGTAGGACTGAAACATTTTTCAAATCTCCCTTTGAATTATACGTTCTATAAAACCTTCAGTTTCACGAAGGATCAGGAAATCTTTATCACTACATCAAGTGCAGCCTCTCACAAGATTGATGTTGTATATTATGGTTCAGAGTCAAAGATCCTAATCAATCCCCGTATAAGCAATTCTACAAATTCCAATTCGTTGATAGTGAATCCGGGAATTACTCCACCAATTGCAAAATATAGGCTTCTATATACTCCTGCCACTTCTGAAGAAATGCAAGGGTTGAGTTGGGTGTTTCCTTCTGAAAAATCCATAAATTCATCAACACAACTTGCCACAGCCAGAATAACAATTCCAAAATCCGGTAAATATCTTATACGGGTTCGCCATGCTTCAAACGGAGGTTCCGCAATAGCGGATGTCAATGTAAATGGGGCATATTATTACACAGACGTCCCTATAACACTTACATATAAGGACTGTGTTATTCCTGCCGATAACAATTATTACGCAACATTTACTTGCTGCAATAACTTCGGAACAGATGATCCATACCTGTTCATTCATGGAGCCCGCTGTGATAAAATCGTAGGATTCAATGACGATGCGCCAAGTGCTAAGGCTCAGCAGTATAATATTTCCACTTGGGATTCTTACATTTCCCAGAAATACTTAATGGAAACATCAGGTATAAGTGTCAGCAACTACAGTTCATCAAAACCAACATCGCGTTGCAATATAGTGGCCCGTATATCTGAGGGAGCGGCACAATCAGTCGCTAAGGCGAGAGCAAAAGGAGGTAATACTGCAGGGGTGACTGAACTTGCAATAACAGATGAATCTGTACAGATTGCGATTCCTGCGAATATAAACGGGGTGTTTGCCATCAATGCTCCTGAAAAGATTAAGAAGGTTGCTATTTATATGATGGCAGGCAATTGTATTGGTTCTGTCAACTGTAAAGAATCATGTGCCAACATCCCGGCATCTTCTCTTAATATAACTCAGCCTGGTATTTATGTTATAAGCGTTGAGACCTCAAGTGGAATAACCTCAAAGAAGGTAGTCCTCAAATAAAAAGAAGCTTTGTATAGAGGCATAAGGTAATACTTATGCCTCTATACAAACCACAAAATCACTGCATATGAAGTATTTTTTTACTCTTCTAATGTTCACTCTGGCGACAAATTGCTTCGCGGACTCGCAACTATCTTCAAACTCTGACGGAGCAGATGGAGTTATAGGTGGCCATGAGTATGTGGATCTCGGTCTTCCAAGTGGCACATTATGGGCAACCTATAATGTCGGTGCAACCTCTCCTTATGAAAAGGGCGATTACTTTGCATGGGGAGAAGTGGAGCCACGTGAAGATTTCTCATGGGAAAACTACAAGTTCTTTGAAAGGTATGAAGTAGATCCTAATAATGGTGAATGGGCTGTCCTTGAAAATATCGGCAACGACATCAGCGGCACGGAATATGATGCGGCACGCTACCAGTGGGGAAACGGCTGGAGGTTACCCAATGAACAGGAACGCTATGAACTGAGGATGCTGTGTTGGTGCAATGGCCCAACCATAGAAAATGGCGTTAAGGGTGTGAGAATACATGGTCCTAATGAGCACAGCATATTCTTGCCGGTCTGCGGTTTTGGCCTTTGGTATGGGCAAGAGACTATCTTCGACAAAACAGATGGCGCATATTGGACAGGCGTTGAAGAACCACAATGTGGTTACAACGGCAGGCCTATTGAACCAAGCATGATTGCCAGAGCCTTATTAGTTGATAACAGTGGCTTTACCGGTGCTACCTCAATGAAGGCTCAGGGTCTAAACATACGTGCTGTTGTCAATCCGAAAGAATCCGGAATAGGCAATGTCATCTCAGAAACTGAAAAAATAAGGTTGGTCTATCGTAATGGATATATCCATATAATGGGCTGCCATTTTGATGGTATTATATCGGTATTCGATCTTTCAGGACGGATAGTATACTCGGGTTCCGTCATCGACGGCATCTGCCAGCTGCCCGAATTAGTCAGCGGCATATATATTGTTTCATATACCGATAACAAGAATTCAACAACAACTCAAAAAATAACAATATAATAAAACACATCATGAAGAAGTTCATCACTTTCATAGTAGCAGCATTCTGCCTTGCGTCATCCATGTCGGCACAGGGCAGCTACTATTACTATCACGGCGCAAAAATGCCGTTTAGCGAGGACGCGACAAAGATTGTGTCAATTGCTCCAAGAACAGAGAATATAACACTTTCCCCATCTAACGGGTTCACGTTTGTCAATACAATCTCGGACTCGCGCAGTCTTATCAGGGTGTATGAACTGTCTTCATCCACCACAGTAAAGCGTGTCATTGCGGCAAATTCATCTTCGTCTGTTAATCTCCAGCCTTGTTACAAGTCTGAAAGCGGAAATGACCTTATACCCAACGGGTATATCAATGTCAAGTTGAAATCCGCCGCGGATTATTCAATTCTTCAGACTGTGGCACAGCAGAAAGGTTGTGAAGTCATAGAGCAGAATCCGTTTATGCCTCTATGGTACAATTTGCGGGTCAAGGATGCTCCCGGCCTTAATTCTGTTGAAATCGCCAATGCCCTATATGAGACAGGGAAATTTGCATCGGCATTTCCAAGCTTCACGTTTGATGCGATTGAATTCTCATACGACCCAAACGTATATGAACAATGGGGATTGTATAATTCCCAGTATGAAGACCTTGACATATCTCTAAGTCAAGCTTGGAGCTACTCAACTGGCAGAGGAATTAAGGTGGCTATTGTTGACCAGGGGATTGACCTTAATCATCAAGATTTGCGGGACAATATTTATCCTTTAAGTTACGATACGGAGACTAAAACATCCCCAAGCAAACTGTATGGTGATCATGGAACTCATTGTGCCGGTATTGTCGCAGCAGTCAGAAATAATGGGATACAAGTTGTAGGCGTTGCGCCTGATGCAAAATTAATGTCTGTCAGCAATAGTTTATTAACAGCTACGAACTTGGAAGCCAATCTCGCAAATGGAATAAATTGGTCATGGAAAAACGGTGCAGATGTCATTTCCTGTTCATGGTGGTGTGAACCAAACGATTTGATTGCAGAGGCAATTGACAATGCTGTTTATAAAGGTCGAGAAGGAAAGGGTTGTGTATTTGTCAAATCAGCAGGCAACTATACTTTAGCACACCCTACCTATGATATATCCTATCCTGGAGACTACAGTGAAAATGTATTGGCAGTATCCAATATGACTATAGATGGGACATTATCTCCGAAATCCTGCTATGGACCAAATTTGTTTGTGACGGCACCGGGTACAGATATCCTGTCAACAATACGTAACAATCGGATTGATAAAATGAGCGGCACATCAATGGCGTGTCCTCATGTTGCAGGTTTAGCTGCATTGATTTTGGAAAGGAATCCATCATTGACAGCAAAGAAAGTTCGTGAGATTATTGCTAAGAATACAAAAAAAGTTGGCAATATTCCTTATAGCACAAATAAGATTTACGGAACATGGAATATCAAATATGGCTATGGTCTCATTGATGCCTATAAAGCAGTCATAAATACTCCTCGCAACTAAACTTAATCGGGCTATGCCATAATAACTAAAATTATGGCAAGCCCATAACACATCGAAATCATGATAAAAAGAAAACTAATAGGTCTGGTTTCAATACTGGCCACTGCAACGGCATTAAACGTATCTGCCTCCGGTCTTATACCTAAGCAATGTACTATTGGAGACCGTCCGGTTTGTTATCCTATTGTTGATATCGGATTTACATTCGATGGATCCATCTCAATCACCGAAAACTCAACTGCAACTGTGTTTTCTGACGGGCATCCTGTGGCAACAGGCGTGTTGTCCTGCTCCAACTATGTAGGAAAAAAAAGGATACAGGGAACTGCGGTGATCACATTTGAATCGCCACTGCTGCTTCCTAAAGGCAAGACATACCACCTTGTCGTACCGGAAGGTGTTATCTACAGGGAGGGTAAACCAGACATCACCAACGAGAAACTTGAAGTGGAATTCAGTGTGCCATCGACCCTCGGTCAGGCAACGCCTACTGTTGAAGAAGGATCTATTGTTGAAAGAAAAGACCGGATAGGATTCTATTTCGGATTCGAAACTGCACCCGTCGATGGTAGGAAGGCGATACTCCTTCGTGAAGGGGTTCCTGTTAGAGAATATGACTGCGATGTAAGTTGGGATTGGAATCTCGGTTATGCAGGAATTAATTTTGGCGAAAACATAAATTTCGAGAATGGGGTGAGATACTCGATTCAATTGCCTGCGGGTAGTACAAGTGCCCTATACCGTACAGATATTGTAAATGAAGAAGCAATCGTCAACTTCATAGGCGGTTACACAGAGCCGATGAAGCCAATCCAGTACACTTGGTGCAGTCTCTTTGACAACCATCCCACGGATGTGCTTGGGGAAGTAAAATTTTATTATGACCGTCCGATTGCCCTTTCCGCAAATCCGATTATCAAGCTTAACATCGAGAATGAAAATCTCACAGTCAAGGAAGTCGTACCGACAATTTCGGAAGAAAATGGTGACTGGGTGTTGGCTGCGGATTTTGAGAACATTCCGCTTATCCCGGAAAAGGGATATACTATAATTATACCCGAAGGAACAATCGTTTCCAAAGAAGGAGATGTTGTTGTCAATCAACGCAATGTAATGGGAATCGGGAACAGCAGTGGCATTGTTGAGATTGAGAACCGTGAAGTATCGATAAACTCAGCAAATGGTGTCATATCAATAGGACAAATTGTTAAGGGATGTAATATAAAACTGTTCTCCCTTGATGGGACAATGATATATAACACAAAAACATCGGAAGGAAACGTCTCTATTTCTGTACCGACATTTGGAGTTTATCTTCTGTCCATAAAAGGTAAAACGTATAAGATTGCTGTTAAGTAACCACCAATACAAAAAACAATGAAAGCACTTTTTTTCATCTTATTGCTGGCTGCAGGATGTATGTCCTCGGCAGCGGCTACTCCCTATTACTACAGTCAGGGAGAGAAAATAACTCTGACGGAGATAAGTGACAGAATGAGCGTTGCTGTCAACACATCGACACCCATATCGATGTCTTCCGGATATTCAGTAGTCAGGGAGATTAAAGACAACACATTTCGAATTCTCGTGTGTGAGGACAATCCTCAGAACGGATCCCGTTCCAGTGCTACAACCTTTAAGGCAAGACTTAAAGGAGTCTCAACTACTGCAATGGTTTCTCCCTGTTATAAAAGTGAAAACGGGGATCATATCGCCATTACTCCATACTTGAATGTAAAACTGAAAACCGCAACAGACTACACATTGTTGGAAAATGTGGCCAGACAAAACAATTTAACCATCGTATCGCAAGATGAGTTCTTGCCGTTATGGTATATACTCTCCGTGACACCCGCAACAAACGGCTCATCTCTGGATATTGCAAATAAACTGTATGAAACTGGATTGTTTGCAGAAGCCATTGCTGATTTCTCTTCAGAGAACGACGCTTTATGCTCCTACGACCCTTTGGTAACACAGCAGTGGGGACTCTACAATGCCAACTATGACGACATTGACATCTCAATCTGTGGTGCATGGTCGTATGCAACTGGTCGCGGAATAAAAATCGGCATCCTTGATCAGGGTGTTGATGTCAACCACATAGATCTCGCTCAAAACATCTATCCCTTAAGTTTCGATACAGAATCCGGGACTTCTCCCGCCAAGCTGTTCGGAGACCATGGCACACATTGTGCAGGGATTGCAGCAGCTGTTCGGAACAATGGAATACAAGTGGCAGGGGTAGCACCTGATGCCAAAATCGTTTCAATCAGCAACTCATTATACAGTACACCCAACAGTCAACTTAAAAGAGCTGATGGGTTTATATGGGCCTACAAGAATGGAGTTGATGTTATATCCAATTCTTGGAAATCCGGAACAGTTCACCCAGCCATTAATGAAGCAATTGCCGATGCGTTCAAATATGGCCGTGAGGGTAAAGGCTGCGTGATTGTGTTTGCTGCTGGAAATGGTGGACATATTGATGTCTCCTATCCTGCGAACTGTAACGACAAAATACTTACTGTTGGCGCACTTTGTTCAAATGGAAATATTTCTTATTTTTCTCAAACCGGAGATAAGTTAGATGTGGTTGCTCCTGGTGTTGATGTGTTGTCTACACTGCCTAATAACGAAACCGGCCTTAAGGATGGTACATCAATGGCCTGTCCCCATGTAGCAGGTTTGGCGGCTCTCATTCTTGAACGAAATCCCCGTCTTACCGTAACACAAGTTAATGACATCATAGAAAAGAATACAAAGAAAGTTGGGTCAAATAAATATAATGAGACACGTAAAAACGGCACTTGGAATAGTTATTATGGTTATGGTCTCATCAATGCAGAACAAGCACTAATCAATACCCCAAGATAAACAATGCGAAGAATTAACAGCGATTTATGAATGTGTTCAGAACATATACAAATAAATATAAATCCATAGTCATGCTCGTTCTCATATTGCTCACGAGTAACACAATGGATGCTCAGACAATATATGATAAGAATGGTGCGATGTTTTCTTTCACAAAAGATTCATACAAACCTAATATATCATATTATAATTCGATTGGAATCGAATTTTGTGAGCACGAGCATTTTTCAATCAAATCAGAGATTGGATTCATTGAAATAGGAGAATATTTTCGGCCAACATCTTTAAATTATCCTTAATTCCGCAACACTATAAATTTTAACTTTTATAATATCCTGAGCAACAAAAAGTTGCCCAGGATTTTGCCATGTCAGAGAATTCGCTTAATTTAGTGTTGCTGTAATAATCAAACAAAACCTCATCAGGCATGGCAAAAATACAAATAAAATCCGAGAAACTCACATCTTTTGGTGGTATATTTCCAATTATGGAGAAATTCGACAGGATGTTGTCTCGTACAATAGACTCCACTTTAGGTTTGCGTAGCAAAGTGTATGGCTATCAATATAGCGAGATAATCCGTTCTCTGATGTGCGTATATTTCTGTGGAGGGTCATGTGTCGAAGACGTGACCTCACACCTTATGGAAGCACTTTGCTTACACCCACACCTCCGTACATGCAGCGCAGACACAATACTTAGGGCCATTCGTGAATTGACCACACCGAATCAGAGCTACAGGTCTGATTCTGGCAAAAGCTACGACTTCAACGTGGCTTCCGACCTTAACAATCTGCTTGTCAATGCATTGCTGGCAACTGGACAGTTGCTACCAGACAATGAATATGACTTTGATTTTTACCACCAGTTTGAGATATGTTCCATCATTGCAGAGAAAAGGGGCACATATCAAAAACTTTGGTTCATCAACCCACATTACAAACAGAAGTTCCACCTTACCCCACGGCTCTTGCCACATTGGGTCTGGAAGGTGAGGTATATAAGAAATTTCTTCACCACTTCATGTTGGTATATATTGAACATAAGCCATAAATAGAACTTACGTTCTTTAGGCAACCATTAAATCTATAAAACAAAAAATAAGATATACTTAACCATTTCGGAAAAGCAGACTCCAAAAATCAGTATTGGAATCTGCTTTTCTACTTGTGTAAAAATGTAGGATAACAGTATGATAGGCTACATTTTTATTGGTTCTTATAGAATAGAAGGGAATGATTTGCAATCACATCCTTTAAGGGAAGTTGTTTCAACCCAACCCCTCTAAAATATCATTGGATAACTTTTGTTTATCACATTTTGAGTTCGGTTGAAACGTTCCCATCCAAACACTATTTGGTAGTTTTTAATGTAAGCGAAAGTTAAAGACGTTAAATGTTACACATTTCGTATCTATATAGAATCCACACAGTCACTTTTCTACCGTTTAGAGCGTATAACACTGATAATCAACTAATAATAAATACATACACTGAATTTGCCGTCCGGCGCATATTCCATGCGCACGGTTCCGTCGGTGACAAGCGTGAAGCGCACGTTGCTGTCCTGATAGACAACATTGGCATTCTGGGCTGCTGCGGTGAGCGAAAGAGCTGAGAGAGCAGAGGAGAGAGCCAGCAATTTGTAAGATGAATACTTTTGTTTCATTATCAGTATAGGTTTATTGTTTGTATTGTTACAGGTTACTTGTCGTTATAAATCTGCAATAGGAGAGTGTGACAAAATGTCGCACCATCCTAAAAATATACTACTACAAAAATCAAACCGTTTTTTATTTAGCCATAAGGCTGACAGCGAATCCGCCGCCACGTGCCTGCTTCAGCTTCAGCACATCCCCTTTCTTGACTGTACGGTGAGTGATGACGTAGGCTGAAGGATTCTTCTCGTAATCGGCATCGGGTGCATCCTGATAGATGGCGCAGTCGTACTTGCGTCCTTTGTCAAGGAAATCGAGGCGCACTACCGACTGATGGCCTTCGGCATCGCACTTTCCGCCCACAAACCAATTGTTTGTTCCTTTAGCCTTGCGGGCTACTGTGATATACTTGGCAGGCTCGGCTTCCAGGTAGCGAGAGTCGTCCCAGTCGCAAGCCACGTCGCGAATGAACTGGAAAGCATCGTCATACTTCTCGTAATTCTCAGGCAGATCGGCAGCCATCTGCAACGGGCTGTACATAGTTAGATAGAGTGCCAACTGTCCGCAGAGCGTTGTATTGACATTGGATTTATTGTTGCACCACTCGCTCAGCTTCGTTACGAATATGCCGGGAGTATAGTCCATCGGACCACCCTGCAATCTGGTGAACGGCAGAATGACCGTATGGTAAGGCTCACTGCCTCCGAATGCCTCATACTCTGTGCCTCGTGCCGACTCGTTGCCTACGAGATTAGGCCATGTACGGCACAATCCAGTAGGACGTGTAGCCTCATGCGCGTTGACCATTATGTGATGCTTGGCCGCCTCCTTGATGCAGTAGAGATAGTGGTTGTTGGTCGACTGCGAATAATGGTAGTCGCCTCGTGGAATGATGTCGCCCACATAGCCGCTCTTCACGGCATCATATCCATACTTGTTCATAAGCGTATAGGCTGCCTCCAGATGACGCTCGTAGTTCTGTGTGGATCCGCTCGTCTCGTGGTGCATCATCAGTTTCACGCCCTTGGAGTGGGCATAGTCGTTGAGATACTTTATGTCGAAGTCGGGATAAGGTGTCTGGAAGTCGAACACATAGTCCTTATAATGACCGAACCAGTCTTCCCAACCGATGTTCCATCCCTCCACCAGAACCTCCTGCAGTCCGTTCTTTGCGGCGAAGTCGATGTAACGCTTCACGTTCTCGGTGTTGGCAGGATGCTGTCCGTGGGGACGGCACTTCGAGTAGTCAAGGTTCTCCAGATTTACTGATGGCAGATCGAAGGTGTAGCTCCATTGCTTGCCTCCGGCTATCATCTCCCACCACACTCCGCAATACTTCGTGGGATGAATCCATGACGTATCCTCTATCTTGCACGGCTCGTTGAGATTAAGAATAAGATTGGAAGCGAGCATGTCGCGAGCGTCGTCGCTTACTATCACTGTGCGCCACGGCGTGTTGAACGGAGTCTGCACGTAGCCCTTCATTCCCGTAGCGTCAGGTGTCAGCCATGACTCGAACACCATGTTCTTGTCGTCGAGATTGAGGTGCATCGTTGGGAAGTTGACGCAGGCAGCCTCATGCAGATTAATGTAAAGACCGTTGTCTGTCTTGAGCTGAAGGGATGTCTGGACACCGGTTGGTGAGAACTGTGTCTGAGAAGCGTTGGACGTTATGGCAGCCTTCATCTTTGATCGTATCTCGCTCATCTTTGATATGACGGTCTCATACTCCTGCGTGTCGTAGTCGCCGGGAATCCAGTAGGCGGTGTGGTCGCCCGTCATTGCAAACTGCGTGTGCTCTTCCTTCACTACTATATAGTTGAGCTTCTGCTGCTGCGGAAATTCGTAGCGCAGTCCCATGCCGTCGTCATATACGCGGAAGCGGATGCGTATGTCGCGTTGCATGGAAGCCTGATTGAGCGTTACGGCGAGCTCGTTGTAGTGATTGCGTATGGTGGCAGTCTCGCCCCATACCGGACGCCATGTCTCGTCGAAGGTGGCAGTCTGCGTGTCCTTCACCGTAAAGCCATCCATGAGGTCCTGCTCGTTCGTCCCGTTGGAGGCGTGCTTGTCCTTCGCCAGTTCCAGTCCGAGATGCGACGGACGTATCACTTCCTTCTTCTTGTAAGTCATCTCGTATGTGGGGCGTCCGTCCTGCAGATAGAACTTCACAGATACGTTGCCGTCAGGCGAGGTCACTGTCTGCGCATTTGCCCCCAAATAGAGGGCAAGCGCAAGGGCTGTAAATAATGTTTTCTTCATCTTTTGTGCTTGTTTATTCCACTACTATCATTGTCCAATACTTCAGCTGCGGCACCGTGAACACCACGAAGTCGCCTTCCTGACGATACTGCAGTTCCTGCGGAGCGCCACCGAGTTGGTCAGGCGATGCCACCCACAGCTTCTTCACGTTCTTGGCACGCATTCTTAGTGTAAGGTTATCCACGGCTTCCGGCTCCGGCATCGTGCCGTCCATGTCGCGCCAGCTGAGGCTGTTGGCTTGACGGAAGTTTATCAGATTCACCACCTGCTTGCCATTTACGTTCTTGCTGTATGCCGTGACATTGCCGAGAACGGGCGGCCAAGCATTGATGGTTACCACCGACTTGGCTGCTGCAATGTCTGCCTGAGTCTCGCTGCCACCGTCGCGAAGCAGGTTCTGGTAGGCTGTGAGGAAGTCGTAGTAAGCCACAATCTGCTTCTTTAGCTCGTCGCTCATCTTCACATCGGCATACGGGAAGTATTCTGAACTGAGCATATGTCCGGCTCCAAGCTCGAGATGTGATGCTCCGAGAGCGAACATCACGGCGTCTGTGAGCAGCACACCGGGAGCGTTAAACTCTGGCTTCTTGTGTCCGTAGTCCATGTAGGCGGCGTACACCTGTCCGAGTTTGTTGCCCGAATACAGACGATTGGCTTTCAGAATGTCGTGGAGGTCACTGAACTTGTCTTCACCATCCCACAATTCGGAGTACATAAAGTCAACGCATCCTGTTGACACAATCTTGTCTGAGCCATAATTACTGACGGCATTCATCACCAGACGTTTGTCGGGCTGACGCTCTTTCATAGCTCGTATGAACGATGCATAACCGTTGGGCAGATTCACCTGCGAGCCATAATAGTCGTAATCGGTACCACGGTCGCCAAGCTGGTCGATGTGGAAGCCGTCGAAGTCGAGCGCTTTATACACGTCATCGTTGCGGTCAGCGAGATAATTCTGCCAGTCTTTGTTAGACGGATTGACGAGATAGATGTCGCTCTTCCAGTCGGACGGCAACTGATGGCGGTCGCACTTCGAGTGGTTCTGGTCGGTGTATATATACCAATGGTCGCCCACGCCGTCTGCCTTAGCGTCGTCAAAGACACCGAAGCAGAGATTATAGAACATGGCTTTCATGCCGAACGAGTGAGCCTGGGCGATGTAGTCCTTCACCACAGAAGTGTAGTTGTCGCGGTTGGCGATGTCCTTGTAGCTCTCGAGCAGATTGTCGGGAGTGCCGCCGAGCGGCCATTGCTGCTTGTATTGCCAGTCATAGAACTGCAGACCGTTGATATGGCAGCGGTTGAGCAGCGACAGTTCGGAGGCTATCACGTCCGAAGTACGGTCGTTTCCGTATGAGGCAATGAAGCCATAGCGCGGGAATCGTGCCCAGTCGCTCGACACATCCACGCCGATAGTGGCGTAGATGGTCTGCTGGTTGTTGGCGTCTGTGGTGTAAATGTCAGCCATATAGCCAGTGTAGTCGGCCTGCGGAGCTGTCCATGTCCACGATGTCGATCCGATGTTCTCGTCCGCAATCACGTCCGCACCGTGACGATAGCGCACATGTGCCGATGAGGGCAGTGTACCGTCCGTGACCGTGAAGCGCACCGTCTCGCCGGGTTTGTACGCCGCCTTGTCAGTGGAAATGCCGATAGAGATGTTGTCAGTGGTCTTCACCACGGTCTGTATGATGTCCGTCGGAACGGTAGCGGGGTCGTTATAGCTATTGTTGTCGTCGCTGCATGAGCCTATCAATAGGGGCAGCGCTATTAGCAATGCATTCATTTTCATCTTATGTTTTTGTTAGAATGTTAATTTTTTGAGATAGTGATGGTCTCGTTGAGCTGATCCAGTGTGATGGTGTAAGTGCCCGACGATGTGATTTTCCATTTATAGTCGATGTCGCTGACGTTCACTGTCAGATACTGAGCCTTCAGCGTTTCGTCGCTCTTGTTGATGAAGAGCGCATGTTCGGCAGTGCCCTTTGGCTCGGCGTCGGGAGCAGAAGGCATAAACCACGCTCCGTTCCAGTCGCTCTGCTTGTCGCAAGAGAACTTGAGCTCGCCTGCGTTGAGCTGACCTGTCCATGTGAATACATAAGGACTCTCTGTAGAAGTCATCGGTGTGGCATTGCCAAGATCCCATCCGTTGGGTGTAGCATCACCTACAAGGTATATCATTTCGTATGGAGTGAACTCGTTCATCATCATACGTTCCTTGCCCGAACGAATGTCAACGCATATCTTATAAGCCTTGCCAGTCTCGCTGTCCTGCAGGTTCCACTTGTTGTCGGGGTCGTATCCAGATACGAATTCCATGCTCTGGTCTGTGTAAGGAGCGTTTGCCTGTGTGGCTTTATACATGTTCTCCCATGAGTTCATGGATGTTCCGAACTTAAACTCGCCGCCAACTCCCTGCTCAAAGTAGCGTCCCATGCGGAAGAGGAAGGGATCAAGAGCATCCTGTGTCATCGGTTCAAAGCCCCATCCGGTTGGATTGCCGACAAAGAAGAGCTGGTCGAAGGCAGGGCTTATGCCCTCTGTCTTTTCTATGCTGACTGTAGCAGCAAGCAAATCCACGGTCACCTTATAGTCGTGTGCTTCGTCGATGGTCCATTTCTCGTCGGGTTGGTCGTCGCTTGTGCGGAGCACTGGACCACCGTTGTCGCCGCGTCCGTATGAAGGCAGAAACTGTCCGAGAGTGGTTATGAACTTTATCTCGCCGCTATTGAGCTTGCCTTCCCAAGTGAAGAGGCCGTTGGTGGTGCGTGTCATCTCCGATGCATTGTCGGCGCTCCATCCGTTTGGAGCTGCGCTACCTATAATATACAATGTGGATGTGACGGGTTCGTACGGTGTAGCGGTGAACTGCGTGGTGGCAGTCTGTGTTTCTTCCGCGCCGCTGACTATGGCTGTGACGCGTGCCTCAATGTCAATGGGTGTGCCAACGGTGCCTCCCATATTGTCGAGAATGATGTTGTTAAGATTCTCCACGTTGGCGCTCCATGTGTAAGTCTGCGTCTGTTCGTCCACAGCCACGTATGGCTGGGCGAAGTCGGTGCCAGCCTTAGCCAGCTCCAGACGATAGCTGATGCGGTTGCCGGTACCGTAATTGTTGCCGGTGGTCCAGTTCAGGGTGACGGCGTCACTTGCATGGCTGGTCTCTTCCAGAGCGGTCAGGGCTTGGGCAGCCGTGATTGTCAGCTGGTCGCGTCCTTTGTCCAGTTCGGTGTAGTCCTGGTCTGAGCAAGCGGAGAGGGCAAAGCCTATGAAAAGAAGAGCCAACAGACTATGAATGCAATTTATATATCGTTTCATATTGATTCGTTTTATTGTTTATAATGTTTCCTGACGTTTTAATATCCGGGGTTCTGTGTCATCAGCTTGTTGGCGTCTCTCTCCGTCTGCGGGATGGGGAAGAGCAAGCGCTCCTTTGTGACGCGCGACTTGCCGATAGACTTCAGGAACTTCACGGCATAGTCGCCATGCTGCACGCGTATCATGTCAAACCATCTGTGGCCCTCAAACGCCAGTTCAATACGGCGTTCGTGTATTATCTTTTCGCGCATAGCCTCCTGCGATAGTCCGCTCACATCCGGCAGTCCGGCACGGCGGCGTACGATGTTGAGCGGTTCGGCAGCCTCAGAAGTCTTGCCCTGCTCATTAAGAGCCTCCGCCTTCATCAGCAGCACGTCGGCATAACGATAAACAACGAAGTTGGCTGGATTAGTGTTAAAGTCTGGTGATACGCTCTTCGAAACGAGGAACTTGCGTACGTTGTAGCCCGTTGTGGAATAGCTGCTCTTGTATGCCATGCCGTCAAAGTCAGGACATCCCTCGTACAGTACGGTGAGGTCCTTGCGCTTGTCGCCCTCCTCATACTGCGACATGAACTCTTCTGTAGGCAGGTTCCATCCGTAAGATCCTGCCACAAAGTTGGAGTTTCGTGGTCCCATGAATGTCGACAGCCAGCTCGACTGCGGATTGTTTCCCCAGAAGTCGTACTCGGTATTGCCAGAGAACTGCACTTCGAAAATTGACTCAGGACCATTGTTGATGGTAGCGTCAAAGTTTGATTCGTACGTGCATTGGCTGAGGTCGTAGCCGAGAGCCGTCACCTCGTCGCACAGGCTTACCACCTTCTGATAGTATTCATTGTTGTCGGGAGCAAGTGTGAGGTATATATCGGCGAGCATTGTATAGGCTGCGTCCTTCGTAGCACGTCCAAGATTGTCGTCGTCCAGCTGGCTCTTGGCAGGCAGCAGTTCTGCAGCACGGTTGGTGTCCTCGATGATCTGCTTATACACATCGTCCACTGAAGCACGTGCTATGTCTGTGCTCTCGCCGGGATTGAACGGCTTAAGACGCAGAGGCACTCCACCATACAGACGTACGAGAATGAAGTAATAATGTGCACGGAGGAAGTAAGCATCACCGAGCGAACGTCCCAGAATGGTGCCCTTTTCCGGATTCTTGTCTTCGAGAGCATTGATGAGGATGTTGCACTGTCCGATACCGACCCAAGGCGAGCGCCACATGTACAGCGCCATACCATTATCGCTCTGCGTGGTGAAGTTGGAAGCCTGAACGGTCTCAATGCCGTCGGTACCTCCACCACCGCCTACTATGCTGTTACCAGCAACGATGTCGAGTGTCCACAGACGTTGATTGTACATATTCGACGACTGGAGTGTACGGTAGCAGGCATTTGCCATCGACACCGCCACGTCCTCGTCGACCGTCGTTTCGGGGTCGACTGTGTTCTTAGGCTCACGGTCGAGGAAGTCGCTGCATGAACACATCGAGCCTGCAAGCGCTATGTTGAGAGCCAAAATAAATATCTTTTTCATAATGATTCAGTTGTTAGAAGTTTAGGTTTAATCCGATGTTGAACGTGCGCGAGATGGGATAGCTTGAGAGGTCGATTCCGTTGACACCCACTTCGGGGTCGAAACCTGAGTATCCGGTTATCGTTGCCACGTTCTCGCAAGAGAATGTGATGCGTGCAGAATTGAGTGTCAGGGCACGAAGCCACTGCTGCGGCACATTGTAAGAGAGCGAAATGCTCTTCAGACGCAAGTATGCACCATTCTCAACGAAGCGGTCGCTGATGCGGTTGTTTTGGTTGGGATCGCCATAAACGGCACGTGGCATCGTGGTGCTTGTGCCCTCGCCATGCCAGCGTGACAGCACGTCGGTGAGCTGGTTGTAGGCTGCCGACATGCCCGTAAGGTCTATCTTGTTGGCATTGAATATCTTGTTGCCAGCCATGCCCTGCAAGTATACCGACAGTTCCAGACCCTTCCATGCGAGCGTATTGCTCATCGAGAAGATGTGTGTGGGGTTAGGATTGCCTATCACGGTGCGGTCGTTGTCGTTGATAACACCGTCGTTGTTGAGGTCCTTGAAGCGTATGTCGCCAGGCTCGGCACCTGCCTGAATGGCGTGTTCTTTTACTTCCAGCTCGTTCTGGAATATTCCGTCGGTGACATAACCGTAGAACACGTTGATGGGCAGATTGTTGGCGAGCATCGTTACGTACGAGTTGTTCACCTGATTGATATAGTAAGGCACGTCGCTGTTGAGACTCTTTATCTTGTTGCGGTTGTATGTATAGACGATACCTGTCTCCCACTGCAGCGGACCCTGAATGTTGACGGTATTGAGCGAAACCTCAAAACCCGTGTTGCGAACCTTTCCGGCATTGGTGTAAGTGGTGCTTGTGTCCTCAAATCCCGAAGTGATTGGGATGGAAGCCTTTACGAGCATGTCGGTCGTATTCTTTATATAATAGTCGAATGTGAGGTGGGCACGCTGATTGAAGAGTGCTGCATCGAAGCCAATGTTGGTCTGTGCCACCTGCTCCCAATGAATGTTAGGATTGGCAAGCGTTGCCGAAACGAGTGCCGACTGTTCTGTTCCTGTCTTGCCGAACGGATATACGCTGGTGTTGTATGAAGCCAGATAGCTGTAGTTGCCCACACTGGCCTGACTGCCCGTAACGCCGTATCCGGCACGTATCTTGAGGTCGTTGAGAATATTGTTTTTCGGGAACCACTCTTCTTCAGAAGCGCGCCATGCCAGCGATACTGATGGGAATGTTCCCCAACGGTTGTTGCGGCCGAAGCGCGACGAGCCGTCACGGCGTACTGTAGCGGTAAGAAGATAGCGGTCGGCAAACTCATAATTGAGTCGTGCCATATACGACATAAGCGCCCATTCGGTCTCGTTGCCGCCGATGGCATGCATCTTCTCGCCGTTGTCCATCTCGTGTACGCCATCATAAGCGAACACGTTCTTCTGTGCGTTGAGATAGTCGAAGTTGTTCCACTGTGCCGATGTACCAGCCATCAGTCCTACGTGATGCTTCTTGGCGAACGTATGGTCGAAGATGAAATAATTGTCCCAAAGATATGTGAACGACTTGTTGTCGCTCTTGTAGCGGCTGCTCTCCTCAACGGGCAAGGGTTTCCAGTTGTGCTTGGGGGTATAGCTGTCGTTATACCAGAACTTGGCGTCAATGCCGAACGTGCTCTTCAGCTTGAGCCACTTAGCCAAAGTCACCTCTGCCGAGATATTGCCAAGGAGGTTATAGCCCTTGGTGCTGCTGCGGTCGGTTGTGGTTGGACCGATCGGGTTGCGTGCGCTGCCATACCAAAGCGAATTGCCCTCAGGTCCGGTCCACTCGCCACTGGCGTCCTTAACGGCAAAGACGGGCAGTGCTCTGTATGTATTGCCCATGTCATAACTGCCCTGCTGCTTGTGGTCGGCCGAAACGGTTATGTTGGATGTCATCTTCAACCAAGGCTGCACCTGGGCATCAGAGTTCTGCTGGAAGGTGAATCGGCGGTACTTGACGCTTCTTACAATACCCGTCTGATCGAGCATACCTCCCGACACATAATAGTGTGCCTTGTCGCTGCCACCCGAATAACTCAACGTGTAGTTCTGCATATATCCGGTACGGAACAACTCGTCTACCCAATCGGTTCCTTTGCCGAGAGCCGACGGATTTGTCCATTCGGGATTGGCGGTGTTGCCCGAATTGTTCATCATGTCGTTGCTCAGCGCTGCATACTGGCTTGCATTGAGCAGGTCGGGAGTACGTGTGGCATTCTGCACGGCAAGATTGGCAGAGAGCGAGAGGTGTCCCTTGCCTTCCTTTCCCTTCTTGGTGGTTATCATTATGACACCGTTGGCACCGCGGCTACCGTATATTGCCGTTGCCGAAGCGTCCTTCAGCACGTCCAGACGCTCTACGTCTGCCATGTTGATGGTATTGATGCCGAGGTCGGTTGGCACCCCGTCTATTACTACAAGAGGGTCGCAGTTGTTGATAGAACCCATACCGCGCACCTTAATAGTAACGTTGTCGCCCGGCTTGCCGGCATCTACAACCTGCAATCCTGCTATCTTACCCTGAATGGCCTGTCCGATGTTGGCTACCGGCGAGTTCTCCATGTCCTTGGCAGCAAGCGAACCGACAGCTCCGGTGAGGTCTTTCTTCTTCATAACACCATAACCTACAACGACAAGTTCGTTGAGTTTGTGGACATCTTCGGTCAATACGATTTCAAGCGACGACTTGCCACCTACGGCAACACGCTGGTTGTTGTAGCCGATGTACGAAATTTCGAGTACTGCATTGTCGGGAACTGAAATCGAGAATTCTCCGTCAAGGTTGGTTACAGTGGCGTTTTTAGTGCCTTTTTGTCCAACGGAGGCTCCAATGATAGTCTCACCATTGGCATCCTTCACTACACCATGTATTGTCTTATTGTTCTGTGCGTATGCGCCTATGGGCAACATTGCAAGAAACGAACAAGCAACAATCTGGCTGATCCATTTTCGATTGGTTTTGTTCATACTATTGAGTTTTTAGTTGCTAAGTCGTTTTGACGGTTGCAAATTTAGTGTTTATTTTCATAAGTTGTTCATTAAAGTACCCAATATGTACACGTCTATGACTCAATAAAATATTAACAATATGATAATCAGATATTTACAAAAGTACATTCACACTGCTAAGTACATCGTCCGAAAAGCAATGATATTGTCAATGCAAGGGAATTAATGAAAAATATGAATAGGAATGCGCAAAAAAGGCATTCATCTAATATGTTATTTCTGCAAAATTCGTAAATTTGCAGAAACTTATAGAAACCACAAACAATTCACTCTATGCTACGTTACATAGCCATTATCATACTTTTTATTGCCACCGCCACATCCTCAATGGCAGACACCAACGGCGAGCTTATACAGCGTATTGACAGCATTATAGACAACATAACGCAGATATACGGCAAGAAGCAGGCACGCATCGACTTCTACAAGTCGATGGCACACAAAAGCCAAAAGCCCGAAACGCTGCTTTCGGCTTACGACAAGCTGTACGATGAGTACTTCGTTTTTCAATTTGACTCTGCCATGGTGTATGCCGACAAGGCTATAACGCTTGCCGACCGCATCGGTGACAAATTCCATCACGACAAATGCCGCATTGAGAAAGCGTCGCTGCTGGGCGTAGGCGGACTCTATGGCGAAGCCGTTGCGCTGCTTGACGAGATTGATTCGACACACCTCGACAATGAACTACGGTTCGACTATACCATAGCCTACTACTTCATCTACACCTATTGGGCTGACTACTGTCACGACTATTACTATTCGCCACGCTATCACGAGCGTGCCAACAATTACCTTAAGCAGGCTGTAACGATGCTCCGCCCTACCGACTCTTACTACAATTTCTTCTGGGGTGAGTATTTTATATATGTGGAACGCAACGACAAGCGCGCCCTGGAGCACTACTTCAAGACTCTGAGTACAGCCCCCGTAGAGTCGCGATGGTATGCCATGGCATCGTATGCCATTGCCAACAACTACAGCGCCAACAACAATAACAACAAGTATGAGGAGTACATGCTGCGTGCATGCATTAGCGACCTGCTCAACTGTACGCGCGAAAACCTCGCCATGCAAGACCTTGCGATGTATCTGTTCAAGAAGGGCGACGACAACATTCTGCTCGCCGAGCGCTACATCAATTTTGCTATGGACGACGCCAAGAACTACAACAACCGACTGCGTATCATTGAAATATCGCAGAAACTGCCCGTCATCGTGTCGACCTATCGCGAAAAGCTGTCATCGCAGAACAACATCATGCGCTTCGCATTGTTCGGAGTGTCTATCCTATTCGCGTTCGTTGTAGTGCTGCTATACTTCTACAGCCGGCAAAACCGACTGTTGGCACGCAACCGACACGAGCTATCCGAGAGCAACAACCTGCTGTCGTCGCTCAACGACAAACTTAATACTCTCAACTCACGATTGCTCGACACAAACAGCCGACGCGAACGTCTGGCTAAACTCTACATCGACCTTTGCGCCAAATACATCGACCGTCTGAGCAAGTTTGAGACTCTTGTGAAGCGCAAAATTAAGGTGGGCCAGGTCAACGACTTGCTCAATACGGCATCATCGTCGCGCCTTTCGGAAGAGGATGCGGCTACGTTCATGAACAGTTTCGACACGGCTTTCCTCGACCTATACCCCTCGTTTGTCGACGAATTCAACGCTCTGCTGCGGACCGACGAGCAGATTGTGCCTCCACACAAGGGACGGCTCACCACCGAACTGCGCATTTACGCTTTGATAAGGTTGGGCGTCAAGGAGAGTTCGGAGATTGCGGCATTGCTCTTCTATACTCCTCGCACCATCTACAACTATCGCTCTACGATAAAAAGCCGTGCCATTAACCGCGAAACTTTCGAGTGCGACGTCGAGCAGCTGTGCCGTGTAATACACTCCTGACAGCAATGTTCGGCACATGCAAATATTGTACTGACGGTTTCACACTGTATCAGAAGCGACTTGAAAGAGGCACCTTCGAGATACCCTATTTCAATACCGGCAAGAAGGTTTGCGTAATGCCCTACAAGACCCTATCCGCTATAATGAGCGGAATATCGTTGAGGTCTGTAAGATATCGCAAGAGGTTGAATATTGACAAAACTTGAGCGATATTTTTTAACGTGTATATACTAGCATCGCGGATACGCTTACCATCCAACAGAGTATGCTGTCCCACACATATCTTATTTTCTCTATCATTTGTCTTGGGGCATGTTTGGAGAAGTCGTTCTCGTAGGCTGCAACTAATTGTTTCTACACGTCGTCAACCTCGAAGAAGTCGTGAGTGTCCAACCATTTTAATATAGCAGACGGCATTCCGCCAATGACTAAGTATTTCTTCTGATAGTCAGTAAGTTTCTCTGTGAATGCAGCAAGATCGCGGTTGCCATCCCTCAATATATAGTCTAACAACATTTCCTCGCCATTAGCAAGCAGAAACTCACGGAATGAGTATCACATTTTGGACACGACTTTTAACTACATTTATCACATTTTTGGCACGAGTTTGCGTGTTTTGCTGCAAAATATGTAAGCTTGTTCTTATGTAATTTATCTTCTATCACTCCATATCCCCAATGTCACCAAATAATTATCTCTCAAAGACAAAACCATTCTTTCTTTGCATATTTAGATAATTCTTCTTTGTCATTACAAATAATTCTATTAAATTTGCATGTGTCAACCCTATGTTGGTTTATAATCGACGTGACGGAATGAATATTCAACCGTGCTAAAAGTCCAATGTGGCTTAGAGGGTGGCAGACATATATACATAAAAGGCGTTACTGACGCTTTGATTTTGACGTGTTGGAACTTCGCAACTTCAAACTATCTGTCAAGAGCAAAGCAACGGGAACGCCCCAAGGGGTGTATTATATTTATGCACTTGGTGTCGCTATGCGCAGTTTGCGTGTGGCGCAACAGGTCGTATTATATATTTACATCGGCGTGGGGCTTTCAGCGTTGCTCGTTTCGACAACTTGGGCGATGCCAGAGCCTTTACTGCGTGGAACGA
>ERZ1026878.763-NODE-763-length-23096-cov-13.641639_pt1 | contig 23096 bp, 37 predicted proteins | sample MGYA00380169_ERZ1026878 | MGnify/ENA primary metagenome ERZ1026878 (study PRJEB33269, sample SAMEA4719805) | human gut metagenome | biome: human-associated habitat; feature: organic feature; material: feces | place: Cameroon | collected 2013-10 ...
CTGCGACCCCCTGGTCCCAAACCAGGTGCTCTAGCCAAGCTGAGCCACACCCCGAGGCTGCGTTGCGGACTCCCGCAACGCAGGAGTTATTATAACCTAGAATTTTTCTCTCTGTCAAGAGGAATTATCGCAGATAGGCAATGGTAAAATGTACTTTTTCCTGCCTGTCGATCTCCATGATGGCATAGGACGGCAGGCGCCCCTCCTGTCTCGGATAAGAGAGGCTGCCGGGATTCACGGCAATAATGTCATCATCGATATCGATCACCGGGCGATGGGTATGTCCATACAGCACGATATCCACACCGCGGTCAATGGCTTCTTTTTTAATCGTCTCATTGCCCATGGATACATAATAGTTGTGTCCGTGAGTCACCCAGACCTTATAAGGACCGATATCCAGCGTGATCTCTCTGGGAAGATTTGAGAAGAAATCGTTATTCCCAAGGACAATATACACCGGGCATTCTGCCGCGGAGGACAGCGCATATTCGCTGCCTTCCGCATCCCCACAGTGGATCACCATATCCGGGTGATGCATTTCCAACACTTTAAAGTAATTCTCATTCTTTTTATGGGTATCACTTACGATCAATATCTTCATATTTCTTCAGTTCCTCTTTCATCAGCTGCAATGCCTTGCCTCTATGGCTGACCTGATTCTTCTCTTCTTCTGTTAATTCTGCTGTCGTCTTATCAAACCGGGGCACATAGAAAATAGGATCATAGCCGAAGCCGTTTGCTCCCTTTTCCTCATAGCCGATCCTTCCCTCTATGGTGGCTAACGTGGTCAGTTCCCGCCCGTCGGGCAATACAGCCGCGATGGCACAGACAAATCTTGCGGTACGCTCTTCGTCCGGCACACCTTCCAACCGGTTTATCAGATTCGCGTTTTTCACAGAATACGGGGTATCTTCCCCCAGATATCTGGCGGAATAGATGCCCGGCTCCTTGTTCAGATAATCGATCTCCAGTCCGGAATCGTCCGCCATCACGATATCTTTCGTAAAGGCAGCCACCGCACGGGCTTTGATCAACGCATTTTCCTCATAGGACTGTCCGTTTTCCTCAATGTCTACCCGGATTCCCGCATCTTTCATGGATACCACTTCCATTCCGGTATCTTCCATAATCATACGGATCTCTTTGATTTTGCCGGCATTGCCGGTTGCAAATACGATTCTTCCCTGCATTTTATACTCCTTACCGTATTTATCATTGCGTATTAGTATAAACCTCGTTGATGGCTTCCGCAATACCTTCCGCCAGCTTTTTTTGGTAACTGTCCTGCTCTAACAGCTGTCTCTCATTGCTGTTCGTTACGTAGCCGAGCGAAATTCTGGCCGCCGGGATCGTCAGATCCCACAATACATCTCCATCGGCTGCGGGAACAACTCCCACCGCCCGGTTGCTGGCAGCCACTGTGACCTGCCTTGCCACACAATCTGCCCACTGAAGATTTCCGAACTCCGGAATATAATATTCATCGTTATACTCCGCGCAGATTCCGTAGACAGCCTCATTCTCCGGATCCGCAGACAGCCCGATCTCCAGATAGAGATCCGCTCCTACCCAGTCTGCGAACATCCTCCGGGCTTCCTTGGATACCTCCGTATCCTCCGAGCGGGTGAGATACACTTTTACTTTCTGATCTTCCATCAGCTGTGCCGTCTGTTTTGCCACCTTAAGAGCGATGTCCTTTTCCTGGCAGCCGGAAGCCGTAACACCTCTGTTGCTGCCACCTCCTGCCGGATCCAGTACCACGATCCTGTCATAGAGTTCCTTCGGCATCACATAATCAATTCGTAACACTCCCTCTTCCAGAGTACTGTGATATTCCAACACATCCTTCATTGTCAGCCGCAGCAATACACCTTCATTCCGGGACTCGCAGATTCCTTTTTCCACAAGTGTCAGATCTCCCGTGATTTTATGTTCCTTATAGAAGGTCTTCCTGCCGGTCTGTATGTAGACCCAGAGTTCCTTTTCCATATAATGGTTCTCTACTACTACATTCTCCGCCTTGATTCCTGCTTCTAACGGAATACAGATCTGCCTGTCAGCCACATGGTCTGTCATCATGGGCAGCTGCATCTCTCCGTTTTCACCGGTACGATATTCCGGGACAATCTCTCCCTGTTCCTGTCCTCTGGCGGATATGACCACTGTCTTATGTGCTGCCACATGCAACATCCCCCCCATAGACACGGCACCTAACACAAGCCACAGGATCAGTGTCAGTGTCATATTTTGTTTTTGATCTCTGATTTGCAGTCGTTTTTTCATGGAAGGCTATACTTCTCTTCTCTTCGGCGGCTTCGGTCCTAAGAACTGATAATAATAGGTCTTCATCATTCCATTATAAATCTTACGGTTTTTATCCGCTTTTCTTCCGATATCCTTCTCCGCCTGCTCGTATGCGGTGATCAGATACATACTCCAGGAATCCAGTTCCCGGAATCTCTCACCGATGGTGCGGTACAACTGCGGCATCTGGCTCTTATCCTGCAGACGCTCTCCATAAGGCGGGTTCGTAATAATAAAACCGTATTTCTTCGGGTGATGGAGTTCCTCCACGCCCCTGCGTTGGAAATGGATCAGCTTATCCACTCCCGCAAGTCTCGCGTTCTCTCTGGCAATCTTCACCATATCCTCATCAATATCGTATCCCTGAATATCTGTCTCCACCGACAGATCCACCATCTCTTCCGCTTCATCGGAAGCGTCATACCACACCTTTTTACCCACAATATGCGGCCAGTCCTCCGCCGTAAAACTGCGGTTCCTGCCGGGAGCCATGTTGGCTGCCATCATTGCTGCCTCTATGGGGAACGTTCCGCTTCCGCAAAAAGGATCCACCAGGATCCTGCCGGCATTCCAGGGGGTCAACAGGATCAGAGACGCTGCCAGATTCTCCGCAATGGGAGCCTTCGCCGTAAGCTTCCGGTAACCTCTCTTGTGCAGGGATTCTCCGGTGCTGTCCAATCCCACCGTCACTTCATCCTTCATCAAAAATACACGAATGGGAAAAGAAGCTCCATCCTCCGGGAACCAGGAAATATCATACTGACTTTTCAGGCGGTCTACCATTGCCTTTTTCATAATAGACTGGATATCCGAGGGGCTGAACAGCTTGGACTTCACGCTTGCAGCCTTCGCCACCCAGAACTTTCCGTCCTTCGGAATATACTCTTCCCAGGGAAGACTTTTCGTCCCCTGAAACAACTCTTCAAAAGTCTCGGCATGAAAACTTCCCACCTTGATCAGAATACGTTCTGCTGTCCGTAGGAAAATATTGGCTCTGCACAAAGCTTCTTCATCTCCGTAAAAAGTGACCCTGCCGTCCGCCACTTCCGTAATATCATAACCGAGATCCGTGATCTCTCTCTTAAGCACCGATTCCATGCCGAAATGGCAGGGGGCGATCAATTCAAAACGTCTCATTCATTCCTCCGTATCTCATCAGACATAAAATCATTATATATGCATTCCAAAAATATGTAAATAGGGGCGTTCCTGCGAACGCCCCTGACTTCTTATGCACAAAAAACTAGCAGTACTTGTTCTGCTCCTTATTCTCGCTCTGGTCCTTGTTCTGGTTCTTACTCTGATTCTTGCTCTGATTCTTACTGTTCTGCTTATTCTGAGAGTTCTGATTCTCACCATAAGCGTTACTGTACTTGTTCTCGTTGTTCTGATCGTAATTATTAGACATATCTGTGACCTCCTGATCGGAATTATTTTAAGTTACAGGAGTAGTATGTCTTTTTTGCAGAAATTTATGCTATTTTATTTTTTGGTACTTTAGAACTAAATTTCCTCTTGCTTTTTTGTGACGTTAGTACTATAATAAGATTTGTAGATAGAAACCCCTTCATGATTCTATTTGCACCCTTATGTATTATTTATACTCCCCTCAAGAAAGCCACCAGCTTCCCCCTGGTGGCTTTTTACGTGGTAATTAACTCTATTCAGAGCCGTTAAATAGTTACTAGTTGAGCCAGTCGCGGAACAACTTCACTAAAAACAACACTACCATAATAGGAACCAATACCGGTGCCAAAAATGACAATACAGAAAATACCGCACTGAAGATCAGCACTACCACCAGAATTCCAAGAATCACCCACACCCGGGCAGGAAGCTTTACAAGTACATCTGCCACCTTATTCCGGTGGGAACCGTCATTTCCATCCTCTGTATAACTGCGATGCAGATTCGGTCCTGCTGCCTCTCTATACTCTCCGTTGCCATAGACGGTGTTCCGGTATCCGGAATATTCGTCTCCGCTATTAGTCTGGATGATCGTACGGGCGATCAGCCGCGGATCTCCCAGGCTCTCTAAGACTTCCTCTTCCGTACGCCCCTTACGGATCTCCGTGTTTATATAATCTTCGTAATAATTTACATTGTCCATGACCAGCCCCGGGGACACTCGTCCGTTCAGTGCCATCCGCAGTCGATCCACAAATTCCTGTTTATTCATATTTGCTCGATTCCTTCCGTTTGCACCATCATTTTAGCATGACATAAGTACTACGTAAATATACGGACTGGGAAGTATTTCTAAAACTTTTCTAAAATGAGATACAAAAACCCCGGAGACATCATCTCCGGGGCCTTAGATGTACGTGACAGGATTCGAACCCACGACCTTCTGGTCCGTAGCTATCTAGGTCGATATAATATAAGGAAATGACCGTATGGCTCTTACGTATTGTAATTATTTGTTCATTTCATCCCACTGGGCGTTGATGTAGTCTTTGTATCTGGGGTCCTCGTTCAGCTTAATTGGCGTTTCATCAATTACCGGATCTTTCGATATCACCGGCTTGACAGGCTTTTCTTTTATCTTTGGTTTGGGGTGTTTATAATCATGTATTTTACTTGTAATTATCACAATTAAAATAATTACTGCCACCATTAAGTATCCGAATACTGTTTCATTCATTTTGATTTCCCCTTTCTTTTGTGAATTCCTCTATTCTCCCTATAAATTTTATCTGATCCCGGTCAGATAATTTTCGGAACTGCTCCAGGAGCTCCTGTTCATTCTCTGTCAGTAGCTTTTCTGTCGGGTATCCGAAAAGTTCATTCGGTGTTACTTCGATATATTGCATTATTTTGATTATTTTATCCAGTGCTGGTTGGGTTCCTTTTTTCCAACTTGTAAAGGTAGTTTGTTTTACAATTCCGGCTTTTTCAAGTTGGTATGCGGATATATTCTTTTTCTCCATTATCTGCGTAAGATTATTTATTAAACCCATGTCACCCTCTCCTACTGCAAAATAATGCAGTTTGCATATTGACTACTGCAATATTTCGTAGTATATTCAGTTTGTAAATACAAATCGACGCTTTCGCAATTATTTTTTTAACTTTTATTATAACATCATTTTTCCTAAAATGCATTAAAATTGCGCGCGTCTCTCATTTTACGGAGGTAAAGTATGGACTTAATGAAAAAAGAGGTAATTGTCCTCAATGCAACCCAGTATTCCATGACGGACACTGAAACCGGTGAAGTCAACGAAGGTACTTCTGTCAGGTATCTGATGACTAACAATCTCGCCCCCTGTGCTGAGGAACAGCAAAAGGGATACAAGCTGGCTAAAGCTCGTGTCGGTTTCAATAGTTTCAATGACTTCCCGGAAGTCCCCGGTGTTTATGAAGCCGATCTGGATGTCCGGATCAACAAGGACGGTGTGGCAATGGTTGTTGCTAACAGCTTCACCTTTAAGAAGTCATTAACAGGTAAATAGATTGGAGGTACATTATGGCTGCTGTAGTTGTATTTTTTATGTTGGTTTTCAGTTTCTGTGTATCGGTTACCGTTGTCGTTGATCGTATCAAAGCAAAACGTAACCGGTAACATTCCCCTTTTTACTTCACACCTGCCGGGTGCAGCCCTACCTGCATCCGGTAAATCTTTATTGGAGGTTCATTATGAGTCTGGAATCTTTATTAAAAGTTCTTTGCTTTCGTAAGATCACAATTTATAAAGACATTGGCTGCTCTGGTACTCAATGTCATTTTGAAGAGTTGTATTCCGGTTCCCGGGACGGTGTGCCTAAGAGTCTGCTGGCATCTAATGTGCAATATGTTAATGCAGATAATCGTGGTGTTTTTGATGTTATGATTTCCGGTGTCTGAGGAGGTGCGTTATGTATCTGATTGTATTACTTAAAGTTTTGTGTTCGAATCTTATTACTATTCGTGAAGGTATTGATTTTGACAACACCGGTGAGGTGACTGATGTGATTTTTTTTGGTCTGCAGGATGATATTCCTGATGAGCTTAATTTTTCTATCGTTCAAGCTATTCAGCCAGGTAATAATGGCTGTTTGGATGTTGTGATTACCAGGTGATGCTATGGTAGTTTATTTTGATCCTAGAGTATGTAAGTACTGCCTGATGCAGAATGAGCGGTATCCGCTTAACTGCTGTCGTGACTTTGCTGATCGACATGAAGATATCTATGCTGCTTGTGAGCAGCTGATGCCGGAGGGAGATGTGATCTATGGAGATTTTGAAGAAACTCAAGAAGAGAATCGTTCCGCTTGTGTTGGCGGTAGTGATATTTGTAACTAGCGTTGTCTCCGGCCCTGCGTCTCTGACTGCTCAGGCTGCGTCTGTTGCTGTTTCTCCGGAGATGAGCGTAGAATTCGTGATGATGCTCTATAACATCTTCGAAACGATCTCCATTGCATCCGGTATTAAGGATGGACTGGATGATTATGATTCTGGTATGTCTTTGTTTGAGGCTTTCATCAGTTTTATAGATAGTCTTGCATATGATCCTTATAAGGAATTTACTATTTATGGACCTGATGGCTCTGTTATGACCCAGGAAGATATAGATGCTTTGCTGGCATCCGCTGTCGGTGCCGGTAAGCTGAAAGTCAGACCAAACGAAGGAGAATTTGCAAAGTATCGTGTTCTTACCGGTGGCCTTATTCCTACTCCGTCTCCTGATCCCAGTGCGTCCCCTTCTCCTTCCCCCATTCCGGGTCCCGGACATGGTACAGACCTTAATCCGGAGATTCCGAAAAGAGGCATTGGTGCATTTGCTATGGGTACAGATATGCAGTTCCAGAGGGCTGCAGCTGATTTTCTTAATCGGGTGCAGAATAATGAGGTGCCGGAGGTGGATCCGGCGAAGTATTACGGAACTGCTGGATTGTTTGATGGAAATTATGAAAAGGATTCTAGTGGCAATTATGTTATCCGAGGAACTGCTACTTGGACGCATAAAAATCTTACATTGACTCGATTTTATAAGTATTATTCTTCTTTTTCATATCCTATATGTGTAACAATTAGCAGTGCTGATTCTATTCATGATGGTTATTCTTTTTTTCGTTTTAATGGTACGGGTTTATCTCCTGTTAATGTTGATTATGTTTGTACTATTACTGAAAACGGAATTGTTTCTAACGATTCTGGATCTCAGTCTTCTTATCCAGTTGATGTTGGTGCTTATCAGTTTAATGTTCCTATTTTTAGTAATGGGTCGAATGCTCTTGCTTTTTTAAAATCAGGCTCTACTGATGGTCTTTTAAATGGTGTACCTTTTGACTACCACTCTATGACCGCAGCCGCTCCGGATACTTTGGAAAGCTTATCCGGTACTAAGTTGGATCCTGCAAAGGTTCCTGCTATGAATAATGCCATGAAGGAAGCGGCGAATGGTGTAGAAGCTACCGGCACGGACAAGGAAGCAAATAATGCTGAGATGATTGCTGCTGTGAAGGCTGCTGTTGCGGAAGCTTTGGCAGAAGCTCAACCGGATCCTTCCCCTACCGCTGCTCCCGATCCGGAACCATCGGCAGCGCCGGATCCCGGAACGGATACAGACTACACCGGTATCCTTGGTCTGATCCTCGCAGCGATTAAGGCTATCGCTTCCGGTGTATGGGATTTCTTCTCGAATCCTATGGGTATTATTACAAACGGTATCACTAGCATTTTGGAGTTGTTCCCCCAAGTGAATACTCTGATCCAGGCTCTCCCGGCTGCTGTGTTCGGATTTTTTCAGGATCCGCTTGGTGCTATTACATCCGGTATTTCGAATCTCTATAACGGAGTGCTTCGAATCATAGAGATTTTCCCGGAGCAGGTGCAGCTGGTACTTGGTAATATTGCCAGTCTGCCGGATGCTCTGCTGCAGGTGTTTGCTGATCCTCTGGGTGCGATCCAGTCTTTGCTGGGCCTGCTCCCCTCTTGGGCAAACTTGCAGGCTTATCTGGACAAGATCCTGCAGGCTCTGCTTGATCCGGTATCCGTTGTATTGCCTTCCGATCCAGGCGGCACAGATCCCGGCGGTGACGGGTCTGGTGGTGATGGTTCAAAGTTTAATCTGTCCTCGCTGTTTAACGGACTGATCTACCTGATCCTTATCCTGATATTGCTGCTTAAGATATTTATTCACTGTCTGCAGTTCATCATTAACATTTTTAAGATCGAGCCTACTCAGGGCTTCCTGCCCGATGACATGGTGACCGGTATGAATTTCCTCAAGCAGTTGCAAATTGAGGGAATTGGCCTCTCTGTTTACGATTTTATGATGGGCCTTGTGTATATCCTCATGTTCTTTGGTGTGGTGAAGCTGCTCCGTGGCTATGTTTATAAGATACGTATTCCTTCAGGAGGTAAGTGATGGATCCTAATGATTTATTAATCGGTTCTGTGCTGGATATCCCCGGCAAGATAGTCGGTTTCTTTCAGACTATCCTGGACATGATCACCTCGGTGCTCTCTGCCCTACAGACCTTATATACCACGCTACAGGACTTCGATAACATGATCATCAATATGACTGATAGCAATGGTTCCAGTCAGTTCTCCGGTATGCCGGTAGTAGAAGCTATCGGCACATTCCGGTATCTTGTCGGTGATGTTGCCTTTTATATGATCTATCTTACTGTCCTGTTTGGTTGCCTGTGGACGATCTACGTACTTGTCACCAAACTGTATGAGGCTATAGATGCCCTAATCTCTCAGGTCACTGGATATAGCGTCAAGGAGAATCTGTCTTCTCTTCTGACCAAACTGATTAAATAACTTTGTATATAAATTGGCCATTTATATAGATTTTGTAACTGTAAACTTTGCAAATTAAAAGGAGGTATGTGGTATGCCGTTTTTAACTAACGCTATTATGGCGGCGGAATCTGCCGGTGCTGCTACTTTGCAGCTGAATTTCGACCCCTCTCAGATGTTTAACTATACCAACGTCATCACAGGCTCTATGATGCCGTTAGTTTACATCTCTGCCGGCTTTAGCCTTGGCTTTACCATCATCTACGCGCTGAAGAATGCATTCTCCGGCGGTGTCCGTCTCTGATGGAGGTGTAGATGTGGAGGAAAAGATATCATCGGAGGCGCTCCAGAAGAATCTTCCGGCTGTTGATGAGGTATCTGATCCGGATTCTGTTTCTGAATCTGCTGTGACCACTGTGTCCGGGAATGATGCAATACTCGTTCCCGGAGCTGCGGTGGCGGCTTATTCTAATGAACTTTTTCCGGTATATGATACCTATGAGGAATTTATGGAGTCCCCTGTTTATGTTACCCGTTATGAAAATGAGTTATTGAGTCGTCTGGACTTTATCCAGTATGCGCTGGCTATCATAGTAGCTCTTCTTTTTTTACTCATTTTTAAGAAAAAATAGGTCGATTTGAGGTGTTTACTATGGAATTACTTATGTGGTCTGCTTACTTCTTTGCTGCCGTGTTTGTTGTGAATGTCGCACTGGAAGCTATCAGCGCTGCCAGTGATCTCTGTAAGCTGCGCATTGTCAGCAAGACCCGTTAGGAGGTGCATAGTTTTGTATGCTGTGGAATTGGAAGTATTTAATTATGCTGCTGTGTTTGGCGTGTGCCTTGGCATTTACATTATCGTTAATGTGGATGTACTGGTTCGGTCCGCTCTGACTTTTGTGAAAGGATGGCGAAGCTGATGATCTATATGATTACTGACTCTGGGGTTCGCTCTGCGAAGAACTTCCATGAGTTCAACAACAAATATCATATCTTACTGGAGGAAGCGGAGTGTACTCCCCTTGGTCCCGATCTGGTGGTAACTGCCACTAATCAGGATCTTGAGTTCCTTCAGGATAAGGCCAGGGTGAGCAATATTATGTTCGGCAACTTCTTCCGGAAAGATAATTCTGTGAAGATCTTTGCGATCATAAATATCATCCTGTCGGTGTTAATTATATTTACAAAGTAAATGTATCTCACGCGGAGCTGATCACGCTCCGGATCCGGATTGTGCCGGCATTGATTTTGAGATACAAGAAAGGAGTTCGTTATGGCTGGTATTGACTTTCAGGCGATTCTGGACGGTATGTCCGCCGGGAATACGAGCAATGATCCCATACGGTCTATTTATGAGATCCTGCCTATATACGATAACGTTCAACAGCATCTACTCTTCCAGGCTTTCTATTTTATCGAGAAGTATGATCTTGCTGATATGAGGGCCATGTTTGAATCTTTCGATAAGGTCATGGCTCATAACAAGAACCTTGGTCTGCTCTCTTCCAAAGTGCTCCAGAACCTGCTGAGTGCATATACCCAGAACGAGTACTTGCGCGGTATCAAAGTATCGACCCTCAACAACGTGACGGATGTGCAGCAGGAATAGTGGGCTTTACCGGCAAATATGCCCTTGATCTGCGCGTGTTTTATCGGGACAGGGGCGCTTTTCCCCTTTCCCGATACGCGAAGATGTTAATACCCTTCTGGGAACCTGTGTAGCCAATATTGCAGATATAGTCGGTGACTGCCGCCCTGTGTCTCACCCATCCCTTTTCGTTGGTAATGCCCTTGCCCTTAAAAAAACTAGGTCATTCGCGCTTTTGTGGCAAGGGTGAAGCCTCGAAGAGGTTCAGCCCGACTGTGTGTATTGTGTCTTAAGCAGTATCCCACACAAATATTCGTATTCATGGAGGTAGAGAATGTATAACGTATATGAAGTCTATACATGGGATGACGTGGACTATAGGAAAGTGGCATCCTTTGAAAAAGAATCAGATGCTTTTACACATTGCGATTTACTCATTAAAGAGCATAGAGAAAAAGCAAAGGAACCTGATCCTATATGTTATCGCGTTTTATCCGATGCTCAGTATTATTCGTTAATGCACGAAACACATGATCCTCTCCCCTTGAGGGGACGGGGGTGACTCCCCATCCATACCGCTGTTAATTTTTCACCGGTTGGAATAAAAATTAAACACGAAAGGGTTTGGGGAACAGTCTGTTCCCCAACATGGTGGCCTGCCTATGCCCGGTGCTATTGTCGGTATCTATGGTGTGCAGCGTAGCGGTAAGACCCTGATTGCTTATAAGCTTGTAAAAGGTTTACAACAGGCCTGTAAGCAACAAGGAATCTATTTACCGGTGTACACGAATTTATATTCTCCCCGGGATCCTGATTTCCGGTTTGTGAATTCCATGGATGAGCTGCCGTTGGATCTCTCGCCGAAGGTCGTACTGATCGACGAGATCTACAACGGTTGTGATGCTCAGGACTACCGGAAGCTTAAGGATATCAGTATTTTTATCAATACGCTGGGAAAGCAGAACTGTCTGTTCGTCTTTACCAGCATTGATGCGCAGATGGTCTACAACCGGATCCGTAACCAGATGAATGTGGTGATCCTGGTCAAGAGTTCCTCTACGCATATCCATTATCGTTTTTTCTATCTCAACACCGGGAAATATACGGATTTTTTGGTAGAGAAAAACGCTGCATTATTTGAGGATGTCTATTACGATACCAACTTCATCCCGCTGGACTTCGACTGGGAGATGAAGTCGTGGCGGGAGAAGTTGGAGAAGTTCTATGAAGACAACTACAATATGCAGATCAATTTATGAAAAATTAAATATCGAGGTTTGGCTGGATGCGCGTGACCTTGTGTCACGCGCAACAGGCGAACCGAATTTTGCCGGTTGTGTTGCCGGAACGGGCCGCCGCAGGCGGTCCCGTTCCCTTTACTTGACAATAGCAACACAATTAGGGTAGTTTTGTAAAATTGAGGTAGTTTGTATGCCATATAACGTACGTCTTAAAAAGTATAAAAATGGTACTTTTCAGTTGACGTATTATCATCGGGCTATCAGGACCAAAGATGATTATTGGCGACCATATAATCTTCCCGATCTCCATACCACTGACTATGATGAGGACGAAGAGGAATTTGATATTGATAAATGGATTGAATTAAAACAATCCTCACCCTTTGATATGTCATATGATCCTCTGCAGGTTACAGAAATAGGGTCAGAGGTGGATGATGAGGTTGATGAAGCCATTGATCTGGAAGAGGAATACATTTCACCAGAAGAAGCTGCCAACCGTAGAGAGCGATCACTGATATCATCATTGAACCGCTCAAAGCGTATGATCTATGACTATGGCAGAGCAAATAAGTGGGAATGGTTTTTTACTCTTACTTTTGATCCTGTGGATCATTTCGATGAATTCAACTTTTCGGAATCGAAAAAGAAAGTATCGAACTGGTTTCACAACATCAAGAAAAAATGCCCGAAGTTAAAGGCACTGATTGTACCAGAGCAACATAAGTCCGGTGCCTGGCATTTTCATGCGCTGGTCTCGAATGTTGATGAATTGACTTTTGAAAAGGCAGTGAATAACCAAAAGTTTCGTAAGGATAAAAATGGTGAAGTGATGCTCAATAAAAAAGGAGAGCCTGTCCCTAATAAATATTTTGGCGAATACTTAAGGACAAGCTATCCAGACGGTGAGTACATATATAACATCAAAGAATACCGAAACGGATATACTACTGCAACTAAAATAACTGATACATACAAAGCTGTTTCATATATCGTCAAGTACATTACAAAGGATTTATGTGAATGCACTTTCGGTAAGCAGCGTTACCTTGTTACTAAAAACCTTGATCTACCTGAGAGAACCCTTGGTTTTTGTGAGCCTAAAAACCTGATGGATGCTCTTCAATTTGTAGAATACAAGTTCGGTGTGCATTTGTCAATAGATTGCATAAAAACCTATAAGGTAGATGTTCCCAACTACTCAAACCGGGTGTCTGTGTTTGAATTCAATGTATAAATGTATCTCAGAAGATCTCCCGGCGCCTGGAAAACTGCAGCGAATTTGGGATACATTAATCGGAGGTGTTTAATGGAATTATTACAATTATTAGATTTATTGTTTTTTGGCATTTTTATATTGTTGCCCTTGCTCATTTTTTACTGGATAGAAGATTTGTTTCATATTTGCAGAAAGATAGGTATGTTAAATTTTTCTGTTCTTTATTCTTTTCTTATGATTTTGGTTTTTGGTGTTGGTTTTATTTTGGAGGTGCATGGTGTGTGGAAGTCTGTATCTATATATGTGTTACAGCTGTTATAGGTATCTCAAAAGATCTTCCGGATCCAGGAAAGCTACAACGGATTTGGGATACATAATAGGGGGACGTTTATGAAGATATGTTTGATTGTTTTTTATTTTATAGTTTGTATTATATCCTCGCTTGATACTCTTTATGGCATGAAACTTTTAGGAAAAGTTGAAGGCGATTTGTTGTTTTTGTTTTCTGTCGATGTGTTCGTTTTAATTTATTTTGTTTTGGAGGATCATGGCATATGGGAATCTGTATCTGTATATGTATCACAGCTATTATCATAACCTTGATAGGTGCTGGCTGTTATTATTTGGAGAATCGTTCTATACAAGATCAGGAAGCCACTATGGACCTGTGGACACAGCTCCGGGAGCTTCGCACTAAGTGTAATGATCTGGAGCAGCAACTAAAAGATCTGAAAGAGAGGTGTGGCGATTGAATCTTTATTATCTGAATCAGGAAGTAAACCGGCTTCGTTTGTCAGCTAAAGATAATATGTATTCCCGCTGGCGGTTAGGTGAGTTACTTGCCAGGGCTGATTCTGAGGGTTTGCAGATTCAGCAGGATAAGACCAGCGGTCATATTACTATAACCGGAGGAAGCAAACATGGTACTCACTGAAGCTCGCGATCTGTTTATTAACGATCGTGAAACCTATTGTTCTGATAAAACTGTTAAGAATTATCGAAACAACCTTGGATATTTTTTCAACTTTGTATCTGATCGGCTCCAAAAGGATCCCTCGCAGATTTCACTGGAAGAAATCGAAAAGTTGGATATAAACCAGTATTCAATATACCTGAAAAACAAAATCCGGAATGATAACAATCCGAATTTTAAGGCAAAAGAACCCAGAAAGATATCTGCCAGGACCCGGAAAGATTATCTGAAAGATATGAAGTGCTTTTGGCTGTTTTGTATTGAGAATGGCTATTGTGAAGTGAATCCCTCGGAACATTTAAAGCTTCCCAGAGCTTACGGCCGGATTGTAGAACCGCTTACTGTTGACGAAGTAAATATCATTGATTCCTGCTATAGCATTAACAGTACTTTTGGATGCCGGAATCTTGCCATGATTCATTGCTTACTGGATGCCGGTATGCGTCCTGGGGAAGTAGTGCGTTTGAAAATTCAGGACTTACATTTTTCGGAAAGCTATTTTGTAATTCATTTTTCTAAAGGCGGAAAGAGCAGAATTGTTCCTATGGGTCGGACTGTAAAGAAGTATCTGCAGTATTGGTTGGCGAAACGTCCTGATTGCTCACATGAATATGTATTCTGTGTTGAGAATGGCGATCCCCTTACCGGCAATGCTTTGAAGTGTGTGATTGACCGTCTGAAAGTTTCATCTGAAATAACCCGATTGTTTCCGTATCTGCTCCGACACACATTCGGTACCAGTTTCTGTCTTGGCGGTGGTAATCTGGAGATCCTGCGGTTGTATATGGGTCATAGCTCCATAGAGACTACTCAGGGATATTTACATTTGGCTGATAACCTGCGGTTCTGTAACAATATTTATCATTTGGATCCTATTTTCTTTGTGAAAGCTTATTGATGGAGGTGCGTTATGTTATATAATCCCCGGAATTATCAGAAGAGTATTAACAAATCTATCCGTTTATCTCAACCTGTATATGATTACATCATGCAGGCTCCCGGTGATGGCTTTAACCAGAAGTTTGAAAACATCATCATTGATGCTAAAGAGTCCGAAGCCAGGAGACAGGAAACTCTTAAAATGTTGGATGATCGAATCGAAGATCTACAAGCAGACTATAATAGCTGCTATGATCAGCTCCGTAAACTGGAACCTTTGGTTCAGGCTGCATTACATATCAATTCTCTGATTAAAGAGTTTGATAATTCTGTTGGTAAAATTTTGGAGGATGCCCGGAAGCGTGTATCTCAATAGATCTTCAGGATCCTGGAAAACTGCAGTGAAAATGAGATACAGTAGTAGGAGGTAATTTTTAATGATTAATGTTAAGGACTTTTTGGAATTATCACATTTGAGTTTTGATCAAAATATTATTATTTTTGAGGTAACGGGTGCTGATTTATTTTGTGATGAATATACTTTTTCGAGTCTTAGTATTGAAGATGCTTTTCGTAAGTATGGTATTAAGCAAGTACTTTCATTTCAGTTTCTTGCTTTGGGCAAATTGGCGCTATATATTTCTTCGGTTGATAATGTATCTCAATAGTTCTCCAGCTGCGTTCTGATCCCAGGAGCGCCGGTGTTCGTTTTGAGATACAAGAATAATTTTACATGAAAAGTAAAAACCCCGGAGACATCATCTCCGGGGCTTCCGATGTACGTGACAGGATTCGAACCCACGACCTTCTGGTCCGTAGCCAGACGCTCTATCCAGCTGAGCTACACGTACATTTACAGGTTTTCGCCTGCAACAGTATGTATTTTAACTGCTGCAGGCGAAAATGTCAATAGAATTTTTTAATTTTTTCAAACAATTTTATTTTCAGCAGATTTTTCCGATGCCGGTACGACTTTCGCATCATACTTTTCCAGAATAGCCTGCTTGAACTCTTCGTAATTATCCTCATCATCGTAGCAGGCGTATTCAATCTCCAGTGGTTCCTCCGTCTTCATCAGAAGCATTCCCAAAAGAGACTTCGCATCCATTGCGGTCTTCTGAATACGGATATCGATCGCATCATCGAATTCATTGCAGGTATCCACAAAATGTCTGATTTCATCCTCCGAATGGAAGGTAATATATAGTTTTTCTCTCATCCTTCGTTCTCCCATCTGTCCGCTTGCGGACACCCCATACCTTTGTATATTATGCCGTCAAACACATAAGCCTATCCCCACGCGCCGGTCAAACGTGGACATGCGCGTCTTTAGCGTGCTGCCAGTGCCTGTGCGATATCCTCACGCATATCCAGTACGGCCGCGCGGGAAGCATCTGCATAATTCTGCTCACCGAACTGTGCATACTTCTCCTGCTGATATGCGGCAATGATGCCACGGGAGGAGTTGATGATGGCACCCAGTCCGTCTTCGTTGAAGAAGTGTACCAGATCTGCACCCTTACCGCCCTGTGCACCGTAACCGGGCACCAGGATAAATGCCTTGGGCATTACCTTACGAAGCACTTTGCCCTGCTCAGGATAGGTTGCGCCTACCACAGCACCTACATAGCTGTAAGAATCGCCCATGCAGTCAGCTCCCCAGGCTGCTACCTTTTCTCCCACCAGTTCATACAGCGGTCTGCCGCTCACCAACTGATCCTGGAACTCGCCGCTGCTGGGATTGGAAGTCTTCACCAGTACGAAAATGCCCTTTTTCTCTTCCTTACAGATCTTCACAAAAGGATTCACGCCGTCGGAGCCCAGATAAGGGTTTACAGTCACGAAATCCTCATCAAAACCGTAATAGCTCTTGCTGCCTACCTGTACTTTGCCCAGATGTCCGACTGCGTATGCCTCGGAAGTGGATCCGATATCACCGCGCTTGATATCGCCGATGACGATCAGACCTTTTTCTTTACAATAATCCACGGTCTTTTTAAATGCCACCATACCGGGAATGCCAAACTGCTCATACATTGCCACCTGAGGCTTCACAGCCGGTACCAGATCATAAATTGCATCCACAATACCCTTGTTATACTGCCAGATTGCTTCTGCGGCACCTTCCAGGGTCTCACCATACTCAGCGAAAGCCGCCTTTTTAATATATTCCGGCACGAATTTCATCATAGGATCCAGTCCTACCACGATCGGTGCGTTGGTTTCTTTGATTCGAGCGATCAGTTTGTTGATCATATTTCCTCCATTCTGCAATCATTTTCGTTGCATTTTATTCTCAATTGTGTAAATTACCCTCTGCGGTGTATCTGTAATGACCGCAGAAAAGGCACCGCCTTCGGGCGATGCCTCATGACCTGTTTCTATTCTACCCCAACTAATGTCAGTTGGTCAACGTACTTCTTGATATTTGAAGCATTTACATACTTTTTATGACTGTCGCCGTTTACTACCACCAGTGTCGGTGCCTGCATTACGCCATAACGTCTTGCCAGTTCCATGTTCTCCTCCGCATCGATGGTCACGTAGGACACATTTTTCAAATATTCCTTCACCAGCTTGCAGTTCGGGCAGGTCTTGGTCGTGAACAGATACTTGATATCCTGCGGCTGCTCCACCTTCACTTCCACGTCCTCTGCAAAATTGGACAACGTTACCACACTTCTGGTGGGACGTTTTAAAGAAGAATGGACAATGTCATACTCCGTTCTGTTGGCATATTCCTGTAACTTACCATCATTCCAGTTCTGCACCGGACGATAGTAACCGGTGATGCGGCTGTACACCTCGGTCTTCGCCCCACAATGAGGACATACCTTCACCTCTCCAGCCAGATAACCGTGTTCCTTACAGATGGAATAGGTCGGCGACAGCGTATAGTATGGCAGCTTGTAATTGGAAGCGATAGTCCGCACCAGGGAAGCCGCAGCCTTCCAGTCGGGAAGCTTCTCTCCCAGAAACGCATGGAACACCGTACCTGAAGTATACAGGGTCTGCAATTCATCCTGAATATCCAGTGCATCGAAAATATCCACAGTATAGTCCACCGGCAGATGGGAAGAGTTCGTATAGTAAGGAGTATCTCCGGGCTTTCCTGCCGTCTTGATACCGGGCCAGCGCTTTCTGTCGTGCTTGGCCAACCGGTATGTGGTACTCTCCGCAGGAGTCGCTTCCAGATTGTAAAGGTCTCCGTACTGCTCCTGATAATCCGACAGGCGCTCTCTCATATGATTCAGTACTTCCTTGGTAAACTCCTGAGTTCTCGGATCGCTCATATCCGCTCTCAGCCAGTTGGCATTTAGGCCCACCTCGTTCATGCCGATCAGACCAATGGTGGAAAAATGATTCTCAAAAGTGCCCAGATACCTCTTTGTATAAGGATACAGTCCCTCATTTAACAGCTTTGTAATGACACCACGCTTGATCTTCAGGGATCTCGCAGCAATATCCATCATATGATTCAGTCTTGCGTAGAATTCGTCCTTATTGGCAGACAGGTATGCGATCCTGGGCATATTGATGGTGACAACGCCAACGCTTCCGGTGCTTTCACCGGAACCAAAGAATCCTCCGGTCTTCTTACGCAGTTCCCGCAGGTCCAGACGCAGTCTGCAGCACATACTGCGGACATCGCTGGGCTGCATGTCGGAATTGATATAGTTGGAAAAATACGGCGTACCGTATTTTGCGGTCATTTCGAATAACAGTCTGTTGTTCTCTGTGTCGGACCAGTCAAAATCCTTCGTGATGGAATAAGTAGGAATCGGATACTGGAAACCGCGGCCATTGGAGTCACCCTCGATCATGGTCTCGATGAATGCCTTGTTGACCATGTCCATTTCCTTTTTACAATCCTTGTATTTGAAATCCATCTCTACGCCGCCTACCAGCGCCGGCAGCTCTGCCAGATCATCGGGCACCGTCCAGTCCAGTGTAATATTGGAGAAAGGAGCCTGCGTACCCCAGCGGCTGGGTGTATTAACACCGTAAATAAATGCTTCGATGCATTTTTTCACTTCAGGATAACTTAAATGATCTACTTTTACAAAAGGGGCAAGGTAGGTATCAAAAGAGGAAAAAGCCTGTGCTCCTGCCCATTCGTTCTGCATGATCCCTAAGAAGTTCACCATCTGGTTGCACAGTACAGATAAGTGTCTCGCCGGAGCAGAAGTGATCTTGCCGGTGATGCCGCCCAGTCCTTCCTTGATCAGCTGCTTTAAGGACCATCCCGCGCAGTAACCGGTCAGCATGGACAGATCATGGATATGGATATCCGCATTGCGGTGTGCCTCGGCAATCTCTTCGTCGTAGATTTCGGACAGCCAGTAGTTCGCCGTTACCGCACCGGAATTGCTTAAGATCAGACCACCTACGGAATAAGTCACCGTGGAGTTCTCCTTCACTCGCCAGTCCTCGACTTTGACATAGCTGTTGACCACATCCTTGTAGTCTAAGATTGTGGACTTCATGGCACGCATCTTCTCCCGCTGCTTGCGATACAGAATATACGCCTTCGCTACTTCTTCATAGCCCGCCTGTCCCAACACACGCTCCACGCTGTCCTGGATATCTTCTACGTGGATCTCATCATTTTCCACCTTTTTCTGGAAATCCGCGGTCACCCGTAACGCAAGAAGATCAATGATGTCGTTATTATAGCTCATCTGCGTCGCAGTAAAAGCCTTCATAATGGCATCATTGATCTTCGTCAGTGTAAAATCTGCTTTGGAACCATCTCGTTTGATTACCTGAAACATCTTGTGTACCCCCTTAATCTCATGTCCCCATGGCTTACGCCCATAAAACCTATCACCATCCATTCTACAACACTTTGTGGGGGAAGTCAATTAAAGGATACTAGATATTGTGTATACATCAGTTCACCCGTCGATTTGTGCCAAGACGGCTTTACGCTTGCGTAAGGAGCCGGCGCTGCATAAATCGACGAGGGGAGCGCCATCTCATGAGCAAAAGCAGCTGCGAAGCAGCGAAAAGCCTCGCAGAGGCGTTTTTGCGAATGGCGCGGGGTGAACGGCCTCGGGGTGAACGGCCCGCGAGCGCGAATGGCGCAGGTGAACGGCCGCGAGCCCATCACGCCCTCTTCCACACCTTCCGGTACAGCACATATGCCACCACTGCGGTCACGCTCTCCGTGCAGACAAACGCCCACCATACACCGGTGACACCGATGAGGCGGCTTAAGACAAATGCCGCAGGGATGATCACCGCCACATACCGCATCACAGAGATCACCAGGGAAGCCATACCCTGTCCCAGTGCCTCCAGGGCTCCGGAGCTGGTCACCGACACAGCGGACAGAATAAAGCCCAGGCTGATGATGTGCAGTGCCGTGATACCGATGGTGATGGTCTCCGGATTCTCGGTAAACAGCCCGATCAGTCCTCCGGGGATCAGCCAGCACAGCGCCGTACCGGCAGCCATGATCCCGGCGGTCAGTTCCAAGGTCAGACGGTAGATCTGCTCCACACGCTTTCTCTCACCGGCACCGTAATTATAGCCGATCAAGGGGCGGATGCCCTGAATGATACCGTTGGAAGGCAGGTAAATAAAGGTCTGTAACTTATAATAAACACCCAGCACCAGCACATATCCCTGGGAATATGCTGCCAGAATGCTGTTCAATGCGGAGATCAGCAGAGAAGGCAGTGCCATATTCAGGGTCGCCGGAATACCGATACCGTAAGTCTTGCCGCAGATCTCCCCTTCCGGACGCAGATATTTTTTATGAAGCTTCACCGGCAAAGGATCCGCCACATAATAGATGAGATATACCAGTAATGTGATCACCTGTCCGATGCCGGTGGCAAGCGCTGCTCCGGCGATCTCCATCCGGGGAAAAGGTCCAATGCCGAAGATCAGCAGCGGATCCAATACAATATTCGTGACAAATCCGGCGATCATGCTGACCATGGTAGCCCGCATCCTGCCTACCGCCTGGAATATTTTTTCCAAAGTAATGCCTCCGGTGACAATGGTGGAAAACAGGAACACCACATTGGAATATTCCATGCCCAGTGCCCGCACCGAGTCGCTCTTCGTAAACATTCCCAAAAACCAGTTCATTCCGCAGAGGAACAGAACCATGAGCAGCACACCGTGCAATACTCCCAGCACCATGCCCTGGGTCGCTGTCTTATCCGCTTTTTCCTGCTTCTGTGCTCCCAGATAAAAAGAGATCATGGCATTGACCCCCACCCCGAAGCCCACCGCCACAGCAGTCAGCAGATTCTGTGCAGGGTAAACGAGAGACAGGGCGGTCATGGCATCCTCGCTGAGCTTTGCCACGAAATAACTGTCCACAATATTATAGAGGGAATTGAATGCCATGGACAGCATCATGGGAAGTGCCATGGACATAACTAACGGGAATATCTTTTTTTCTTTCATGTATGTCTGATTCATTTTCTGCTCCTTATACAACAAACGCCACACAACATTTCTGCTGTGTGGCGAAAATAAGATCAAAATCTTGAAAAATCCACTGCCCTTACGGGTTTTGTAATCGGTGATTTACTTTGTTCCAGCGCGTATTATAGGAAAAAAATCTTTTTCTGTCAAGCCAAAACGCCTAAAATTTCAGCAAACAGGTGTGAACCTTCCTCCGACTGATAGATATTAATACCGTCAATATCTGTGCTGTGGTTGGCAAATGCCGGATATAAAAACCCCGCTTCCGGTCTCCCGACCTCATAGTCTCCCGTGACCGGACCGATGGTAGCGATCAGGAACTGATAGACCTCCTCGGATTCCCACTGATTCTCCTTATCTTTGCCCTTGGTAGGCACATCATAGCTGCCGAAGAAAAGATAGATGGCATAAGGATAGCCCGGCTGGTATCTCTCTCCAATATATTCATAAAGGGAGTACAATAATGCATCATTTTTTAATTCGCACTGCCGCAGGGCTTCCAACAGCTGTATTACGCCGCCGGGTCTCCTGGCTCCCAGGTCCAGACGATAGTTCTTCAGATTCACATTGGTATTGGAATAGGGAACGGTCTTGGCGATATTCAGATTCTTCTCCTTCTCGCTTCCGGATAATTTCAGGAAATGCGTATTGAAGGTACCGTCAATAAATCCTTCTTCATCCATGTATGCTCCGGCAATGCGGGAAAAGCAGCTGCGTGACACAGTCATTCTCCTGGTCAGTTCCAACATATCTTCTCTGTCTATGTGCATTCTTAGTCTCTCACCTTTCCATCATGGTAACTATTCAGAGCCATGAAAAAACTGCGTTCTGCGAATATATCCGATGTAGGATTTTTCATATTGGACTTTCTTCACAGCAGTCTGCTCTTCGTATTAGCGCTTTGGCTATCCGTATATTCCAGCAAGGACAGCTTTCCATCTGTACAGTCGAGAATCGCAGTTGCGCAGTTGCCCATATGCACACGCCAGAAATCATCCACGGGAATATTCAGAACGGGATTCAGAATACTGCGGTTCACCCCGCCGTGGGCCACCACCAGCACAGTCTCATATGTACCTTCTAATGGCAGCAATACCTGATCTACGAATTCACCGCTTCTTTTATACAGTTGTGCAAAACTCTCCGCTCCCGCGGGGGGAACGTAGCTGCCCGGGTTGGTAAAAGGCTGGCTGGCAGCATCCTTGATCGTCCGGATGTCCACGCCTTCCCATGGTCCGAAATTCAGTTCTCTGAGTCTTTCATCTGTGGTGAGGGTGATCTTCCGGTCTCCTATGATGGTCTCTGCCGTGCGCTTTGCCCGGATCAGTGGTGAACAAAATGCAATTTCAAACGGAACCTCTTTTAGCCGCTCCGCCGCCTCGCGGGCCTGTTCCAGTCCCTGGACATTGAGGGCAATGTCCGTCTGCCCCTGCAAAAGTCCTGCCTGATTCCAGTCGGTCTCACCGTGTCTTATCAAGTAGATCTTCATATATCTGTATCCTCATTCTTGTCGTAACTTACTTTTTCTGTCCGCTTTTGTCACTTACACTGTTATCCACAGTGGTCTGTTTCAAAATACTACGATTTCCACCATTCTGTCAACCTAACGTGAGAGTTTACGCGAGCAATGAGCCGCGCATAGGCATAGTAAGGACAGCGATGGGCGCTTGCGCACAAATCGCTGTCTTTACTTATGCCGTGATGCGG
>ERZ1026878.764-NODE-764-length-23054-cov-15.332275_pt1 | contig 23054 bp, 33 predicted proteins | sample MGYA00380169_ERZ1026878 | MGnify/ENA primary metagenome ERZ1026878 (study PRJEB33269, sample SAMEA4719805) | human gut metagenome | biome: human-associated habitat; feature: organic feature; material: feces | place: Cameroon | collected 2013-10 ...
TCGCAATCTTCCACGCCGCCCGCGCCTCTTTCGTCAGCCCAACCGGCGGGGTCGGCGCCAGCTCAGGCGTCGTCGTCGCGGCCAGTTTTTCAAGCGACCGACAGGGCTGAAGAGTGCCCTGGGCGGCCTTTACCGAATCCGGTTTTCTGGGTCTTCCGCCGGGCATTGAAATTCCTCAAATTTTGCACGCGTAAAAATCTAGGTAGGGGCGCGGTCTTGAATGCGTGTGTAATCGACTTTAGACCCGCCTACCCCATGGTTAGCGATTGGGGCCTTTTGACGCGTAGCGTTCCCAAACCCACCATCCTCCGCGGCCGTCTTCCGGCTGTGGCAGGCGTGGCATAAGGCCTGAAGGTTCTCTTCATCCCACATGAGCGCCTCATCTCCCCGATGCGGTCTGATGTGATCCACGTCCGTAGCGGGCACCGCGCGCCCCCGCTCCAGACACTCCTCGCAAAGAGGGTGTTCTGAAAGAAAGCGCTCGCGAAGTCTCCTCCAGCGAGCACCATAGCCTCTGGCCGCCGACGAGCCTTTCTTCCGGAAGCGCCGTTCCCAGCGCTCCTTCTTCTGCAACTGCTCGCGCCTGGTTCCGGCTCCCTTGTGCTTGTCGCAGTACTTCTCGCCGCGCGGCACCGGGTGCCGACAGCCTGGATAGGAGCAGAGAGACAGCAGCGGCATCAAATCCCCTTTGCAATAGATGACAGAACAGTCTTAATCAGCTCGATCGTGATCGGGATGGAAAGGCTGAAAGCTTTTTCCTTGACAGCCGCCCAAACCGTCTTAGACCGCAAAGCGGCCAGCAGGTCATGCCCTTCCATGGTGAGGCGCGGATACTCGATGTCGTAATACCACGGTGGAGGCGCCGGCTTCGTTCGCACCTTCACGCCTTGAACGAGTCCGGCTTCAATCAGCATGAGCAGATGCTCGTAGTACCGGTTCTCTGCCTCATGGGCGGCCACAGCCTCCGGGTCAGTCGTTGGAAGCTGTGAAGCAATGGTGAGGTTGTCGTCAAGCTTCTTCAGCTTTTCTTCTAACCGATCGCGCTCGATGTCCTCAAGGACTTCGCGCACATCGCCCCAATTTCTGACCATACCTTCCTCTCAAAGAGAAAGGGCCTCTCCGGAGAGAAGCCCTTGTGCTCAGGACCAGGAACCAGTGAAGCAAAGTGAAAAGCTGGTTCGGTCCTGGTTTGATTTTAGGCAATCGACAGCTGAAGCCTATGGCCGAGTGACCGAAGAGTGGCCTCAATACGGTCGATCTTCGTTGGATGGTGAACGTCGAGAATCCGCGTCACTTCAGGAAGCTTCAGTTCGGCCTTCTTAGCGAGTTCGGCGCGAGAAACACCATCGCGCGCCATCGCATTTGAAAGCAGAATTTTTGCAACCTGATTTGCGCTCAGACGAACAACATATTCACCGGGGAGCGCAGGCGACGCCTCCGGAATAAGTTCTCCATCTTTAATACGGAACTCGACACAATCCTCGACGGCATAACGGGCCCAATTTTCAAGAGGCTCGCCATCTACGGAATATGACAGAAGTTCGGGCAGATCCCGGCAACGAACAATCTCAGTGCCGTCCTCAAGCTTTTCAAAGCGGCATGGAAAATCGAAATTTGACATTTGTCAGACATACGATCATGCGGCAAGCCCCGCCGGCTAAGGCGGGGTGTGTTTTATTTCTTAGAGACTTCCTTCAGGCCAAGATCGCGAATGATGTCCTTGCGGATATTTTCATTCATCTCTGCGCCAGGGTGTCGAGGCATGGTTTGCGTTTTTGGGTTCCCCGGGACTCTCAGGCGAAGGTGCCTGGTTCCGTGGGTGACCTCAACGCCTCTCGACTTAAGCCACCGAAGAAATTCACTTTGCTTCATGATCTCCTCTATTGGTTGAACACGTGAATATTCTACCATGAGGTTAGCATTTTTGCAAATGTTATGTATTTCGACGCTACTTATTCCGGCATCAAAAAAGCCCGGTCATCTCTGACTGGGCTTACGTTTCTTTCGGGTGCAAAAAGGCTGCCCCGTGGCAAAACTCTCGAAATCGCAATGGAAGTCGGCTAAAAATTGTATGTTCAGTATATATACCTCAACCATCGTTGTCAAAGTACGTTTTGATGATTCTCTGGAACTTCTGACACACGCCATCAAATGCACGCAAGAAACCGCGATACGTCACGCGGAGTTCCCTAGCGCACAAACCGACGTGCCTCCCTTCTCCATAGACCATTTGAAGCACGCGCTTTTCCTGTGGAGTTAGCCAGGGTCCCCCATAGGCAGCAGATAGCTTTTCCGCATCAGCCATATCAGCACTCGAGATTGGAGGTTCGTTCCGGTACTCCTCAATAGCTGGAGGGCCATACTTCAGGCGGAGTTCGTTTAATACCTGAGCTGTCGGCGAAGGTAATGATTTCCTGCGAGCTCGAATGCACCGACTCCAGTTTTGCAAGCGTTTGGAGAATATCGGATCGATCATGAAAGCTCCTCGATGTAGACGGTGACGGATGGGAACTCTGCGTACGTTTTGGCAGCAGAGACCTCAACGACTTGAGCGTCATCCTTCCACGCGATGCCGTTGAGTCCATCGCAGATGATTTTGATGATGTTGTCCATATCCGGCTTCTTGGCAGGTCGTTCGCAGCCCTGCAGGCATGCTGCGCGGCATTTCTGCGAGTACGAAGCAGGCACAGGGAAAGCAGCGAGGATAGAAATCTTGACTGCCCCGCGCATGATATCTCGGTTGCACATCGCGTACTTGCCAAGAACGGCTACACGGGCCTCGTAGCGACGGGTTTCATCGGGCGTATAGGCGTGGCCGGTGCGAGAGAAGCGCGGACGTGCCTTGCCCTGAGGCGTACCGGGAATGTTGAGCTTAACCACGGACTTTCTTCTCCTCTCGAGTGCGTTCTTCATACTTCGTAAAGCCGGCTGGGCTCCATGCTTTGATCTGATCGAGTTTGAACGTCAGCCCATAGAGGTCAGCGAAGATCGTAAAACCGCGTCGTTCGCCGTAGAAGCGATCCCAGGCTCCTTCTTTTAGGACGAAGAAGAGCGCGGCACCTTCAGGCGGATAGGTGGAGATGTCGTCGATGTCCACCTCGGTGAAAGTGAACGGCGGGCGCTTCGGCGCGTGTTCCTTGGAAGGTGGATCGATGGGCATGAGACGGGTGACTTTCTTGAGCGTCATTTTTTGTCCTTTGCTTGTTTGGCTTTGAGTTGCTTTTCGATGCGCCATTTGTCGAAGGCGGCGCGGAGGATTCGGACGGTTTCAAAGCGGCGGGCTATGCGGTCTTGGTCGGGCTCCGGCTCGAAGTACCTGCACTCGTCTCTTGACTCGACGGAGCGGAAGCGCTTGTAGCCATCGGGCCCGAGGAGTTCGCAGTAGCAGAGGCCTCGGGCGAGCATTCCCCACTGACCGGACTGCAGACGGCGCGGATCGCCTTTCGGCAGCGGCTCGAGCGGTGCGCAGTTGCGGCAGCGAAGACACTCACTCATGTCGCTCCCTCATGATGAAGGTCGTCCGGCTGATCCACCGTGAGAAGGCGTGGATGAAGCGTTTGTAGATTCCGGTAGTGGGTTCCATCAGAACACCTCCTCGGGTTTGAGGTTTTTGAGGGCAGAGCGCTTGCGGAAGTCCGACCAGGTGCATTTGACGGGGTAAAGGACCTGATTGAAGCGCGAGGCGATACGCTCAGCGCCTGCGGCATCGAAGTCGGCTTGTGAGAGGTTGGTTGTGACGATGGTGGGGAGTCGGTTCGCAGTACGCAGGTCGATGATCTGCTGCAGCCGATCTTTGCGGGCGTCGGTCCAAGCGCTTGTACCCACCTCGTCGATGACGAGGCAGGAGGTCGAGGCGAGCCACTGGCGGATTTTCCAGAGCGGCTGATCGAGCTTCGCAGCGTAGGCTGGCGTGTAAAGGTCGAAGTATTCCGACGCCGGGATGAAGAATCCGGGTGCCTTGCGCGCCGCGAGGTCGGTGAGGATGGCCTTAGCGAGGTGCGTTTTGCCGGTTCCTGTGAACCCAAGGAAAAGGATTCCGGCCTCGGGGTGAGACTCATCAAGGAGGCGCGTCATGAGGCGTTCGGAGAAGCGCTTCGAGATGGCGAGCGCCTTGGCCTGATCCTTTTCGGCCGCGTCGAGCTGAAAGTTCGAGAAGGTTTCTGCGGTCGGCTGCCGAAGCCACGAGAGGCAGCGGGACAGAGAGACGTGAAGTTCGCTGAAGCACGAACTGAGTTCGTCCGCCTTTAGCTCGCGCTCGGACTTTTTGGGGAGAGCTCGTGGAGGCGGGTTTGCAACACGCACGGCTTCAATCTGCGTGAATATCGGCTGCAGGGCTTGCTTTGAGAAAGCTTTTTGAAGTTCAGGCATAGGGTTTTACCAGTCGTAATCGGCAGCGGTTCGTTGGTGGAGAGGCTTCGGCTTGGGTGTTTGGTTGGGGTGGTATCGGAGCTCGTTGGAGCACCACGTTCGGAAACCTGCAGGCCAGATCACTAGGCTTCGATCGTGTGCGATTGCGTGATTGACGAATGCGGAGAAGACCTGCTGAGGGTCCCCGATACCGGCCTTTTGCGCAATTTCGAGGTATTCGGGCGGGATTGAGGCATCAGGCCCAAACGGGCATCGGGTAGCGGGCTTTTTGCGCGGCGTGGTAGTCCTGCGCTTCGGAGCTTCGGCCTTCACGGTGTTGGGTTCTGACCCCATCGAGCGGGCTTCCTCGTACAAGGACTCGTCGAAAAGAGACTGGTCGAAGTCGTCCGGATAGGGCGTCTGCGCTTGCGCAGATGCGACGGCGGCGATAGCCGACGAATTTCCGGAAGTGCGCATAGAAATCCTTGTTGATTCCTTGTCTTCCATGTCTATCCATGTTCTTGTCCGGTTTTCCGTACCTTCGTGGGTATTGGTTTTCACACCTTTGATAGTCCGGTTTCCCACACCATCGAGGGTTGCTTTCCCGGGCGTACGGTTTCCCGTACCTTCGGCATTCTGTACGTCCGGCTGTTTGGCTGCACGCACCTCAGGGCGACGAGACCCAATCCACTCTTCGGGTACATAACCAACAAAGCTGTAATGCGTCTCCCAACGAAGGTTTTTGCAAACCCTTCTTTTGGTGATGAGCCCTGCCTTCGCCAACTCTCGCGTTGCCTCCATGACCGTCTGGCGATTAAGCTCGGTCTCGAAGGCGATTTGCTCGACAGTCGGGTAGCAGTCAACCGCACGCTCGCCAATCATCCATTCGGCAATGCACTTCAGTACAGCCTTTTTGGATGACGACCCAGTTCGTTGACTTAGCGCCCAATTGACGGCGGGGATGCTCATAGAAGCCTCACCCAAAAATTTGAGGATTGAGATCGGCGCGCGAGATTTTGAAAATGTCAGCAATCTTGCGCGCATTTTGTGCTGGCACATACCCCTTCTTCCTCCACTCGTAGACCGCCTGAGGGGAGATTCCTAAGATGCGCGCAAGCGCGCTCGCATTACCGTTTACACAGGCCAAAGCAAGATCGGGCCCTTTGAGCCCTTCCACCTTCCGGTCTACCTTCGGAGTGCTTGCCTGACTAGTTGTCGTCATTAGACACCTCTTAAAGAAATTTCAGGTGTTACTTTAGCTTCTACTTGAATATTTTTCAAGTATCGGTTTTAATGCAACCTATCGCAAGTTCAACCTCTGCTTGAAATAATCTTGGTAAAGGAGTTCCCGTCATGAGCAACTTTGCAAATCGCTTCAAGCAGGCCCGTATTAACGCGGGCGTCTCAATCGCGTCCATCGCAAAAGAGATGGGCATTTCAGTTCAGTCCGTCTACGGATGGGCAGAGGGTTCAATCCCAAAGGCAGAGCGCATTGAACGTCTGGCAGAGCTACTAGGCGTGTCACTCCAGTGGCTTGCCTTTGGAGAGGGGGAGATCAAAGCGATGGGGAGCGAAACGGGCGGCATCATTGTCCCCTTACTGAATGTCGCTCACTCAGCGGGTTTTGGCGGAAGCAATGGTTCTTGGGTTGACGCCCCTATCGTCGCCCGCCTTCTGGAGCTCGATCCCGCATGGGTTACTGAAAATCTGACGTGCCTCTCGGCCTCCAACAACCTCGCCATGGTGCACGTATCTGGCGACAGCATGGAACCAACGCTTCGAAATTCCGACATCGTTCTCGTTGATCGAGGTGTTACCCGAATTAATCGGGAAGGCATTTTTGCTGTGACGTTTGATGACGGTTTCTACATCAAGAGATTCCAGCGAATTATCGGCGCAAAGCTAATGATGATCAGCGATAACCAGTTCTACAAACCGCAAGAATTCGACCCTCAAGATGAGAGTTTGAAATTTGAAGTTTGCGGTCTAGCCTTGTGGGCGTGGCAGGGCAAACGCCTTTTTTGATCCAAGCTAAAACTTAGCCTTCATAGAGTCAAGTAGCGCCTTAAATTGCTACTTGACTTTTTTGAACCGTTGCTTTAAAGTGCCGCCTTAACGAGTTCAGGCAATACTTGAACTCAACTTCCACCCCCGCCCGAAAGGCGGTGAGGTGCACCGGATGATGATTAGTCAGACGGGCGACGGAAAGCCTCAAGGCGCGGAGCTAGTACCTCACGCCGAGCGAGTAAGAGCGCACATAGGCAGACCTGAGCAGTGAATCTCCCCCGCCGGGAGTTGGTTCAGACCATCGGCGAGGGAGAGGGCCAACTTCAGCCCGTTCTCAAGAGCGGGCTGAGGTGGGCTTTTCGTATAATGGATTGCAGAGACACACGGGGATACGACGTGACACTTACTGACAATCAAAAACGGGCTATGATCAAACGCGTAGCCGACGCCTTGGAGAAATTAGGCGTAGCTGGTCTGGCTGTCGGGATTTTCCAGGGGAACGTCGTTGGGGCGGTCTGCGGAATCGCCTTCATCGGGGTGTCTCTCGCCCTTACTTACTATCTGGAGCGCTAACTATGTCTGCCGCATGGATTGTTTATATCGTAGGCGGTTGCGTCTTAGCCGCCTTTGGCTTCTACCTACTTCGCGGTCTTCCCCCGAAGCATCGTCACTAACCGCTGACGCGAACAATCAGGCCCTCGCCCCGAAAGGAGCGGGGGCTTTTTCATGCTCTCTCCGGAGAGCCCAGATTCAAGCCGCTTCTAGTTTTGTCAACTTGTTGGTTGGATGGCATGCCGGGAGACGGCTTGAACCTGAATACCCAACGGCCTCGAGGCTTCGCGCCCCGGGGCCTTTTTCATGAGCACGCCATGTCAATCAAGACCTTCATTCTCGACGCCCTGACGGGTTCCCCGGCAAAGGGCTTCACCCCGGCTGAGCTCGCCAGAGAGCATCAAGCCCAGATGATCGGCGTCATCGGCGGGGTCATCTTCTTCGCGACGATGTGCCTTGTCATCTACGGCGGCTCATACCTCCTCAAATACCTCGCTACCAACTGAGGCTTCATCATGAACGAAACCGAATTCACTCCGCGCTGCCTTTCCGGCGCGGCTGAGCTCGAGATCGACTTCTACCGCGATCTCTACGAACTTGGGGTGTGGTGGGCGCTCCTCTCCAGCTATGACCGCGAGACCCGCGCACGCCGCGTCCTAGAGCGCTCCCTGTACAACGTCGAGGGCTTCCGCGAAGCGTTCGACCGCGAGGCTGCCAAGGGCGGTGAGTTCTTCGACATCATCGACCGCATCCTGCACAAGGCCGACAAGGCCTGCAAGGAATGGTCTAAGTACGAGTACGAGGAAGCCAAGCGCCATCGGGAGGCCGCATGAACAGGCGCACCAAAAAGGAGCTCATTCAGATCTTCAAGAAGCTCCGCGAGTCTCACGCTTGGTCTAAGGACGAGACCGGAGAGCTCTCGATCATCCGAGAGCGCTACGAGGAGGGCAAGGAAGATGAAGTTCATCGCCTGATAGGTGAACTGGACGCCAAGCTAGGCGCAAAGCGTCTCGCACTCTTCACGCTTTGGAGTGACCTCACCCGCTCAGAGAAGGAACCGCAATGACCATCCCCCAGCACCCGCACCGGCATCGCTCTCAGCTCAGCAAGCGCCAGCGCAGGGCATGCGCAGCGCGCAACGCCCGAGCGAGAGAGCGCAAGACCAAAGCAACGAAACACACCAAGGCGAGCTTCCTCCAGGGGCTCGCCTTTTTACTAGGGAGATTTTTCCGATGACAACCGACTCAGCAGACCGGGCCGAATGGCTCAAGCAGCCGGAAGCAGAAGCGCGCCGGGGCCGCCAGACGACCAAGAGCGGCCGAACAGCTGCGAACAACCGCACAGCCCGCCCCCAAACAGGCGGGCTTTTTCGACCTCATTCGCTACATCTTGGAAAGGTGGTTCAAATGACACCGAATGACCAGAAAGAAAAAGAGGTTTGGGAAGCCGAACAGGCCTCCGCAAACCTCCCTATGTCCGGGCAAGACGAAGACGACATCGAGCGCATGCGAAAAGAGTTCGATGAAGTCTTCGCGTTTTAACCACACGGAGAATCATACATGAGCTACGGAACGCTTGTTTTGGGCGAAAGTGGGTCAGGCAAGACTTGCTCCCTTCGCAATATCGATCCAACCAAAACGCTAATCATCCAACCGGTCAAAAAACCGCTTCCTTTCAGGTCAACTGGCTGGAAGTTTGTTCAGCTCGGAACTAAAAAAGTTGTCGAGAACAAGCGAGAGCGAGAAGAGCTCACACGCCTGAGTGGCGGCAACATCCTCTGCACGTCCAACGTCCCCTTCATCCTTCAGTCCATGAAGGAGACCTCAAAGGAGATCATCGTCATCGACGATTGGCAGTACTTCCTATCCTTCAGAATGATGGAGTTGCGGAACGTCGGCGGCTATGACAAGTGGAATCAGATCGGCGGCTGCGGGTTCGATCTCGCCAAGACCGCTTCAGAGCTCGACGATGCAAAACGCGTCTATCTCCTTGCGCACACGGTGGTCAAGGATGGCGTGACGCGCATCAAAACGATCGGGCAGATGCTGGACGAAAAGATCGTCATTGAAGGGATGTTCACAACCGTCCTTCGAACAGCGGTCGATCAGGGCAAGTACCTCTTTCGCACTCACAACTCAGGCTTCGACACCGTGAAATCTCCTCTTGGGATGTTCGAAGAAGACGAGATCGACAACGACCTTGCAGAGGTCGACAAGGCCATCTGCGAGTACTACGGAATTTCAACACCCGCCGAAGAATCGGCAAAGGAATCTAAATGATCATCGGAACTATCAAGGCCGACAAGGTATCTGCCATCAGGAGCGAAACCCCGGCCCGCATCTTTGAAACTGGGGCTTACAAAGGAAAGATCCTGCAGGCAGAGCAGTACGAAACGAAGAACGGAGCCGCGATGCTCCGGTTTTACTTCGAATCGAATGATGGAGCCACGGCGTGGCTCTCGCTTTGCATCGTCAAAAGCGACGGCGAAGAGGCTTTTGGTATGGGTATCTTCCAGTCCATGCTTTTTTGCTCCAAAACCGAGTCGGTCGAATGGGTCGAAGGCAAGGTACGCACCATGAAAGGCGAGATCGTGAAGGGCTATCGCGGAAAGGCGATCGAAGGAAAGCCAATCGGCCTCGTCCTTGAAGCAGAGCCCCGCGAATACCTCTATCTAGGGGAGGTAAAGATCGCCAACGACATGACGATCCGACGCGCATTCGATCCGGCCACCGGTCGAACCGCTAAGGAGATCGATTCGGGCGCGACTGAAGCCACGGCTATCCCCGCGCTTCTTAAGAACCTGAAGGAGCATCCTAAGGCGGTGCGCAAGCTTGACGGAGGAACGCAGGCACAGACCTCCAGCGCAGCTTCTATGCCGCCTGATCCGCCAGTCGATGACGACATGCCCTTCTAACAACCATTCAGCCCCGGTCAACCACCGGGGCTTTTTTGCGAGCACTCAAAATGAAAATTTACGAAATCCCCGGCGCGCTGCGCGAACTTCTCGACCGCCTCGACGCCGATCCCGATACGGGTGAGGTCGATGGCGAAGCCCTTGCCGCCTACGCGGAGTACAACGCCGCCGCAGCCGAAAAGCTCGAGGGCACGGCCTGCTACGTGCGCGAATTGAAGGCAGAAGCCGACGCCATCAAGGCTGAAGAAGAGCGTCTTGCAAAGCGCCGCAAGGCGCTGGAGAACAAGTCCGAGCGTCTGAAAAACTACATGATGCCCGCACTCGAAGCAATGGGCGGCAAGGTCAAGGGCGTCATGGCATCCGTCCGCATCGGTAAGTCTCAGGCCGTCACCGTCTTCGACATCGACGCGCTGCCGGACGCATTCAAGCACGTCAAAACGACCATCGACCCGGATAAAGTGGCCCTCAAAAAGGCCCTAAAATCCGGTGAGGTCATTCCCGGCGCGGCTCTCGAAGACCGTCAGTCCGTCGTCATCAGCTAAAAAGGGGCCGCCAGAATGAAGAGTAAAAAATCATCATAAACCCCAAACTTAATTTGGATTTCAGCCCCGCCCAGGGGCTTCATCTTGATGCCGCTTGCCTTCTAGGATAAGCAGTGAAAACCGCCTCCATGGGGCGCGCTTGGGCAGGCGGCATGAGAATTTAGACTCACTGTATCGGGTTTGCGTGATTGATGTATGCCGCCCCCGAGTTTGATGCGATGATTTTTGCAGACGTTGTTTGTTGAAATGTAATACACATCAAGTGATGAACCGACAAAACAAGCTCTTGAAGTTTTGCATCACTTTCTAAATCAATAACCTTCAGTCCTGATGCTCTTGCCTTATCTCTGTTGATATGCCGAGCGTGGTTCTTCGACTTTTGCTGATCCACAAAAAGGCGGCTGATTGATTCGAGCCCCTTCTGAGCGTCCAGATCCTTCAACATATTCTGCCTAAGCGTCGTTTCTAGAATTTCAGTCGACCACTCGACAGCTCGCTCACACGTTGTAAGGAAACCAGGTTGCAGTTTCCCAATAATCATCTGCCAAACTGGCAACCTTTCTGGGTGCTCAGCAACTTCCTTGCAGGCTCTAGCAAACTCGTATAAATAGGACTGAGCGGCCACACCACCGAACTGCGGATCCACTGGTCCTAGGCTTGAGTGAGCTCCCATCACAATCTCCTTTCCGGAGAAGGCGAGCAAAGTTCCGCCAGACATCGCAAGTTGGGGGACGATCGTTCGAATGTCATCCCCGTACAGGGTACGAAGGTAATCGATTAAAGATTCTGTGGCCCCAACATCGCCACCTGGAGTATGAAGAATGAGGTCTAGCCCCTTCGTTCTTTCTTTTGCAGGCGGCATACAAGCCATGAACCCATTTTTGTCGGCGTCAGAAATTGAAAAATCACCGGCAATTCCCGGTTTCTGCAACCACGCGGAGTAATAAATTAGGGTATTCCGGCCAGTGTGCTTAGACAGCCCTGAAAGGTATCGTTTCCTTAGAAAGTCAAACGAATTTTGCTGTTGCACAGCCTCCAAAACTTTGTTCCAGCTTGGCATAAAGAACCTCAGTTAATAGCCCTTGACGATACCGTCATGACACATTCAACCTTTTTCTTGCCAGACCAAGAGTCAAAGCCAGACAACGAAGAGGACATTTCGAAGCCCCCTTCAAATTTGAAGGGGCAACTGCGAATCTTTTTCCTTATGGACTCTAACTCTTTCTTATTGCTATTTTTTTGACGTCTCAGACTAGAGACTTGTGCCGTTTTCAATGACATTTCTTTCTCCATCGGGATAACGACGCCAGTCAAAACTTCGATAGTCGCAGTTTGACACAAAGCGCTTGATTCGGGTAGTCTTTCTCCTGCCCCGTGAAAGCGACGGGGACGGGCGTCGAAACCCGACTGATCTCAAGGCGCAAGAAAGCCGCCGACCGTTGGAAGCGGCTTTTTTTCTTAGGTGCCCAATTTTGGGCTTCTAGAGAAAATCACAGACTTGCGTGAAAGTCTCCTTTATGGGAGAGGCTCGCGGGCACCTTCGGGTGGCCGATACCTTGAGATCGGTTTTCGACCCCGCGATGCCTCGCCCACCACCGTCGAAAGTGGGAGCGAGGTTCTTAAACCTCTCAAGGAGACAAGCATGAACGCTGTCAAAACGCGCACCACTGCGCCCGCTATCACTGTCTGCAACGGCCTTGCTACCGTCCTTACGACGAACATCTCAGCCGTCTTTGAAAAGAATCATCGTCACGTCCTTCGCGACATTCGCGCACTTATCGAGCAACTCCCTGATTTGGCTCTAAACGCCAATTTTGGCGAATACTCTGAGACAGTCAAGATAAATGACTTGGGTTCCACCCGAAAGGTTCCGGTTTACTGGATGGATCGAAAGGGCTTCTGCATCCTCGCCATGGGGTTCACTGGCCCGAAAGCGCTTGAGTTCAAAAACGCTTTCTATGACGAGTTCACGCGCATGGAAGATGAACTATCGAAGAACTTCGTGAGCCGCCTGCCCTGTATGAAGGACTATCTCAAGGCTTACGCCATCTATGAGCAGGGGAAAGCTATCGCAAGTCAAGCCGGGAAAACGCTCTCGCAGTGGGGCCGCATCAAGCAACCCACTGAAGCACAGCTCAGGATCATGGAAGACCAGATCCAGCTCTCGATCAAGTTTGAACCCGCTTCCTGAGGCTCGTGCGGGGCGGCTCCCAACCTGCCGAAAAACCGCAAAAGTCATAGGCGATTCATTACTGGCAGTAGGCGAGAGTACCTGCCGCCCCATACGCCCGCCCGGCCTAACCCGCCGGGCTTTTTACCATGGATCAACCCATGATCAAACTTACCAATCAACAAAAAGAAGACATCGACGCCATCGCGTGGCACTTCGGAGATGAACGCGCCGTGCTTCATGCCGGGGAAGAATATGCCGAGGCGTCGGCCGCAATCGTCCAGTACTTCCGCGCCGAATATCACCACGATGGATTCCCGGATGTTCGCTTCGACTTAATGTGCGAAGAAATCGCGGACGCTTTCATTATGCTCGAAGAGCTTCTAGACCTGCACCCAGAGATGAGGGCAGTTATCGAACAAAAGATCGAATACAAGATCAACCGCACCTTTGAGCGCTACAGCATCCAGGATCCGACCAATGGCGAAGGCTAAGAAGAAGCGGACAAAGAAGTATCGCCCGCGAGCCCTAAAGCTCCCGCCCATGGTCCTCGATTGCTGGGACCCGCTCAGCGACAAGGACCGCGCGGACCTCGATCTCGCCGGCTTCCTGCCGCTCGCGGCTATCCGGAGCGGTGAGGGGACGATCGACAACTGCCAGAACGTCTGTCTCGCCATTCAGTCCGGCTACATCGCGGCCCTGCGCTTCGGTGAAGAGTGGCGCGTCAAGGCGCTCATGCTCATCGCCTATTGCGGCGTCCAGCTCGCGGCGGAGTTCATCAAACAAGGAAAACCCGTCGAGCCGTGGATGCTTGACCCCGCGCAGGCGGCCCTCGAGGTCGTCGCAGACATGGAGGCACAGTGCTCCAGGCGCGAACTCTGCGAGAACATCCAGGAGACATTCCGGAACGTGCACCGCATCTGCAAGTTTGAACCGGAGGCGCTTTGGGTCGTCACCCCGGAAAACGCCGTGTGCGCCGACGACGGTGAGGTCAAAGGAATCAACTTCCTCGAAGGACGTCGTGCACTGACCTTCATGCACGGCAGCCCGATCATCGGGTACGTCGTGCGCGACGGCGAGCGAGTCATCTGGCGAGAGCCGAAGACAGAAACAAACCTGCCAATTACCGGCCCGGTGCTATGCCTGCTCGCAAGCCCGGACGAGGAGCCGTGGGCATGGCGCAAAACGAACAGCTAAGGAGTTGAGATCATGCATAAGAGAGAAGAATCGGCAGACGCCGCCTCCATCGGGGTGTTCATGATCGACGCTAAGGGCGTCGCGGCCTCTCTGCAAATCGGCGAAAGCTCAGTGTGGAAATTGGTGAAATACGAGCCCGACTTTCCGAAGCCCATCAAGTTCGGCCGTCTGTCCCGATTCAAGGTCGATGAGGTGACAGCCTGGAAGGATCGAATAAAAGGCGGGACAGTCCTCCTTGCTCAGACAGAGGATGAAAATGTTGCGTAAGAAGAAGCCCCGGCAGTTGTCCGGGGCTTTTTTTTTGCGTTTGTCACATGGCGCTTGTGCAGTAGGCCCCCCAGGCGTCATAGACCTCTCTCATATCGCCCAAGGCCTGCTCGCGGTCATAGGCGCACTGATACGATTCGTTTCGGTGATCGAGACAGCTTTCACGCAAGTCGCGAGAGAAAGACTTGTGCCCATAGCCCTTCGCGTCCTTCGCCCACGTGTTGAAAGTGGCCCGCGCCAGTCCGTGAAGGGTGACGATTCTCGGCTTTCCGTCCTTCGCCTTTTGCTCCGGATCGACCCAACCTATGCCGTCGATTGCCCTCTGCCTGTCGTGCATTCTCTTCAGCAGAGAGCGCACGGCATCGAGGCTGAATGGAGACAAATTTCCCTGATTGATATTGGGGAAGATGAAGTTGCGGCCTTCGCCCGGAAAGCGCGGCGCGGTGTCCAGAAGACTTTTCGCCGGAGCGCAGAGCGGCGTTTTCCGGTCAAAAGGAATCTTGTCTGACTTCATTTTCATCCGCTCGCGCGGGATGACGTGGAACCACTGTCCCTCATCGTCCTGCTGAATCTCATCCCACGTGGCCTCTCTGGCGGCTGAATTGCGGGCCGACGTGAGAATGGCGAAGGCCAGACAGCGCGCAGACTGACTGCGCGGCACGAGCTTCATCAGCTCAGCAAAGAAAGCCGGCATGCGCTTAGGCGGCAGCGCGGGCTCATGGCCGCCCTCGGGACGAGCGAGGGACAGCATATCGCCGAGCTTCCCTCCGGCCACACGGGCCGGATTCATCATTACGGGAATCATCTCCTGCCGCATTGCCCAGTCGTAGGCATTACGCATATCGCTCAGAATCCTCTCCGGCGTATCGATCATGGTGCGCCACTTCTCCCCCAACTCGTCGTATAGAAGCTCAGCAGTCACGTCCTTCGCCGGCATCGAAAGAAAGTCCGGCGAGAAGTGGTTGTTGCAGTACCCATCCCATACGCGCTCCTTCGGCTTGCGAGCGTTCTTCCATCTCCCCCGCTCCTCATTGAACCGAATCCACCCGTAGACCATCTCCCGCACGGTCAGAACGGCCGGCGCGGGCCCCTCAGCCTGAAGCGACATGCGCAGCGCCTTTCGCTCGGCAACCGGATCAATCCCCGCCTTAATCTTTTCGCGCCACTCGGCCGCAGTCTTGAAAGCCTCGGACAAAGAGACTTTCGGATATTGCCCGATCTGGTACGCCTTTCCCGTCGCACGTTCACGAAGCAAAAAGTACTTTGCCGTGCTCCCGTCGCCCAGAGTGCGCACGCGCACCTCAAGGCCGGGAACGACGCCGCAGGAGCAACCTTTCGTCAGGCTCCGCAGGCGCTTTTCTGTCATCCTCTCTGCAACTCTGGGCATCTCAGCAGGCTCCTTTCCTGATGTACACAAAAAATCCGGCCGGAAATCGCTTTCACCGGGCATCGTGCTTCTATGGTGTACATCTTGGTGGACATCCGTCAAGAGCTGTACACGGGGTTTAGGAGTGGCTGACGAGCCGTGACGCACCAGAATGCCGATTGTCTTCCCTAGAGCAGCAGGGGTCCGTAGAGTTAGACACAACAAAAAAGGCCGTCTTGCGACGACCTTTTTAAGAAACCTGGTCGGGGTGAGAGGATTCGAACCTCCGACTCCTACGTCCCGAACGTAGTACTCTACCAGGCTGAGCTACACCCCGAGGTCTTTACCGATTTGACGTTATCGATCACGTCTAACAGTGAAGGATAGTAATTCTAGCAGACTTTCGTTGAAAATGGAAGGGGGAAGTTTTGCAAGAGCCTGACGGCCTCTCTCTAACTCGGCTTCCGCTCGAAGACTGCATCGGTCAAGAGCCCCGCAGTCTACTACAAGCTTTGTAATTTTGTCAAAGGGGCCATCGCCTTTCCGAACGGCCTCGTCGATGAGAGCTCGGCCTTCGGGCGTTGTGAGTTCACGCGTATAGATGAGCGGGAGCGTCATTTTCCCTTCGCGAAGATCTGCGCCGAGGTTCTTGCCAATATCGGCGGCAACGCCCGTGTAGTCGAGGATGTCATCGGCAATCTGGAAAGCGTTGCCGAGCGCCAGAGCATATTGCGCAACGGCTTCTTCCTGCTCTTTGCTGCACTCGGCAATGGCAGCAGCCATTCGGGCGCCGGCCTCAAAGAGACAGGCCGTCTTGCGTTCAATCACTCGGAAGTATCGTGTTTCGTCAACCGACGGATCATGAGCATTGACCATCTGCACAACCTCACCCTCGGAGAGGCGGTTGGCGGCATCGGCGAGCGCCTGCATGACGCGAAGATTGCCCGCCCGCACCATCATTTGGAAGGAGCGGGTATAGAGGAAGTCGCCGACAAGAACGGCTGCGCCGTTGCCCCATCGGGCATTGGCAGTAGGGCGGCCTCGGCGAAGATTGCTTTCATCAACCACATCGTCATGCATCAGTGTGGCGGTATGCAGGAGCTCAATGGTTGCGCCGAGATAGCAGCAGAGGTCGCCCTTATACCCCAGCGCTCGGCTGATGAGAATAAGGAGCGCAGGACGCATGCGCTTTCCGCCGGCGCTGGTGATGTATTCGCTGATTTCATGCATGCGGCTCACGTCGCTTGCAAGCTCAGCGCGGATATAGTCGTCAACCGCCTTCATGTCGTCCGCAATAGGGGCGAGCAGGCGCTGGACAAGCACCTTGGGGTCGGTTGAGGATGCGGTCTGGGTCATATAGCCTCAGGAAGAAAAATGCGAACTGCGGGATGCATGACATCCGCGGGCAAAAAGAATTGTGAGCAAAGTATATCGAGCCTGCGGCAGCAGACCGCGCGGCAAGTGCGCAATGCTGAGTGTGTTTGCCTGAGTTTCGCAAGAAATCCAAGCTTTTCGCTTGACGAAGAAGTTTCCGCAATGAAATAATGCGCACCTTTCCACGCAATGGACGCACTTATCGGGCGGCATTCGGAATTCTCCGGGCGTTCGAGGTTCGTCGAGTACAAAAAGGTTTCGCGCAGGTTTGCTGCAAGCAGACTGAAGCGGGACGGCGAGGTTTTATTACATGTACGCGATCATCAAGACGGGCGGTAAGCAGTACCGCGTCAACGTCGGCGACACGCTCAAGGTCGAGCTCCTCGGCCAGGACGCCGGCTCTCAGGTTACTTTCAGCGAAGTTCTCGCTGTCTCCGGCGAAGAAGGCCTCAAGGTCGGCGCTCCCCTCGTTGAGGGCGCTACCGTGACGGGCACCATCGTTGCGCTCGGCCGCCACGACAAGGTCCGCATCTTCAAGTTCCGTCGTCGTAAGCACTCCATGAAGTCCGGCGGTCATCGCCAGCACTTCGCCGAAGTGCGTATCGACGCGATCAACGCTTGATTCATCCTTCAACCCAGTTTTTCAGCAGAGCATAGAAAATGGCACACAAGAAAGGCGGCGGCTCCACCCGCAACGGTCGTGACTCCAAGGCGAAGCGTCTTGGCGTGAAGGTTTTCGGCAATGCAGCCATCAACGCTGGCAGCATCATCGTTCGTCAGCGCGGCACGCAGTTCCACGCCGGCAACAACGTCGGCACGGGCAAGGACTACACGCTCTACGCCCTCGTTGACGGCACCGTCAAGTTCGAAGTGAAGGGCGCCTTCGGCCGCCACTACGTTCACGTCGAACCGACCGCTCTCTGATCCTAAATTAGAGATCAGCGAGGCCGGCAGCACCAGAGGCTTCCCGCCAAGGGAAGCTTCCGGTCCGGTTAAAACAAAGCCCAGCGCGGATCTCCCGGCTGGGCTTTTGTTATTCTGATTGTTTGATTTTTTACCCCGACTTTTTTCGAGGTTCAACGTGAAATTCGTCGACGAAGCCAATATCGAAGTTCAGGGCGGCAAAGGCGGCAATGGTGCCGCTAGCTTCCGCCGCGAGAAGTTCATTCCGAAGGGCGGTCCTGACGGCGGCGACGGCGGCCGCGGCGGCTCGGTCTGGGCTGAAGCCGACCGCAACATCAATACGCTGGTGGATTATCAGTACACTCGTAAGTTTTTTGCGCCTAACGGTGAAAACGGCCGAGGGGCGGACTGCTACGGTGCGGGCGGCAAGGACGTTGTCCTGCGCATGCCGGTGGGTACCATCATCCGCGATACCGATACGGGTGAGATTGTGGCCGATCTTAACGTGCATGGCGCACGTCAGCTCCTCGCCGCAGGCGGCAAGGGAGGACTCGGCAATCTTCACTTCAAGAGCTCAGTGAATCGCGCGCCGCGTCAATTTACGCCGGGAGAACCTGGTCAGTACCGTTCGCTCGAACTGGAGCTGAAGGTGCTCGCTGATGTAGGCCTCCTTGGTATGCCTAATGCCGGCAAGTCCACGCTCATTACAGCGGTCTCCAATGCTCGGCCTAAGATCGCCGACTATCCCTTTACCACGCTGCACCCCCATCTGGGTGTCGTTCGTGTGGGGCCCGAGCAGAGCTTTGTATTGGCCGACGTTCCCGGGCTGATCGAAGGCGCTGCGGAGGGTGCCGGTCTCGGACATTTGTTCCTGCGCCACCTTTCCCGCACGAAAGTGCTTCTGCACGTCATCGACGCGGCGCCTTTGGACGATACGGTCGATCCCTTCGAACAGGCGCATGCACTCGTGGCTGAACTCGAAAAGTACGATCCGGAACTTGCCGCCAAGCCTCGCTGGGTAGTGCTCAACAAGATGGATCTCGTGCCCGAGGAAGAGCGCGACGCATTGGTTGAGAAGTTCCGCTCGGCCTTCGCCCGTGAAGGCGAACCTGTGTTTGCGGTGTCAGCTGCAACGCGTGAGGGTTTGACCACACTTCTCAATGCGCTTGCTCAGAAGGTCGACGAAGACCGCCGCGCCGAACGCGCGTTTCTCGACGATGAGCGTTTTGATGAAGAGCGGGAGAATGCCGAACCGTACGATCCGGCAGCGCATTGATTCGAACATCAGTTTTAAGTCCGAAAGCCGCATCAAGCCCCGTGTGAGCGGCTTTCCTGTCGTGCAATTTCCATAGGAGAAGACGCCATGGTCGGTCAGGAATCGCTTCTTAAAGAGGCGCGTCGCATTGTTGTCAAGGTTGGGAGCGCATTGGTTACCAATGACGGACGCGGTCTTGATGTTCGTGCGATCGAGCGTTGGGCCGGTCAAATTGCCGCGCTCCGCGCGATGGGCCGCGAAGTGCTCCTGGTGAGCTCTGGCGCTATTGCCGAGGGCGTGCTTCGTATCGGCTGGGAAACTCGACCGACTCGCGTCTGTGAGCTTCAGGCTGCCGCCGCGGTGGGACAGATGGGACTTGCGCAGGCCTATGAAGAACATTTCGGCCGTCACGGCATCAAGACCGCTCAGGTGCTCCTTACCCACGCCAATCTGGCGGACCGAGAGCAGTATTTGAATGCCCGCATGACGCTCATGGAACTGCTGGGACTCGGCATCGTTCCCGTTATCAATGAGAATGACACCGTGGTGACCGAAGAAATCAAAGTGGGCGACAACGATACGCTGGGCGCTTTGGTGACGAACCTTGTGGAAGCTGATGTGCTCGTGATTCTGACGGATCAGCGAGGTCTTTTCACGGCGGATCCCCGATCCAATCCGGATGCGGAGTTCGTCCAATTTGCTCAAGCCGGTGATCCGGCTTTGGAAAAGATGGCTGGGGGCGCAGCAAGCACGCTCTCCAAGGGCGGCATGATCACGAAGATTCTGGCCGCCAAACGCGCAGCACGTTCGGGCGCCGGCACCATCATTGCTTCCGGCCGAGAAGAAAACGTGCTCGTACGGCTCGCCCAGGGCGAAGCGATCGGCACGCACCTGAGCCCCGCTTCTTCAGTGCTCCATGCCAAGAAGCAGTGGATTGCCGACCATCTGCGGGCGGCTGGCAGACTCGTTCTGGATTCGGGTGCTGTCAGAGCGCTTAAGCGAGATCACACGTCACTCCTTCCGGTCGGCGTGAAAGCCGTGGAGGGCGAATTCAAGCGCGGAGAAATGGTGGTGTGCGTTGACGAAGCCGGCTGCGAGATTGCTCGCGGTCTGGTGGGGTACTCAAGCACTGAAGCCCGCCGCATCTGCCGTGCCCATACCGATGAGGTCATGCAGATTTTGGGCAGCATGGATGCGCCCGAAATGATCCATCGCGACAACTTGGTCGTCCTCTGAAGGTGCGAAAAAGTACAATAACGCGTTGATTCTCAGCCGCTCCCCGCGTTTTGAAATTCCGGAGCGGCATTCCTTTTTTTTAAGCACCCTGGCGGAAGACGCCGCGGCGGGTGCCTCCATTTGATATGCGAGCCCGTTCCTTTTTCATTTCGACTCTCAAAGAAGCGCCGGCCGATGCCGACGTCATCAGCCAGCAGTACATGATTCGCTCCGGCATGATCAAGAAGCTTGCCGCCGGCGTATATACCTACATGCCGCTTGGCCTTCGCGTCATCCGCAAAATTGAAAACATTATCCGCGACGAAATGGTTCGTGCCGGATCGATTGAATTGCTGATGCCGATGGTGCAGCCTGCAGAACTCTGGCAGGAAACCGGACGCTGGGAAAAGTACGGCCCCGAACTTCTGCGCATCAAAGATCGTCATATGCGCGACTTCGTGCTGCAGCCGACGTCCGAAGAGGTCATTACCGATGTCGCCCGTCAGGAAATCAAGAGCTGGCGTCAGCTGCCGGTGAATTTCTTCCACATTCAGACGAAATTCCGCGACGAGCGCCGTCCGCGTTTCGGGGTGATGCGCGGTCGTGAATTCACGATGAAGGACGCCTATTCGTTTGACCGTGATGAAGCCGGTGCCGGCCTCTCTTACGACAAGATGTATGCGGCCTATCAGCGCATCTTTACCCGTATTGGTCTCGTTTTCCGTGCGGTGCGCGCCGATACGGGCTCTATCGGCGGCTCGCGTTCGCATGAATTCCAGGTGATCGCCAATGCCGGTGAGGACGTCATTGCCTACTGCCCGGATTCGGACTACGCGGCCAACATTGAACTGGCCGACGCATCATCCGTCCTTGACGGCCGCAAAGCGCCGACAGCCGCTTTGGAAAAGCGCGCTACGCCGGGCAAGGAAAAATGCGAGCTCGTGGCGGAATATCTGGGCCTGCCGCTCCTCAGCTGCATCAAGAGCGTCGTGCTTGCTGCGGACCGTACCAATGAAAAGGGCGAACCGCTTCCGGCGAAGATTGTGCTTGTGCTGCTTCGTGCTGACCATGAACTCAACGAAGTGAAGGCTGGCCATATTCCGGAACTCAAGGACGGCTTCCGATTTGCCACTGACGCGGAAATTCTTGCCGCATTTGGTTCCAAGCCGGGCTACCTTGGGCCGGTCGGCGTGAAGAGCAATATCGCTGTGTATGCCGATAAGACGGCTGCCGACATGTCTGATTTCTGCTGCGGCGCGAACGAAGAAGGATTCCACTATTCGGGCGTCAACTTTGGGCGAGATCTGCCCGAGCCTGTCGTCATGGATCTGCGCAATGTGGTCGAAGGCGACAAGTCTCCCGACGGCAAGGGCGTTCTGCGTCTGCAGCGCGGCATTGAAGTCGGTCATGTGTTCTTCCTCGGCACGCGCTACAGCGAACCGATGCACGCCACTTTCCTCGATGAAAACGGCCAGCCGAAGCCCATGCAGATGGGCTGCTACGGCATCGGCGTTACCCGTGTGGCGGGGGCGGCGATCGAGCAGCGCCATGACGACAAAGGCATCCAGTGGCCCGATGCCATCGCGCCGTTTGAAGTGGTCATCTGTCCGATGAACTACGCCAAGAGTGAAGATGTTCGCAAGGCGGCTGATGCGCTTTACGAAGACCTGAAGGCGCGCGGTGTTGACGTTATTCTCGATGACCGTGATATGCGTCCGGGCGTGATGTTTGCGGAATGGGAGCTGATCGGCGTGCCGCACCGCGTGGTGATCGGTGACCGCGGTCTGAAGAACGGCGAAATCGAATACGCTGAGCGTACGAATTTGGCCGAAAAGACGATGGTCCCGGTTGCCGATGCGGCAGCCTTCATTGTCGGCCGTATCAAGCGCGACTAAAACGCAGGGATGATGCGCCGATGTGATCGGCGCATACTGAGCCAGCAGCCAAAAAATCGGCCTGCAGATTTGGATTCTGCAGGCCGATTTATTTTAGGCGCAGCAAACGGGCAGCCGTCACTTGCCGGCAGTATCGTCCACCGGATCGAACGTAATGGTCAGCACGCTTGGAATAGCTTCGCCGCCAGTGGGCTGCGGGAACGGATTACACAAGCGAATGGCACGCAGGACATTGGTATCGTAAGCGGAGAGCCCAGAGCTCTTTTTGAGTTCGGGCGAGCCGATTTGTTTGCCGTCGGATTGCAGGCGCACTTGATATTCCGCGACATAACGTCCGCGAGGCGTATTGACCGGAACGTCGAACAAGATGTGCGGGCGGATGCAGGCACGCACTCTGTTGGACCAGGTGGCCAGTGCGGAGCCGGTGAGGCTTCGGCGGAAGTTGCGCTGATCACCTCGAGTGGTGCCCGAGCGCTGCGCATTCGGGTCAATCTTGGCTGCAAGACGAGCGAGTTCGCGTTCACGCGCTTGCTGAGCAATGCGGCGTTTGGCTTGTTCGGCTTCCCGAGCCTGACGCTCCGCCGCAGCCTTTTGAGCGGCTTCCTGTGCTTGGCGTTCGGCTTCTTCGCGCTTTAACTCTTCAGCGATTCGCTTCGCTTCGGCTTCAGCGGCAAGGCGCTCTTCTTCGGCCTTTTTGGCTTCCTCAGCTTTACGTGCTTCTTCGGCCAGACGCGCGGCTTCCTGACGACGGGCTTCTTCGGCCTGACGTTCCTCTTCCGCTCGTTTTGCCTGCTCGGCAAGACGTTCCTGAGCGATGCGCTCTTCTTCTTCCCGGCGAGCCTCTTCGGCTAGACGGCGCTGCTCGGCCTCGATAGCTTCCTGACGCATGCGCTCAATCTCTTCGGCGCGGGCGCGCTCCTGCGCAATACGTTCGGCTTCTTGGCGGCGAGCTTCAAGTTCCTCCTGAGCTGCGCGGGCGATCTGCTCCTCTTCAATGCGTTGAGCTTCTTGGGCTTTCTCGCGAGCGATGTCTTCAGGAGTGGGCTGGGC
>ERZ1026878.769-NODE-769-length-22911-cov-6.413064_pt1 | contig 22911 bp, 25 predicted proteins | sample MGYA00380169_ERZ1026878 | MGnify/ENA primary metagenome ERZ1026878 (study PRJEB33269, sample SAMEA4719805) | human gut metagenome | biome: human-associated habitat; feature: organic feature; material: feces | place: Cameroon | collected 2013-10 ...
TCGTCGGCAGCGTCAGATGTGTATAAGAGACAGCGTTTAGCGTGCACGCCATGTGCATCGTTTGCCGCCTGATGCCAGAAGTCAAAGAAATTAAACCAATCAAGGGGCTCCCTGGCGAGTTGCTGCGTGAGAAACGCGGCGTAAGCCCCGGCCGCGCGCGCAAAGTACGCGTTGCGCTCCCTGCGGCCCACATTTTCGGGGGCCGCGAGTTTTTTAAACGTGAGGTGATACTTTGCCCCGACACCCCCGCTGTTGCGGGTACAGACCATCGCCCACAGCGGGCACTTTAAAAGCAGTGACAGTAAGGCCGGGCCGCTTGGAAAAGGCGCTGCCGTGCCCAAAAACGCGGCGTGCGTTACGGCCTGGGACGCGACCGGAATCCGGTCCCCCGCAATCACGAGCAAGGCCCCGGAGGCCACCTTGTCCGCGAGTTCAATTGCGACAGCGGGCGTTAATTCCGTCACCTCGATGTGATTTACAGCAAACGCCGGATTGATGCGCGCAAGCATCCGGTTAAATTCCTGAGCGTGCCGCGTGTGGGTTAAAACATAAAGGCGTGAGGGATCGGTCGTTAACGCCTGACACAGTTCCAGGCACCCGGTGTGCGCGGTCACGAGAACCGCCCCCTTTCCTGAGGCAAGTAAGGGTTCCCGTCCCTGCACCTTCAGGCTTTCCTTACCGAAATAACCCGCCACCGCGAGCAACTTATCCAAGACCGTATCGGCAAAATGAAAGACGTGCGTGAGCGTCGTAAAAACCGTGGGGCGGCGCTTCAGAAGCCCCGCCGCAAAAGCACGCTTTAAATAGTCAAGGCTAGCGGCCCTCACACGGGGGAGCATCAGCCAGTAGACCGCGACGACGGGCCAGAGGCTGAGCCAAAAAAGGGGCCTTCCTCCGAGCCTGAAAAACCCGTACAGAATCCGGATTCCCCAGACAAAGGTGGTTTCGCGGATCCCCGCCCAGTGCACTGTCTTATCCGTCATACGTTTTTCCGGCGGAGAAGCTCGGGGAGCCTTACGAGCATCCCGAAAAAAAGCCGCGTGTGCACGCAGCTGATCCGCACGTTGTCGGCAAAGGCATGAAAGTGCGAGATGCCGTCAGCCGGATAGGTCACCCCCACAGGGCGGTTGATGACCGGCGTGTCAAGCCAGAGAAGCCTCACCAGCACTTCGACGTCAAAGTCCATCCTGAGACCCATGCGGGCGTCAAAGAGTTTCACCATCGCTGACAAAGGATAGACCCGAAACCCGCAGAGCGAATCTTTGACGGCGCCCGAGAGGCCGTTGATTTTCACCCAGAGGTTACTCACCTCCCGCCCCTTTTTCCGCGCCAAGGGGGCTGAGGCGTCATAAACGGGATATCCGCAGATGAGGGCCTCGGGCTTTTTTTGCGCCGCATCGAGAAACCCCGCAGCGGCCGTGAGGTCATGCTGGCCGTCGGCGTCCACCTGCAGCACGTGCGTGTAACCGTCAGTGCGTGCCCGGCGCATGCCCGCCATCACCGCGGCGCCCTTGCCGCCGTTTGCCTGCCTCATTAGCACAACCGGAAACGGATACGTCTTTGCGGCAACGGCGTCCAAAACCGCCGCACACTTTGCGTGCGAGCCGTCGTCCACGAGAATCACGGGCCAGTGTCGGGCAAGCCTCTCCGTGATCTCCGCAATGCACAGATCGTGGTCATAGACCGGAATCACGATGACGGGACGAAAATCAGGCATCGGCTTTCCCTTCAAACATAAGCCTGCCTTTGCCAAAAAGCGCACCTTGGGTACCCGCCCAAACGAAGTCAACGGCGGCTTTTCCGGCAACGCGCGTCATCGTCACCACGACCGTTGTGTTGGGCCGCACGGGCTGCATGAACTTGAGGTTTCGGATCCCGGAAAAAAGCCCGATACGCCCGAAAACCGCCTCACTCATTCTCACGGACCACTCGGCCTGACAGACACCGGGCAAGAGGGAAAACTCCGGAAAGTGCCCTTCAAAATAGGGGCTCTTCGCGGGCACCGTCAAAAGAATTTCCGCCGCATCGCCCTCTCTTTTGGCCACCGCAAACTGCACCGTGCGGGGGGCAAAAAGGCGCGTTAACGCCTCCATCGTGATTTTGCCCATGGAGTTTTGCGGGAGTTCCGTCACAAACCGCCAGCGCCGCGGCAGACACACGGCTTCAAAGGATTGCGCCAGAACGTGCCGCAGGCGCTTTACGAGTGCGGCCTTCCCTTCACTGCGCAATGCCTCAAGCCCTGCCTGCGTTAATTCCGCAGCGACCGCAAGCGTACGGTGGGCGTCGGGTAACTGAAACGCGCGGGCCGCACTCACAATCCCTGAGTCGGTCAACGCCTTTTCCATGGCTGTCAGCGACACCCGCTTTTCCTCGACCTTCGCGATACGGTCCGCGCGCCCCAGGTGTTCAAAGGAAAGGCCGTCGGGTAACGGCGCAATTTTGTCGTTTGTGACTTCCCAGTCTGCGTGATAAAGCTGCTCGCTTTTTAGTGCCAAAAGGCCGTCAACGCACTTCCAGACAACGCCCGGCAGCGCCCGCCAGGCCGTGCCCGTCATCGTTCCGTCAGAGGCAACGCCGCGGCTTCGCCAGGCAATGCCCCCGGACTCCGAGCTCCCTAAGAGCTCCACGGGCGAGAGGCCGGTGAGCCGCAGACAATCCCTTACCCCGTTTTCCGCGAGGGGTCCTCCTGAAGACATCACAATCTGCAGCCGCCCCTTCGTTTTTTCCCAGTCGGGGGTTTCAGGAAGGCGCGTCAGATGCGCGGGACTCGCGATCCACGCCGACTTTTCAAAGCGGCCTGCAAGGTCAATGACGCCTTCAGGCGTCGTCACCCGCCTGTGCCAGACGGGCCGGGCGGAAGCAATCGGCCAGAGAAGGAAAAAAAGGAGCCCGTAGATGTGCTGCTGGCTTACGGTTGAAAGAATGACGGCATCGGGATCAACGCCCGCGTCAGACTGGCGCTTTTCAATGCTTTCAACTTCACAAAAAAGCTGCCGCAGGCGCTTAATCACCGCCGTGGGGGTGCCCGTTGAGCCGGAAGTGAAAAGTTCGAGTAGTTCCGCGTTTTCCTCAAGCACGCCGAACTCGCACTCCGCGGCGGCGACCGGTTCGATCACTGTGAGCCCGCTGTCCCCGGGGAAGTCCCCGGCTGCGGCGTCGGCAACACCGGCTCTGAGCCTTGCGCACGTCGCGGGCGTCGTGTCCGCGGGAAGCACCGCGGTAACGCCTGCCGCCCAGGCGCCAAAGAGTGCCGCCGAGGAGGTAAAGATTTCCGGCGAAAAGACCGCGGCGCGCTTTACGCCTGCCGCTTCAAAAGCCGCCTTGTAGCCCGCAGCGGCGCGCCGCAGATCCCCGAAGGTTTTCACGCCCGCGCTGCTCACGCACCAGGGCCGCGTATCGGTCTCTGTCCGCTTTAAGACGTCCCTCACCGGGACAAAGCTCTCCGTTGTCATCTTTGATTCCTTCTAACCCAAAGCCTCACGGCATATTCGCCCGCAAACATGAGGCCCATTGCAATGTAGGAAATAAGCCCGTTATAAAGCGCCCACCACGCGTCGCTGCGGTTTAGCGCACTGTCCAGAGCCACCGTGCCGTTTGCGAGAAAAAAGACGCACCAGGCGACGGTAACCCTGCGGCAGTAACGTACGGCTGAGGGCGGCAGATCCGGCGTCTTCATCCGGGCAAAGCGCTCGACCGCCGGTGTTCCCGCGAGTGACCCCGCGAAAAACGCGAGCCACGCGGCAGAAACCACCACCGGATAGAACTTCGCAGGCAAAGCCTCTCCGGTCGCAAGCACCGCAGCCGCCAACACCGCCGCACCCCCGGCAATAATCCACACGACGGCTGACTTCCGGTTTTTAAGCTGCAGCAAAACCGCTGCCGCGAGAATCACCGCCGTCCACTCCCCGTACCCGCGCGTTACCGTCCACCACACAAGCGGCGGATAACACAGCGTGAGCAGCGCAAAGACAACGGTACGGGCCTTCATAGCCGGTTTTATGCCTGCGGGGCGTTGATGAGTTTCACGAGCGTCTCGGTGAGGTCCCCGATCGTTCTGACGGACTTAAAGTCCGCGGGGGAAATGCGGCGGTTTCCGATAAAGGGCTGGAGCTTCACCATCAGATCCACGGCATCAATCGAGTCGATGTCGAGATCGTCGTAGATTTTTGCATCCTTGGTGACCTCCTCGGGCTTCACTTCAAACGTTTCGACGAGAATTTTCTTGAGTTCGTCAAAGACCTGCTGTTCAGTAACCATGGTGTGTCCGTTTCTTGTGATGAGTCTTTCCGTCAGGCGCGGTTGGTGCGCACGAAGTCAGCCAGGGCGGCAAGGCTTGCGAAATACCTCTTGTTGTCCTTGTCGTCCGCGGTCAGCGTAATGCCGTACTTCTTTTTGAGCGCGAGCCCGAGTTCGAGGGCGTCAATGGAGTCAAGCCCCAGCCCCTCGTTAAAAAGCAGCGCATCCCGCTCAATATCTTCAGGGGCGACGTCCTCAAGGTTTAAGGTCGTGATGATGAGCTCCCGGAGTTCATTCTCAAGATTGTCGTTTGTCATTTTGCTGTTGTGAGTTGTGGAAACAAAGAAGAAAAAAGGGTCCGTGTGAGTGAGCGCACGGCTTTGGGGCGCCCCTCGTTCATTTCGGCTGCCAAAAAGGGCGCCGGGTCAATCGCCTCGAGCACCGTCACCGTAATATGCATCGGCCGCTCAGGGATTCGATACCAGGGAATGCCCTTCATGAGGGACGGCGGCTCACAGGTGATTCTGACAGGCGTCACAGGGCTTTTGGCTGCCAGGGCGGCCGCGGCCGCCCCGTGCTGCAGATGGGGTATTTTTCCCGGCACCGAACGTGTTCCTTCCGGAAAGATAATGAGGGTGTCCCCTAAAGCCAGCGTCTCGGCGCACGCGTCAACAAGAGCGGGGCCGTTGTCGTTTGTGAGGTACCCCGCTGTTTTCAGGGGCCCCTTCATCGCGGCTTTCTGCGCAAGCGCCGCCTTCACAATGCAGTTGGCGTTCGGAATGAGACTCATCAGAATCACGACGTCAATTAACGTCGGATGTGACGGGCAGATCAAAAGACCCGGGGCGGCGAGTTTTTCGCGCCCGTTGATCGTGAGCTTTAAAACGCCCAGGCCCTGCATGAGAGCGGTGAAAAACGCAAAACTTTTCTGCACCACGCGCCGCGCCGTGAGCACTTTTTGCCGCGCATCGTGCCGGTAAATCAGCGCCAGAAGCGGACAGACAAACACGCGAAAACTCACGCCCATCACGAAAAAGACGCAGAAGCAAAAGCCCGTGGCAAGCGTTCTGTAAAGGTGCTCAAGGCGCTTCATTGATTCACCCGTTTTGTCCAGCGCCAGCCGCGCCCGCTGGCGTCGGTGTGTTCGCGCCCGCTTTTTTCGCCCAGCAAAAAGGCGATGTCTGCCGGACAAGCCCCCGTCACCGCCGTGTCACGGCGGGCATCATCGGGTTTGCGCGCAAGTTGGGTGAGTTCCACCGTCAGTGTCCCTGCGGGGGCGGCGTCCGGGCGCACAAATCGCGCGGCCCAGGCATAGGGGACGGCAGGCGTTGCGGTACGGCGGCACGGCGTATTCCAGTCGGCGGGCAAGGGCTCTTCGTAGCGCACCAAAATCACGCTGTCAGCGCTGTCAGCAAGCGCCAGAACGCATTCCGAGAGACCCGCTTCGGTCGTAAGGTCTCCGCCCGACACGGCGCTCGCCACATGATGGTTTTTAAGCCAGATGGCAGCCACGGCCGCCACGCCGTTATGAACGCTCGAGGAAAACCCCGCAGGGCTCACGCCCGTTGCGTCTGCGGTCATGTCGGCAAGCAACGCGTGCGTGCGGCCGTTGTCACCCCAGGAGGAGGCAAAGACAACCGCCTCCTCTTGGCGGGGTTTGACGTCCGCCAGGGCCGTGAGCGCAAGACGCCCCAGGGGCGTCATGCGGCGCTTCATCATTGCCGGCACCGGGCACGCAGGCACCGCTTCTTCGGCGGGCTTAACGCCCGTTGCCGCCCAGCTTTTCCACCCGTCAGGGGAGACAACGCCCGGCGTTACCGCGGCAAAGTCCGTGAGCGCAAGATGAATCATGCCGCGACCTTGAGAATGTAGAGCGTGTGGGCAACGCCCAGACCGTCCTGCACGCTTTCCACCGTGAGTCCTGCGCGCTTAAAGATTTTGAGAAGCTTAGCTTCGGAGAAAAAGCGGGAGTTGCCGTTCGCAAGCGCCGTGAAATAAAGCGACGAGGCGACCAGAGACAGTTTTGCCGCCTCAAAGGGCTGCCGGTCCCAGAGGCACTCCAAGACCGCAAGGCGTCCGTGCGTAGGGAGAAACCGCTTCATGCGCGTCAAAATACTCACGGCCTGATCTTCCGTGAAGCAGTCCAGAAACTGGCTCATCCAGATGATGTCGGGCGCGCCCGTGACCTCAGGCACCGCCTTTTCATCGAGCCAGTCAACCGAAGCCGTCGCCAGGCGCGAGCGCACAGCATCCAGGGCCGGGTTTTGGGCAATGAGTTCACACTGCGACGGAAGATCAATGATCGTACAGTGTAGTTTCGGCATTTCCGTGAGGCACAGGCCCGCAAACTTACCGGTGTTGCCGCCCACGTCAAAGACAACCGCAGGATTCATTTCCTTATGAATCCACGCGGCGCACGCCTCAAAGGCGCGGTCGGAATAGAAGTGATCAAACTCAAACCAGCTCGACTTTGCGGGTTCGGGCAATTGTGAAAGCGCCGGATAAATCGTGGACCAGTTTCCGAGCTCCTTTAAGCCTTCGGGGTGTCCGGACTTGAGTGACTCCCCTAAGTGCGCCAGGCCCTTGTAGCAGACGTCTGCCGTGAAGTCGAGATTGGCAACGGTCATCGGGTCGTACAAGAGGCAGTCGCCGGTTTTCGTGATGACGTAGCCTTCTGCCTTTGGCGTGAGAACACCGACGGCCGTCAAAACGTCGCCGGTGACTTCCACGGCGTACTCGGAAAGGCCGCACTTTTGGGCAACCGCCTTAAAGGTCAAAGGGTCCGTACTTTCTGAAAATGCCTTCAAAATCCCCAGGCGCCTGGCGGCCACCACGGCCTGAAAGATAAAGGGCCCGAAAACAAGCTTTTGCGCTTCGCTTAATGCGGCGGCGATGCCGCCCTTTTCGTTTCTCACTCTGCGCATTCTCTACTCTCCCGTCCAGCGCTTGAAAATAAGGGACGTGTTGATCCCCCCGAAGGCAAAGTTGTTGCTCATCACATAATCCGTCGTGATCTTTCGCGGCTCACCGCGGATGTAATCGAGCGCAGCACAGTCTTCGGCCACGGAGTCCAGATTGATGTTGGGCGAAAACCACCCTTCGTTCATCATCTGAATCGTGTACCAGGCCTCCAGCGCCCCGCAGGCCCCGAGCGTGTGGCCCATGTAGCTTTTTAACGTCGAGACCGGCACCTTGTCCCCGAACACCTCAAAGGTCGCTTTACTTTCGGCGGCGTCTCCGCGGTCCGTGGCGGTGCCGTGGGCGTTCACGTACCCGATATCCTCAGGCGTCACGCCCGCGTCCTTCATCGCAAGACGCATGCACTCAGCCATCATTTCGCTCTGGGGGCTTGTGATGTGCGCGCCGTCAGAGTTGTTCGCAAAGCCCGCGACCTCAGCGTAAATCTTCGCGCCCCGGGCTTTGGCGTGCTCGAGCTCCTCAAGAATGAGTGTTCCGGCCCCTTCACCGATCACAAGGCCGTCGCGCTTTGCGTCAAAGGGGCGCGGCGTGAGTTCGGGACGGTCGTTAAAGTTTGTGCTCGTTGCAAAGAGGGTATCGAAAATCGCGGCGTCGCTTGCGTCCAGTTCTTCGCTGCCGCCTGCGACCATACAGGTGGCGCGCCCGAAGCGGATCGCTTCGTAGGCAAAGCCCACTCCCTGAGAGCCCGAGGTGCACGCGGAACTCGTCGGAATAATGCGGCCGCGGATCTTAAAGAAGATCCCGATATTGACAGGTGCCGTATGCGACATCATTCGCACGTAGGTGTTGGCGTTCATCCCGAGCGTGGTGCGTTTGAGAATCAGGCTTGCGACGTCCCCGATTGCCGAGGGCGTCCCCGCGCTTGACCCATAGGCGATGCCGACTTCGCCGGACGACAAAAAGTCCTGTCGATCAATAAGTCCTGCGTCGGTTAACGCCACTTCCGCGCTTCTCACCGCCATGATCCCGACGCGCCCCATGGAGCGCGTGGCTTTGCGTCCGTATTTCACGGGATCAAGCGCAAAGGGAACCGCGGGACAGGCCACCCGCGTCTTAAGCCCCGTGATGTCGGCCCAGTCGTCAATCACTTTGACGGCATTGGTCTGCGAGAGGATCTTTGCCTTTACGCTTTCCCAGTCGGTTCCCAGGGGCGAGATGCCGCCCGCGCCCGTAATCACCACTCGGCGCTCTTTCATGAAAGGCCTCCGGAAATATCAATCACCTGGCGGGTTATGTAGCCCGCGTCTTCACTCATTAAAAAGGCGACGGCCCCGGCAACTTCTTCGGGCTTTCCGGCGCGGCGCATCGGAATGAACGGTTTGACGCGCTCCAGAATTTCTTCGGTCACCATCTCGGTTTCAATCAGGCCCGGCGCGACGGCGTTCACCGTAATCGCGCGGCTCGCGAGTTCGAGAGCCAACGCCTTCACGGCGCCGATGAGGCCGGCCTTCGCGGCCGAATAATTGACCTGCCCGCGGTTACCGATGACGCCCGCCACCGAACTCATCACCACAATGCGTCCGGGCTTACGCCGGTGCACCATGGGCATCACCAGAGGCTGCACGACGTTATAGAAACTTCCAAGATCGACCGCAATCACGCGGTCCCAGTCTTCCGCGGGCATCGCCGCAAACGTGCCGTCCGCGTTGATGCCGGCATTTAACACAAGCCCGTAGTAGGCGCCGTGTGCTTCAACGTCCTCGGATACGGCGGCTCTGGCGGCCTCCCGGTCGCTCACGTCAAAGGTGAGCGACCGCGACGCGGGGGAAAGCGCCTGCACTTCGGAAAGCGTCGCTTTTAAAGCGTCGCTCATCGTGCGGCCGTGCACCACGACCGTGTAGCCCTCGCGCGCGAGCCTTATGGCGGCCGCGCGCCCGATGCCGCGGCTTGAGCCCGTCACCAATACCGTCAATTCGTCCATGCTTTCAGATCCTCGGGTTCATAAACTGTGAGGCTGGCGGTGCCGATGACTTTCCCTCCGGTCATCGCCGTGCATTCAAACTGGCTCGGAAGGGTCTTGTCCGCAAAGTACACGCACTTGGCGCGGATTGTGACTTCGGTGCCCTTTGTGAGTTCGGCAACCGCTGCCTCAAACTTTCGGGTGCCCAGTAAAAATCCGATTTTTGGGCTCTCCCCGCTCTGCCGCTTGGTAAGCCCCGCATAAAGTCCCACGGCCTGCGCCATCAGTTCCAGAAGTATCCAGCTGCCGTACCTGCCCTCTTCTGTTTCAAAAAGCGCGCAGTTCCCGGACAAGACCGTGCGGCCTTCAACCGTCTCACCGTCAAACGCGGTGCAGTCATCAAGCAGCAGCATCGGGGGCTTGTGCGGGAGAAGTTCAGCCGCCTTCATGGGAAAAGTCAGTGTCATCGTTTTACTCACCCGTAAAAACCAGCGAAGCATTGGCGCCGCCGAAGGCAAAGGCGTTTCCGGCCACGGCTTTGATCTTTCGGCCGAGCACCCGGGGTTCGGTCACAAGGTCGATGGCAGCCAGTGCCGGGTCCTTCACGGGACTTAAGGTGTTCACGGGGAGCCGGCCTTCCGGGTTCATCGTGAGAAGAATCCAGGCGAAGGCCGCCTGAAGCGCCCCGGCCCCTGCAAGCGTGTGGCCCGTAAGGCCCTTTAAGGACGCCACCGGCGTTTGGGCGCCGAACACGCGGTTCACGGCTTTGGCTTCCATCGCGTCATTTAAGGGTGTTGCGGTGCCGTGAGCACTCACCAAGTCAACGGCAGTGGGCGCAAGGCCCGCGGCCGCAAGGGCCATTTGCATGGCTTTGGACGCTTCTATTCCTTCCGGGTCGGGCGCCGAAGGGTGGTACGCGTCACAGGTGTGCGCAAAGCCTGCAAGCCGCACGGGGCTTTCTTCTTTAGTAAGAAGCATCAGTGCGCCGCCTTCGCCTAAGTTAATGCCGCTTCTGTCGGCCGCAAACGGACGGCACTGCACGAGACTTAAGGCCCCCAGCGCATAAAAGCCGCTCGTTGTAAAGCGCGAAAACCCGTCGATGCCGCCCGCGACCACGGCGTCTGCCGCACCGGCCTTAATAAGCGACGCTGCAGAGGCCAACGCCAAAGCCCCGGACGCGCAGGCGTTACTTACCGTATAAACGGGGCCTGCGGCGCCCACGCGGTCGGCTAAGTGCAGCGCAGGACCGGAGAGATTCAGGACGTCAGGCGTAAAGCCCCCGGGGGTTTGTCCGGTCTGCAAGAGAACCCGCACGCCCTCTTCGAGTTCGCGCATTCCCGAGGTTGTGGCGCCCACGACCACGGCAATCCGCTCGGGCGCGTAACGGGCAAGCGCGTCGGTGAGACCCGTCATGCCTTTAAGGCACAGGTCAATGAGGCGGTTGGTACGGGTGAGATCAAAAGCGAAATTGCCGGTCACAGGTCCCGCTTCCTTCACGAGCCCGTAGGCAAGCGCGATCTCCCCGAGCAGTCCCGGGTACACCGTTAGTGCCTTGGGCTTATCCGAAAAAAGCGCCTCTTTGGTCGCTTCCAGCGTCACGCCTGCGGCACTGACGCAGTTCACGCAATGCAAATAAATGTGCGGCTGATCCGGCACCGTTTAACTCCGCCCTGCAAAATTCTGATGGTCTTAAATTATGCCCTCTGCATCATTTTGTTACAACGGCTGCGAAGCGGGAAAAACCTGCTCCGGTTAGCTCTTTTCTATGGTTGGGGCGTTCTCAGAGTAAGTCACCTTCGGCAAAGACCGCAGCCAAAACGGGATCGGCAACGGCGTAGACCGCTTTTTTACCCTTCGCCTCGCGCTTTTCAATGAACTCAAGCATTACGAGCCGGGCGAGTGTGTAGGTAAGCGCCGCACCTGACCTGATACCCGTTGCCGCGAGGATCTGAGAAAAGCGTAGCGGCCCCGGCCGCAAGTGCCGTGAGGATCAGGTTGACGTTGTTTACCCTCTGAAACTCCCGGCAGAGGTAAATCTCAAGAAGCGTTCTGAGATGAGCAGTGTTTCCGCCTGCTAGCTCTCTGAAATTTTCCTCTGCCGTAACAGCAAGATCAACCGCCGCGGCATAGGCCGGGATGCCGCCGCAGAGGGCGTAAAGACGCCGCTGATCGGCCTCAGAAAACCCGGGCCAGAAGGCTTTGACTTCACAAAAGCCATAGGCTGCAGATGAATCAGAGCGAAGACGGTCGAAAAGAAAAACCGCCGAAAGCCGTTATTTCAGGCTTTAAGCGGTTTTCGCCCATCTGCAGAAGGCTGGTGGTCGCCGAGACGGGAATCGAACCCGTACGCCAAAGGCTGCGGATTTTAAGTCCGCTACGTCTACCAATTTCGTCACTCGGCGACTCTGTCCATAATTACAGCAGAGGTCGGCATTTTAGCGAAAAACTCTCTGTCGCGGGCAAGCCCTGTCGCTTGGGCAGCATAACCGGGGATCGTACTGCCTGCTTCTGAGTCCGTATTGCCGGAAGAGCCCTTGAGAATTCTTTCCGGGAGGGGCAGTTTTACAATCAGGCAGCCGGTCGGTGAATGTAGAGATTCACTGGGGCCTTCCGGGTCAGCATCGTTCTGTCGGCAAGCTCCAAATGCCAGATTAAGTCCTTGTTGGTCTTAATGCGCCAGCCCATTCGGTCCTGTGTAATGACCACATTTTCCTCTGAAAGGTCTTTTGTATTCGTGTAAAAGACGCCCAAAGGAACAGACGACGAGGAACTGGAACCAAAATTCTTAACAGCAACTTTGCCGATGCTGTTGATCGCGTCGGCAGCCCTTTTCTTCGGCGTATCGCTCGTCGCAGTTTTCAGAAAAGCTTCGGTGAATATCATTCCGTAAGCCTCGAATCCGGAAGCAAGCAGCAAATCCGCTTCGACGGCATACTCGGCATCCCGGCTTTCGATGAAGACCTGAGAATCCAGCATCGTCTTAAGAAAGACGGCCATACCGGAAAAGAAAAACAGCACGGTAAGCGCGAAGATCAGAATGCTTCCTCTTTCACGCCCGGGGCAACGATGTCTGACAGCATCCGTCATAACGGCGTTTTTCATTTGTCAGCCTCCCAAAGCGGATGGAATTCATAAACAATCTCGCCGCTGTTGGAACCCTGCAAGGCTACTGCAAGCTTGACAAGCTTGACAAGCTTGACAACCTTGCGTGAATCACTCCCTACAGATTCGAAGTCAGGGGTAATCGTCCACGTGGTAACGCCCTCCAGAAAAACGACCTTTTTCCCGGTGATGTTCCAGTAAACCGTGCCGTTCTCAAAGGGAAATTTATCTACCACTACCTTGAGGTTTTCCAGCTTCGTCTTCTCCACCTCCCGCTTCACCACAGCTGCGGCAACGTGGACCTGGCTCGTGCCAACGCTTTGAATGCGAAGCCCCTGATAAATTCTGACGCCGTAAGCCATGGTTGCCGTAATGACTGCACCGATGAAGCCGGCAATCACAAGCGTTACCACGCACTCAAGAAGCGTAAAGCCTCTCTTAGGGTAAGCGGTATTTGAATATGCCTTCATCACTCGCCCTCCTGCGTTTCCTTAGAAGACGAGAGGACCGGAAGGCCAGAAGTTGCGTTGAGCGTAGGATATGAAAACAGGCGGCGATAAGTATGGCCGTCGGCCTTGACGGTAACAAGCCTAAGAGAACTGTCGTTGCTGGTATCGAGTTTGGCGGCGTAATTGTTTCGTTCGTCAGAATCCTTTCCGTCGTCATGCATTGACATAACTGTGACGTTTACGTTTACAGTGACGCCAGACTTGCAGACGGAGGCCGCACCACTATCAAGTTCGGCAACCGGACGTCCTTGAAAAGCCGCTTCGATTCTCGCCATGCAGTTTTCAGCCGCAAGGCTGCGGTTGTCTAGAGCCGTGCGCATCTGAACGACCTTGGCCGCAGTGCCCAGAACCATGGCAGCCGTACCCATGGCAAGACCCACAATGATGATCGTCATGACGACTTCAAGGAGCGCAAAGCCTGCCTTCGAGCGAAGGCCGTTTCTTTGATCAGTTCTCATGGCCTTCCTCTTCCGGCAGCGTTCTTCCGATATAGCCCGATTCATAGATCGTGAGCGAAAGCGTGTTCGAAATTTCCTTCTTGGATGCCAGATCAATCTTTACGCGCTGGCATGTCGAGCCAGAGCATGGACGGCCATATTCGTCAAACTTGATTTCGCCCGAAGGTTGGAGAGACTTCACATCAGCATCGGACCACGTGAAGGTGCGAGTTGTTGATCCGTGCTTGCAGGTCGCACATTTGTGCTTGCAGGTCGCACTATTCTTGGAAATCGTAAGCGTGGTACCTCCATCCTGATACATGAGCTGCTGATTGCGAGCGAAGACAACCGCCTCGCGAAGCCTGCTTTCAGACTCCATGAATTCGCTCTCAAAGGTGAAGTTCAGCTTCGGAAAGTGAGCGGCAAAAATCGCTGAGAGCGTGCCCAAGAGCACCAGCACCAGCACGAGCTCGAGAAGCGTGAAGCCTGCATTCCTTCTCATCCCGCACCTCAAATCGAAAGGATGAATTGAATCCACAGACGCCAGAGATCATGCCCCCAAAGGAGCGTCACCCAGGCCGCGAGGCAGAGATAGGGACCGAATGGCATCTCCATGGAGCCGAGTCCTTTAGCGGATTTTCTAAGAACTGCCGCAACGGCAAAGCCCAGCACGGCGGCAAGGCCCGCCATGATGACGATGAGCGGCAGGAGCTCCGCCGTCACAAGAAAGCCGATCATCAGCATGAGCTTCACGTCGCCAAAGCCCAGGCCTTCAACGCCTCGACGACGAAGATAAAGCACGCCCACGAGCCAGAAGACGCCGGCGCCCAGCACGCCGCCCAGCAACACATTCAGCCAGTCGTTGCCGAGCACGAAAATGGAAACGGGAAGCGCAATGACGGCGCCTCCCAGCGTAAAGCGGTCCGGAAGAATGGTTGACTGCGCATCAATGAGCGACATCACGATGAAAAGCGCCGTCACCACCCAGCCCCAGAAGCATGCGGCCGTCGGGCCATAAACCCAGCCGACGGCGGCCATGGCCGCGCAGGTCACGAGTTCGGCGAGAGGATAGCGAATGCCGATCTTTGCCCCGCAGGAGAAGCACTTTCCCCGCAGGCAGACCCAGCTGACAACCGGAATGAGCTCCCAGATGCGAAGCCTGTGGCCGCATTCGGTGCAGTGCGACGGCGGCCAGACAATCGACTCATTGGTCAGATATCGATCGGAAACAACGTTGAGAAAGCTGCCGATAAAGAGACCAAGAACCGCACTGAAGATCGTCCAGTCGCTTCGCGGCACATAGTCGAGAATGGAGAGGAAGTCGCTCATCATGAATCAATGGTCAGATGCGCCTGACATCCTTGAGGAAATCGGAATCGCGAGCGTAGTGCGCAGCAGTTTCGCGAGAGATGATGCCTCGATCAAGCAGATCCTTGAGCGCATCGTCCATCGTGCACATGCCCTGGCCTCGACTCGTCTGAATGACGCTGTTGATCTGCGGGGTCTTGCCTTCGCGGATGAGATTGCGAATGGCGCCGTTCACCAGCATGATCTCCATGGCCTGAACGCGACCCTTGATGTCGCAGCGCTTCATAAGCGAAACGGAGAGGACGGCCTTGAGCGTATCAGCGAGCACCATGCGCATCTGCGCCTGCTCGGCTTCAGGAAAGATCGAAATGATGCGGTCAACGGACTGAGCCGCAGTACGGGTATGCAGCGTGGCAAAAACCAGATGACCGGTTTCGGCTGCTTGCAAGGCAAGACGGACCGTTTCGCGGTCGCGCATTTCGCCCACCACCACAATGTCCGCGTCCTCGCGAAGCGCAACACGAAGAGCGGACTGGAAACTGGTTGTATGAAGGCCGACTTCGCGCTGGCTCACCATGCAGCCGAGGCTTTCATAACGGAATTCAATAGGGTCCTCAATCGTGAGGATGTGTTCGCGGCGATGCTCGTTCGCATAGTTGACGAGAGCGGCCGTCGTGGTCGACTTGCCGCTGCCGGTCGGGCCCACGAGGAGCACAAGACCGCTGTTGAGCATGGAAAGCTCAGTGAGCGAATTGGGAAGTCCGAGCTCTTCGAGCGTCGGAATGGTATTGGGAATTTCTCGGAAAGCGGCAGCCGCTCCGGCGAGCGTCTGAAAGACATTCACACGATAGCCCGCAAGTCCGGGAATTTCATAACGTAGATCGGCCTCCCCCTTCTCTTCGAGAATCTTCTTGTGACGTTCGTCGAGGATCTTGTCAAAGACAGCCTCCATGTCCGCAACCGTAAGCACTGCATTACCAACCGGTTCAAGCTCGCCGATGACGCGAGCCATGGGAGGTTCGCCTACGCTGAGATGGAGGTCAGAACCATCGCTTTGATGAACAATGCGAAGAGCGGAATCTAGGTCGAACATGACAATAATTCGAATAATACCATTAATAGAAACTGATTGAACAGCGCTACCTCATTAAGTTAATAGCGACAAATAACAAACAACCCAATCAATATTAATAACTTATTAGCGGGATACAAAATTTTGCACCCCGCCAAACAAGTTAAATCCAATATATATTAAGTATACCGATTGCTTTACTTAACACAAACAGGAAGAACAATTTCAGCCGTATAAGTAGTTTCACTCTTCGTCAACGAGAGAGGAACCGTTGCTTTGGTTACCTTACCAGAATCAACAGTTGGCTTGCTCGTTGTTGCAAGACCAGAAGAGGTAAAGCCATGGATATCCGTATCCGCCTTATCCGTAAACAGACCGTTTGCCGTTTCAATACCCTTTTTCAAAGCATCGGAACAGCTACCATTCTGAAGCAACTCGCTCGCGAAGCCAGCGTTCAAACGCGCCTGATATTCAGCAGCAACAGCCTTGGCAGTCTGAGCTTCGGCTTGAGTCTTCAGATCGTAGTACTTAGGAAGCGCTACCGCCGCCAAAATACCAAGCAAAACAAGGACCATGACGATTTCAATCAATGTGAAACCACGCTTGTTGTTTTTCATAACAATAACTCCTATAGAAACAACACAGGGAAGAAATTAAATTTTTAAGGCACTGTCGTAACGGGCTTGGCACATACCACAAAATGTGCCGGAATCTCAAAAACTTCACTCGTCTCCTGATCCCAAACTGGAATCTTAGTGGAATCTGGACTTATATTTTGTGTATATACTGCCATGCCATTAATAAGATAATTCGTATATTCAAAAAGGACGGATTTATTATTACTCAGATCAAACTCTGAGTTTTTAGCATCATCACACTTTTCACCCGCAATAATCCGTTTAGCAATCTTATTGTTTATATCAGCCACAAATTGATTAGCGACAGCAACCGCAATAGACTTTTTCGATTCCGCCTTAAGACTATAATATTTCGGCAAGGCAACAGCTGCCAAAATACCCAACAAAACTAGAACAAGGACAATCTCAATTAGAGTAAAGCCCTTTTGATGACTTGATGAAAACATTTATAAACTCCATTAAACAAAGATAGCAAGCAACTGGAAAATTATTGAACCAACTTTACCAAATCCCACATTGGCAGGAAGATCGCCAATGCAAAGAAAAGCACTACAACACCAAGAGCCATGATCAGTATGGGACCAATCCACTCGGTAAGCTCCTCCACCGCCAACTCAACTTCATTGTCATAGTGCCTTGCAAGGTCGTTGAGCATCTCATCCAACTTGCCGGAATGCTCACCCACCAAAATAAGATTCACCGCCAGCGGTGTAAACCCTTTCACAGATTCAACAGCAGCCGCAATGCCGCTACCCGCCTGAATTTTTGACTTGATTCCCTCGAACTTCGTCTGAAAGAACGCATTGTCAACCGTATCCCGGATGATGTCCAGACTGTTCAAAACCGAAAGACCGCTTCGCTGCAGAATGCTGAAAATTGCAGCAAAGCGCGCAATGGCCGCCTTCTGTACAACCTTGCCGATCAGGGGAATCTTGAGCGCCATACTGTCACGCCAAAAAACGCCCTTTTCAGTCTTCATATATGCCTTCCACGCATAAATGAATCCGAAAAACAAAGCGAGGATAATAAACCAATAATCTTGGAAGAACTGATTGAGCCACAAAGCAAACTGTGTAGGCAACGGCAATTCGACCTTGGCTGACTGAAATATCGAGGCAAACTGCGGCACCACGAAATTGAGAAGTACAAGGAAAGCAATCACCATCGCAAATACCACCATCTTCGGATAGCGTAGAGCGGACGTTATTTGCTGCTTCGTCTTCGCGTCATGTTCGAGCAGATACACCAGACGTTCAAGCACTTCCGGAAGCGCACCCGAGCTTTCGCCCGCCGCGATCATGGCGCAATAAAGCGACGAGAAAACCTTGCGATTGGCCGAAAACGCCTGATGCAGGCTCTCGCCTTCGAGTACGCGACGCTGCATGTCGCCCACGACCCACTTGAACTGCTTGTTCTCCGCCTGGTCATGAAGGATGCGCAAAGCCTCGGGCAGCGAAATGCCGGCCATGTAGAGCGTGCGGAACTGCTGCGTAAAAAGAATTAGCTCCGTCGTGCTCAACGGCTTATTGAAAAGGCGGCGCCAATCCCAGCTCGTCTTCGCCTTGGCTTCACCCTGAAGCTTCGAGACAACGAGCCCCTGCTCGAACAGCTTGCGGCGGGCATCCTTTTCGGAATCCGCCGTCAACGTTCCGTTGAGACGGCGTCCCGCGGCATCGACGGCTTCGTAACGGTAGTCAAGAGGCATATCTCAGTCCCCGTTACGCCATCGTGACGCGCAGCGCCTCTTCGCAGGTCGTAAGCCCCGCGCGAATCTTATCCGCAGCGTCCCGACGCATCGTGTGAAGACCGTTTTCAAGCGCACGACGGTAGACCGTCTGCATCGACTCGCCCTTGAGCACCATTTGATTGATTTCCTCCGACATGGGCATCACTTCGAAGATGGCCATGCGTCCCGAGTAACCTGTGCCGCCGCACTGCGGACAGCCGGTGCCGTGATAGAACGGACCATCCTCGGGCTTGAGGCCAAGATCGCGAAGCATGCCTTCGGCGGGCACATATTCCTGGCGGCAATTCGGGCAGATCGTGCGAACAAGACGCTGGGCAAACGTGCACAACAGCACCGACGTCACCAAGTAGGAAGGCACGCCCATGTCGACGAGACGATAGACGGCGGAAAGCGCATCGTTCGTATGAAGGGTCGACAGCACAAGGTGGCCCGTCATGGCGGCCTGAACGGCAATTTCGGCGGTTTCCTTGTCGCGGATTTCACCCACCATGATGATGTCCGGGTCCTGACGCAGAATGCTGCGAAGGCCCGACGAGAAGGTCATGCCGGCTCTGACGTTCAACTGAACCTGGCGTACGCCGGGAAGACGGTATTCGACCGGGTCTTCAAGCGTGATGATGTTGACGTCCTCGCGATTGAGCATCTTCAGAATGGCGTAGAGGCTCGAACTTTTGCCGGAACCCGTCGGACCGGTCGAAAGGATCATGCCGTAGGGCTTGCGGATGCAGCGGGTGATCGTCGCATAATCGGCCTGGTTCATGCCGAGCTTCGGAAGGTCGTAGATGATCCCCGAGCGGCTGTCCAAAAGACGAAGCACGATGTTTTCGCCGTACGTCGTCGGAAGGGTCGACACGCGAATGTTCACCTCGCGGCCTTCGGCCTTGACGGTAAAGCGACCATCCTGCGGAAGACGCGTTTCCGAAATGTCCATGTTGGACATGATCTTGATGCGGGACGCCACGGCGGAACCCATGGAGACCGGAATCGTGGAGGCACGGCGAAGAAGCCCCTCGACACGATAGCGGACCTTGATCTCCGTCTTTTCCGGATTGATGTGAATGTCGCTCGCACCGGCCTTGAGGGCTTCGGCGATGATCATGTTGACGAGCTTAATGACGAAGGCTTCGCTCACGTCACCTTCGAGCTCCTGATCCTTTACGGCGCTCTGCACCGCAGTCTGCACGGGCGAAGTCTCAGCGGCGCCGGCGGCATTGTCAAGCATTTCGCCCACGGCGGAGTATTCGCCGTAGACAGCCGTAAAGAGACGCACGAAGTCCTTCTTGAGACAGAGCACGGGCTCCATCTGGCAATGCGCAATTTCCTCGATTTTGTCCAAAGTCTGGAAGTCGTGCGCATCGAGAAGACCCACGCAGAGCACGCCGCTTCGCATGCACAGAGGCACCACGCGGTGACGGCGCGCGAAGTCGGCCGGAATCACCGAGCGCAGCTTCTCGTCGATCGGAAACGCCTCGCGATTGTAGACGGGCACCTGAAGCTGGCGGGCAACAGCCTGCAGCACCTGAGCTTCCGTCACAATGCCGGCGGAAACGAGATACTCGCCCAAACGCTGATCCTCTTCACGGGCGCGCTTAAGCGCATCTTGAAGCGCGTCGGCAGTCAGAAGGCCTGCAGCCACCAGCTGCTCGCCCAGACGCATCTTCACTCGACCGCTTTTATTGAATTCAGCCATGATCAGACTCCTTCACGACTCTCGGCTCAACGGCTGCCGGGCGTAAGCACGGCCGGAGACTGAGGCAGCGGAGCGGAACGGCGGCCGGATTCGGCGCGCGTCGGCAGAATGGTCGGGGTGATGAAGATCAGCACCTCTTCCATCGAGACATTGCGGTTTGTGCTGCCGAAGGCATACTTGCCGCCCGGCAGATCGCGCATGCCGGGAACGCCAGCTTCCTGATTCGTGCCCTTTTCCTTCGTAAGACCGGAGATGACGATCGTCTCGCCGCTTCTCACGAGCACAGTGGTTTCCGTCTGCTTCTTGACGATGTAGGGATTGCCCTGCACGCTGCGGCTGGCATCCACTTCGTCCTTCTTGATCAGAACCTTGAGCTTGAGGTTTGCCGGGTCGATGACGTTCGGCGTCATTTCAAGTCGCAGAACCGCGTCCTCGAACTTGACGCTCGTATCGCCGTCGTCGTCCTTGCTTACATACGGCACCTTCTCACCGTTTTCGGTGTAAGCCATCTTGTTGTCAAGCGTCGTAATGGACGGAGACGACAGAATGTTGAGCACGCCTTCGCTTTCCATCAAGTTGAGTTGAGCTTCGAGAACGGAAGTTTTGCCAAAGGCCAGGCCAAGGGTGCCTGCACCGGAGGAATTGACAATGCTGCCGTAGCCAAGCCCAAGCGGGAAGCCGCTGATGGTATTGGTACTTCCATCCCCGCCCTTCTTAAGAGGCGTACTGCCGGAACCGCCGATGAGCTTCTGATGCTCGAAGCGTCCGCCCCACTGCATGCCGAGCTCGCGAGCCTTTTCCTTCGTTGTTTCGACGATGTAGGCCTTCAGCTGAACCTGCGGACGCGGACGGTCAAGGCTGTCGATCAAAGCAAGGATGCGGGCCTGTTCGGTCGGCGTTCCCTGAATGACGAGCGCATTGTTGTGCTGGTCGATTTCAATGACGGCATCCTTGTTGCGCGAAACAAAGCGCGTCAGGCTGGTCTTGAGCGAAGCAGCATCGGAATAGCGGACGTTCACGACCTGCACCATCATGTCGCCCGAATGAGCGGCCGTCTGGTACTGCTCGGAAAGCTGGTTGTTGAGCGTGAGAAGGCTCACTTCCTTCTGCTTGTCGGCGGCCGTCATCACCTGCAGGATCTTGCCCTGCCAGCGATAGTCGAGACCGTTGGAGCGAAGGATGGACTGGAAGACGTCGCTCCAGCGGGCGTTCTTCACGTTGAGGCTGATCTTGTCCGAAACGCCGCTGCTCATCATGAGGCTCACGTTGGCTGCGGAGGCCATGGCGCGCAGAACCGACTCGACGGCTGCATTCTGGAGCTTGAGCGTGATGGGCTGATCAGGCAGCGCGCGCGGCGTGCCGTGCAGATTTACAGACTGTTGCTTCATCAGAACGCGGGGTTCGGGCGCCAGATCCTCGAGCGCGGGCGAGAAGCCCTGTCGGTCGACGGACTGGTTCTGCCAGTGCTGCATGAACGCATCGTCCTTGCCGATGCCGTCCTTGTCGCGGGTTGCGCATCCGGAAAGCACGAGCACCGCAACGAACGCGGCTGCAAGAGGACGCATGAGGCAGGTGTTGAGGTTGATGTGGAGTGCTTTCATTCGATTACCGGACCGGCTTGGCGGTCACTTGTGTTATGAGGTTGGAGTCGCCGGCTTTCGGCTCCTCGTAATTGGTTTCAAGATCCTGCTCGACGAAGTTGAGCGTGCGGCGCATGCCGGTGTCCGGAAGCTCAAGCACCACGGAATCGGCGCCGATCGACTTCACCACTTCGCCCGTCTCGGGGATCATGTCGCCCCTGGCGAATTCAACGCCGCCGAGAATGACGAGGTGGGTGCGGCCCATGTGAATTAAGCCGTCGACCGAGATGAAGGGAAGTTTCTGGCCGTTGCGCGCAAACTGCCGGCTTGCCGGCACCGCCTGAAGCGGATCGCGCTTGAGCGGCTCGTTGGCGGCGGCGAGACGCCTGCGCGCTTCGGCGTTGAGCGGCATCGACGCCATGCGGGCGCTCATCTGAGCCACGGCGGAGCTTGCAGACTCGGCCTTCGAATCCGACGAAACGACGGCCCCGAACTTGTCAAGCGACGAATAGAAGAAGTTGCCGGCCGCCAAGATCAGGGCGACAATCACGAGCCCGAGCAGCTTTTTCTCACGAGAATTCATCACTTGCCTCCCTGCTCTTTAAGAAGGCCGAAACGAGCCCGGATCGTCACTTCATACTTGTTGCTGTCGGCATCGTTGCCGGCAGAAGCCTTGACGCGGCCAATGGACGAGATCCAGTCCTGGGAGCTCAGGCCCACAAGGAAGCGGCGGAAGCAGTCGGTCGAGCCTTGAGCCTTGCCCTTGAGGCGAATGTCGCTCTTACCTACGACGGAGATGGCCTCCGGCAGGAACTGCGTGTTGTGAAGGCCCGCATCCTGCGCCACGACGCGAAGCGTCTTCAAAAGACCGCGCACATCCTTGGGCATGTCGTAAACTGTAGCAGCCGCAAGAAGCTTTTCCGTCTCGACGCGGCGCGCCTTGAGGCTTGCCACAACCGGCGCAATCGTGCGGTGAGCGGAGATCTCATCGTTGAGTTCGTTAAGCTCAATGCCGCGGGAAATCTTGGCAAAGTAGAGGCCGCCCGCGAGCACGACGGACACGGCAAAGACGACGGCCATCAGAAGCAGGCCGCCCAGACCCGCACCGCGCATATTCTTGAACACGTCCTTCATCAGAAGCCTCCGCTCATGCGAATGGCGTAGGCCACGCCGTTGTCCACGGAATCTTCCGTCACAACGGTCATCGTACCGCCGCGGTTGAGTCCTTCAAGACGATTGATGAATTCCGCAAAGGAAGCCTCGCGCTCCTGCGCGCTGCCGTAGAGGCTCACGTTCACGACGACCAGCGTCTGCCGTGCCTTTTCGTTCCGCTCATTGCGGGAAGACTTCTTCTTGTCTTCAGAAACAGCTTCACCGGCCGGCACGAGCTCGATGGATCGAATGTAGACATCATCGCCGCGCACGGCCGCAAGCTCGCCGAGCAGACCGGCGAAGCGGCGGCGCTCGAGAACGGCCACGCCTCGGCTTTCAAGCGCTTCAAGGCGCTGCATTTCGCTGTCGACGGCACGGGCGGTGAGCGGCGTGCCGATGGCCACGAGCTGGCGGCGGCTTTGATCAAGCGCTTGGCCGTCCTCAACCCAGGCAAGACCGCACCAGGCGGCAATGCCGAGCATGCAGACCGTGGCGGCGCCGAGCGCAACCATGCCGGCGCGCACGAGACGGCGCATCCTGGCGCGCATGCGGCGCTCGGCC
>ERZ1026878.779-NODE-779-length-22785-cov-33.297624_pt1 | contig 22785 bp, 20 predicted proteins | sample MGYA00380169_ERZ1026878 | MGnify/ENA primary metagenome ERZ1026878 (study PRJEB33269, sample SAMEA4719805) | human gut metagenome | biome: human-associated habitat; feature: organic feature; material: feces | place: Cameroon | collected 2013-10 ...
AAGAGAAGGTTGCCCCAATCCTGGGACACAGTGTTCACTTCTGCCAAGACAACGAATCTATGAGCAGCTATGGCGTAATGCGAGGCCTGCACTTCCAGCGTCCACCTTATACCCAGAGCAAGTTAGTGCGTTGCGTAAAAGGTAGAGTGCTTGATGTTGCAGTAGATATTCGTAAAGGCTCCCCTACTTATGGCAAGCATGTGGCAGTAGAATTGACAGAAGACAATCATGTCCAGTTCTTCATCCCAAAGGGCTTTGCCCATGGTTTCGCCGTTCTTTCAGAAACAGCAGTCTTCCAATACAAGTGTGATAACTTCTATCATCCGGAAGCCGATGGTGGCATCTCTATCCTTGATGATAGCCTTGGAATTGATTGGAAGATTCCAACAGAGCATGCTAATCTCTCAGAGAAAGACACGAAGCATGCTATGCTGAAGGACTTTGATTCACCATTCGATATCCAGGTGGATTTGTATGGACATGAATAACAGATAACACATATTTGTCAAAGGCGGTGTCAATAACTATGTCGTTCGCAAGATGCGCAAGACCCAGTACAAGCTTCAGAAGCTATACTTGGTTGCCACCTATTGCGACGAAGAAAAACAAGAATGGCACATGCTCATGCCTGGTAAGCACTCAAATTAGGGCTTAAATTAGAAAGAAATCACTTGTGTGTAAAATGTATGAAACAGTTAATAAACAAGTAAAATTTTTAATATCTCAATGTATAGGCACTTGTAAAAATGCCTATACAAAGGGCTATGACCTAAATTGAGTACTAAAAATAGAAAATATTAAATTAGATATGAATTTTATTAATAGGATCAAGAACCTTGACGGAAATAAGAAAAAGATATTCATGAATGTCTTTTGGGCTATGACAGGAAAAGTCGTCAATATGTTAGGGGCGCTTCTCGTAGGAATATTAGTCGCAAGATATTTAGGACCGGAACAGTATGGCGTTATGAACTATGTGATCAGTTATGTAGCACTTTTTACGGTTCTTGCTACATTTGGATTGAGCAATATTGAGGTGAGGGAATTGTCTAAAAATCCCGAAAACAGAAATGCCATTCTTGGTACATGCTTCAGAATAAGACTTTTCTTTGCGACCTTAGCCTATATTTTAATTATTGTTACGTTAATAGTATTCAAAACGGATACTTTCTCCACGACGATGATTATGCTTTACGGAATAACCCTCTATACACAGTGCTGTTTCGAGGTCATACGCAACTATTTTACTTCGATAGTAAAAAATGAATACATTGTAAAATCAGAGATAGCACGGACTATAATAGGAGCTTTCGTGAAAATCGTACTCTTAATTATAAAGGCTCCGTTGTGGTGTTTTATTGCTGCAGTGGTTTTTGATACAATTCTTGTAGCAAGTGGTTACACTATTTCATACAAGAAGATAATTGGAAAAATAAGTGACTGGTTTTATGACAAGCATATAATGCCGTATTTATTAAAACAGTCTTTTCCGTTAGTATTATCAGGTGCGGCTATTATTGTTTATCAGCGTATAGATCAGGTAATGATAGGTAATATGATTGACAAAGAGTCTGTCGGATATTTTGCTACAGCAGGAAAATTTCTTGATATAATACTATTCCTTCCTACAGTCATAACACAGACCGTAACACCTTTGATTGTAAAAGTAAAAGAGTCTGGAAATAAGAATGAATATGAATACAAGGCATATCAATTTATAAGTATAACTGTTTGGGTTTCGATCATAATTGCTGCTTTCTTTTCAGTTTTTGCTTATTGGATGGTATATTTAACTTATGGAACAAAGTATCTGGCAGCTGTTCCTGTATTGCAAATCATGGCATGGAAAACAGTAGGAATGGCAATATCCTCATCTGGAGGACAGTTGATAATTATTGAGAAATTACAAAAATGGGCAGTTATACGTAATTTGGCTGGTTGTGTGGCATGTATTTGTCTGAATCTTATTTTTATTCCCAAATATGGAATTATAGGTTCTGCTTTTGTTACAATAATTACAATCATGATTTCTGGTTTTTTTGCAAATATGTTTATTCCTCCATATATGCACATATTCAAAATGGAATGTAAGGCTTTGTTTTGGGGATGGAAAGAACTAAAGTATTTAAAATGTTACATTAAAAAATAATAATATGTTCAGTTATTTAAGAAGATTAAAATCACAAATTCTGCTTCAAAAGAATTATCTTAATGAAGCTTATCGCTTTTGGAAACTTACCGTAAAATACAATGCATCCAATCATACAGATGATGATATACAGAAGATGCAATATACCCTTTCTCGTGAGACCCATACTATAGAGAAGGGGATGTCAATGCGTAAGCCTCGTAAGGGATTCGGCCAACAAAAAGTGGCAAATTTAATAACACGTTTAAGAAAGTATGTAAAATTATATATGAATGAGGATTCCGCATTTTTGGATTACCCATTGAGTACCATACAAACTTATATTGACTATACTCTTTCTACAGGAGTTAATATCCCTGACTTACAAAAAAACTTCTCTTTTCTTTTGCAGGAGGCTGGTAGAACCAATGTTTGCGGCAAGGCTGGTGTGGAAAAAGTAACAAAAAATGCTATATTGGAAAAATGCAATAAGGATTTTGAATCATTGCTTTATAGTCGACATTCAATACGTTATTTTAGTGATACTCCAGTAGGCGATGATGTTATAAACAAAGCCCTTGAACTTGCACAAAGAACGCCGTCGGCATGTAATCGTCAAGGATGGCTTACGCACGTTTTTAGAGACCAACTGAGTATTGAACTTGTAAAGTGGCAAGGTGGAAGTCGCGGCTTTGAAGATGAAATAAAATGCGCTATACTTGTTACAGCGAACTTGAAGGCATTTCTTAATCATGAAGTACATCAGGCTTATGTTGATGGAGGATTATATGCGATGAACTTAATAAATGCTTTACATTCTTTAGGCGTAGGCACAATTCCACTTTCATGTGGATTTGAATATAGGAAAATAGCCAAGTTGTCAAAATTTAATATTCCTGAGAATGAAGTACCTATTGTAATAATTGGGATTGGTAATATGGAACAGAAATTTAATATTGCTGTTTCTGAAAGAAAATCCATAAATAAAACGAATACATTTCATTAAGACTTATGGAGTTTGTTAATGTTGTAGTTTTTACCTTATTATTTTTATTGGTGTGGAGAAAATGCCGTCATTTATATCCATTATATGTTGTTGGTATATGGCTATTTTCTTCTCTAGTAGGAATATTATACGTCCAATCTGATCTTTATCGTGACGGTATAGATAAGACAACTATTATGCCATTTATTTTCTTAGCTTTCTGCCTTCTTATATCTTTATTTCCATTTGTTATTCAGAAATATGATGTAAAAGCTATAATATTTCCTGAGAAAATAGTTAAATACTATATTTTCGTTATGAGTATAATGGCAATAATGCCATTATGTGAAATATCATTTGGAATTATTAAACTTATAGCAGATGGTCAATTTCTGATGTTGGGAGCAATGAAGGATGATGTAGCAACAGATAACGCTGATGCACTGATAAAGGTTTCAGGAATTAGTGATTCTTTTTTATGGAGACTGAATGCTACGAAAATAGTTAATATGGTTGTACTATTTTATTGTTTACAGCGAAGAAATATAAATATTAGATATATTATTTGTATTTTTATAGTCTCTCTCCTGCCTGCATTAAATTCATTACGTTTTGGAAGTCGTACTGATTTTATATTTTTTGCATTGGCTGCCTTTGGCATGTATCTGTATTTGAAAGATTGTTTTGATAAAGAAAGGAAAATCATAATAAAGAGAACAGGTATAATTTTTAGTTCTGTTCTTTTAGCAATAATGATAGCAATATCTATTGGTAGATATGTTGTTGGACAACAAATGGGCAAGTCTGATGTTGGTGATTTCCTTTATCAATATACTGCGGAAAGTATATATAACTTTAATGATAACATATATAATGAAAAAGGAACGGCAGGGGGATTGGATACCATGTTCCCTGTTTATCAAGACTTAGGTCTGGTTTCTAACAATGTTGAACGTAGAGAAATTTTAGGCACAAAGATAAAAGGTGCAACACATATATTCTACTCGTATATAGGAGATTTATGTATCGATTGGGGTAAAGGAGCAACAGTTTTAATTCTATTATTCTTAGCTTTCTCTATTAGATTTTTCAATCGTAAAGCAGAAATATCTTTAAGTGCAATGTGTATTCTTGCATTATATATGTATCTAATTTCTAATGGCTTGTTTTATTTCTGTTATAAAGGAGGATGGAAGCCTATAACATGGACTATCATTATAGCGATAATAGCATTTTTTGTTGAACGTAAATATAAAGAGAAAATATGAAATTTTATTGTCCGATTCATTTTAATGGTGGAAATAGAGGTTGCGAAGCAATTTCAAAAGGAACCTCAATTCTGCTTCAGGAAAAGCGTCAGAACATGTTGGGATTATGTTCTGATATGTTGCTTGACCGATTCTTGCGATTAGATAGTTATGTCACACTTGTTGAACAAAAAAAAGATTTAAATCTTTTGGAGAAGATTCTGCGTAAGTTTTATTATCTTTTTGTAAAAGATAATTGGAGAAGAAAAGTATTTAATTATAAATACTTGTATAAGAATTTTATAGATAAAATGACAACAGAAGATATTCTTCTTTCTACAGGTGGCGATGTCTTTTGTTATGATGACAATCAAACAATTTACACTGCTGATTATGCTCATTCTAAGGGAATAAAAACTATATTGTGGGGATGTTCCATGGGTGAGAAAAATATTTCTAAGCGTAAGCTCCAAACATTAAAGAACTTTGATTTGATATACGCACGGGAGTCTTTGTCTGAAGCCTTTTTTAAATCCTTAGGATTGAAAAATGTTTGTCTTTTCCCTGATCCTGCTTTCATTCTTAAACCTGAAAAAGTAAACTGTGAGAAGTATTTCTCTAAGAATGAAACTATAGGGCTAAATCTTAGTGAATTTGTCTTAGGGTCTTATAAGTTAGACAAGGAATTTGGAGTCAAAGTGAAAGAATTGATAGATTTTATATTATGCAAGACAAACTTTGACATTCTTCTAATTCCTCATGTAACTTGGAGCTATCAAGATGACAACCTTGTCGCTTCAAATGTAAAATCTTTATATTCACATAATGATCGTATTAAAGTAGTAGATACTAATGAATACAATTACTGTCAATTGCGATATATAATATCGAAGTGTAAAATCTTTATTGGTGGTAGAACACATGCTGTTATTTCTGCATATTCAACTTGTGTTCCAGCAATAGCCATTGGTTACTCTATAAAATCAAAAGGAATTGCGAAAGATTTGATGTTGGATGATAAGATGGTCGTTGACAGTAAATGTCAGTCATTTGATAATCAACTTCTATGTTCTTTTAAATACGTTCTTGAAAATGAAGAACAAATACGAACACATATGATTTCATTTATGCCTCAATATATAAAGAGACTTGATAATTTACATGATTATATAATTAATTTTATTAACAGCGAAGAAAAGAGTAATATATGAATACAAAATTAATAGCAATGTATCTTCCTCAGTATCATTGCATACCTGAAAATGACAAGTTCTGGGGAAAGGGGTTTACTGATTGGGTTACGGTAAAAAAGGCGAAACCTCTTTTTGAAGGACATCGCCAACCACGTATACCGTTGAATTGTAATTATTATGATCTTTCGAAAAAAGAGGATGTTGCGTGGCAGGCAAAATTAGCAAAAGAGGCTGGAATATATGGTTTTGGTGTTTATCACTATTGGTTCAACAATGATACAAACATCTTAACAAAGCCTGCTGAATTAATGAGAGATAACAACGATATAGACATCAACTACTTTCTTGCTTGGGATAATGGCAATTGGAAGCGTAGTTGGAGTAATGTATCGGGAAATGCTTGGTCTCCTCTTGCAGATGTGGACAAGCAACATAAAGGACCTGAGATTCTTATACCTTATATCTTGGGAAAGGAAAAGGATTGGGAGAATCATTACAACTATTTGAGAACCCATTTCTTGAAAAGTAAATATATAAAGAAAGACAATAAACCGATTTTTATTATATTCAATTACAGCAATGAAATAGCTGAGATGAATAAGTACTGGGATGAGCTAGCAAAAAAAGATGGTTTTGATGGTGTATACATCATTTACAGAAACCTTTATTCAGGTGGCTTCAAAAATAAAAGTATTATACCATCTTCTCTTTATACCTTTAACTACGAACCTAGTCATAATGGTTGGTTTACAACAAACTTAGCACAGCGTATTGTAAGAAAGTCAAAGAAGATCCTTGGTGTTGGGCAGAACCAGCAATCTACATATTTTACTTACAATTACGATAAGATTTGGAAGGATATCTTGACAAAGGCTGAGAATGAGAATAACAGACCTAATATTTATCATGGAGCCTTTGTAGAATATGATGATTCTCCACGTAGAGGAAATCGTGGAGGTAGAATAGTCTTGGGAGCCACTCCAGAAAAATTTGCTTCCTATGTTAAACGTATTATGGATATATCTCAAAAGCAAGGTAAAGAATTTGTGTTCTTGACAGCCTGGAATGAATGGGGTGAAGGTGCATATTTGGAACCTGATACTGTAACAGGAAATGCGTATTTGGATGCATTAAAGAAAGTTTTACTATAAAATAATAAGCTTATGTCGAAGAAAATTATTATAGATTTGTCGTTCATTACGACAAACTATAATTCAGGAGTGGCAAAGTATGCTTACAGGTTTATAGAATATCTTACCCTTCATAATATAGAGAGTGAGTTCTGTTTATTGGTAAATTTTGTTGCTTACGATCATTTCAGAGCAACCTATCCTCAGTTTGAAATGTATAAATTAGGAAAATTGTGGATGGATAAACTTGGTTTTTTCAAGAAAATTGCATTTGCCTTGGAATTTCGCAAAGTTGTTAACAACATTGATTCGGATTTGATATTTTGTCCATGGACTAATCCTATAAATGCTTTGAGTACAAAGCAAAAAAAAATTGCTACTATCCATGACTTGCAGATAAGAATCGATAGCAAAAATTATAAGCAGAGAGATGTATGGTTGCAGAACTTTGCAGATAGCAATATAATAAAGCATGCATTTAAAGTCTTGACAATCTCTGAATATTCAAAAGCTCAAATACTCAAATATTTTCCTGATACAACAGAAAAACTGCTTGATTGCAGTAATTGTGTGTCTTTAAGTTTGAAGGAAGATGTTGCTCCAATTAAACCTGGTTATGATTATTTGCTATATGTTGGTCGTATGGATGCAATGAAAAATGTATTGACACTTGTCAGAGCTTTTAATGAGATAAAAGACATATTTCCACACTTGAATCTTGTCCTAGTCTCTACCGCATGGGGGTATTATGAAAAGAAAATAAAACCCTTTGTGGAGAGTCATGGTTTGATTAACAGAATTACAAAGGTTGTCAATTGTAGTGACGAAGAATTAGTCGGCTGGTATAAGGGAACTTCACTATTTGTATTTCCTTCATTAAGAGAAGGTTTTGGATTTCCACCTATAGAGGCTGCGTATTTAAATATTCCTGTTTTGACATCCAAAGCAGACTCTTTAGAGGAAGTTACATTAGGTTTGTTAAACTATTATGAGCCGGCAACTGATAGTAAGGCTTTGGCTGCAAGAATAGTAGAATGCTTGAATAACCCTCCTTCCATTGAAAAGTTGGAAGAAGTTAAATCAAAGTATATAAAGCATTATTCTGTTGAAGTATTTGGCAAAAGAATATATGAGTTACTAAAAAAGTACAATCATTAGATTTAAATCATAACAATATGATTATTCGTAGTAAAGCACCACTCCGCCTTGGTTTGGCAGGAGGTGGTTCCGATGTGTCGCCTTACAGCGATATATACGGAGGTTTGATATTGAATGCAACAATTAATTTGTATGCATATTGTACAATTGAAGAGACTGATGACAATCAGATAAGTATCAATGCCTTTGATGCTTATTGTAACAAGAGTTATCCGATGGCTGAAAGCTTGGAGATTGATGGTGAGGCTAGTCTCATTAAGGGTGTGTATAATAGAGTGGTAAAGGATTTTGGCGTAGGTGCTAAATCTTTCAAGATTACTACTTACAATGACGCTCCTGCAGGGTCTGGTTTGGGTACATCATCTACCATGGTGGTTTGTATCTTGAAGGCATTTGTTGAGTGGCTTGGATTGCCATTGGGTGATTATGAGATTTCCCGACTTGCTTATGAGATAGAGCGTAAGGATTTGGGATTGTCTGGTGGTAAGCAGGATCAGTATGCTGCTGCTTTCGGTGGTTTCAACTACATGGAGTTCTTGCAGAACGACATCGTAATCGTGAATCCTTTGAAGATTAAGCGATGGATTATCGATGAGTTGGAGGCAAGTATGCTTCTTTACTTTACAGGTAAGAGCCGTAGTAGTGCTGCTATCATTGAGGAACAGAAGAAGAATACTTCTCATGGTGACAATGATGCTGTGGAAGCTATGCACAAGATTAAGCAGAGTGCCAAGGACATGAAACTAGCTATTTTGAAGGGTGATATTGATGGATTTGCTGATATTCTCCGTGAAGGTTGGGAGAATAAGAAGAAGATGGCAAATAACATCACCAATCCTATCATTCAGGAGGCTATGGATGTTGCGATGGCTGCTGGTGCTAAGGCTGGTAAAGTATCTGGTGCTGGTGGTGGCGGTTTTATCATGTTCGTGGTAGAACCTACCCGTAAAAAAGAAGTGGAAGAGGCTTTGAAGAAACTTAATGGTTTTGTGATGCCATTCCAGTTCTCTGATGGTGGTGCTCATGGATGGAAGATCTATCCAACAGATAATGTGACTTCATTGAATAAGGTACAGTATAAATAAAAGTATGGAGAAACATATAGATACTTTGGTACAACGTTATCCTCAGCTGGATAGTTGTAAAGATGATATATTGAAGGCTTATCAAATCCTGGAGGAAGCTTATTCGGCTGGTCGCAAGTTACTGGTAGCTGGTAATGGAGGTTCTGCATCAGACTCTGAACACATTGTTGGTGAGTTGATGAAGGAATTTAAGTTGAAGCGTAAGATTTATGCGGCTCAGATTGACCGACTCATGCAGATTGATGCAGAGATGGGTACAGTGTTGGCTGATCATCTTCAAGGCTCGCTTCCTGCCATCTCTTTGGTAGGAGAACCTTCATTGACAACTGCATTTATGAATGATGCCGTTCCTGTTTTGATCTTCGCTCAGCAGGTGAATGGCTTAGGTAGAGCTGGGGATGTATTCTTGGGTATCTCGACTTCAGGTAATAGTAAGAATGTTCTTTATGCAGCAGTAGCAGCAAAGTCTAAGGGCTTGAAGGTAATAGGATTGACAGGTCAGAACGAAAACAGATTGGAAACATTCGCAGATGTTTGTATCCATGTTCCAGAGACCGAGACTTATAAGATTCAGGAACTTCATCTTCCTGTATATCATTGCTTGTGCTTGATGCTGGAAGAGAAATTCTTCGGTAATTGATAAACTCACACGGATTACACGAATCACACGGATTTATATCTATTCGTGTTATTCGAGAGATTCGTGTTCAATACTAAACTCGTATGAAAACAATACTTATGGCGGGCGGTAGAGGAACCCGCATCGCTGAACTTTTTCCTAACATACCAAAACCACTGATACCAGTGGCTGGTATGCCTATCCTTGAAAGAGAAATAAAATCTCTCTGTGCTCAAGGTTTTAAAGATATCATTTTGACCGTAGGTTATCTAGCTGACAAGATTATTGCCTATTTTGGAGATGGCAGTCAATTTGGGGCAAAGATAGATTATTTTGTAGAAGAGTCTCCTCTTGGCAATGCAGGTGCTTTGTTTAGACTGAGGAAAAAAATAGGTGATGAGCCTTTCCTGCTCTTGAATGCGGATGCTGCATTCGATGTTGATTTCAATCGTATGGTTGCATTCCATCAGAATCATGGAGGTCTTGTTACTCTGTTTACTCACCCTAATTCGCATCCATACGATAGTGGATTGGTCATTGCTGATGAAAATGGTCATGTAGAGAAATGGCTTGCCAAGGAAGATGAGCGTCCACAGTGGTATGACAATCGTGTGAATGCTGGTCTTCATGTGATAGATCCTAAGGCTTTGGATATTAGTTTGAAATCTCTTGAAATCAACAAAGAGTCTGGATTCCCACAAGGAAAGGTTGACTTGGACCGACAGATACTCAAACCTCTATGTGGCTCAAACTTGATGTTCTGTTATGACAGTCCAGAGTATGTAAAGGACATGGGTACTCCTGAACGTTTTCATCAAGTGGAGGCTGATTATAAAAATGGTGTTGTTCAGGCAAAGAATCTTACCAACAAGCAGAAAGCCATATTCCTTGACCGTGATGGAACAATCAATAAATATGTGGGATTCCTTCGCAATATAGATGACTTTGAACTGATTGAAGGAGTAGCTGAGGCAATCAAGTTGATTAACCAAAGTGGATATTTGGCAATTGTTGTCACAAACCAGCCTGTGATAGCAAGAGGAGAAGTCACATGGGATGAACTCAACGAGATACACAAGAAGATGGCAACCCTCTTGGGTAAAGAAGGTGCTTATGTTGATGGTATTTATATCTGCCCTCATCATCCTGATAAGGGATTCGAAGGAGAACGCCCAGAATACAAAATAGATTGCGATTGTCGCAAACCAAAGCCTGGTCTCCTGTTGCAGGCAGCTAAAGACTTCAACATTGATTTGTCAGAATCTTATATGATTGGCGATAGCCGTCGTGATGTGGAAGCTGGCAAGAATGCTGGAGTGAAAAAGAGTATTAGAGTTGAAGAAAATAGTGAATATAGCTTAGTAAATAAAATTATATATATATTAGAACATGAATAAGAAGAAACTTGTTTATATAAATTTAGGTGGTTTCGGTGATACCGATGTAACTGTTTTAAAGCACTTAAACAAGGTGTATGATTTGACGTGGTTTTTAATAGATGAGCCTAATAAAAACGTTAATATCTCTAAAGATGAGGCAGTAGATTATGCAACCGAAAATTCTATAAAATTGATTGTTTGCATTCGCCTTTTTAGAGTTAGAAGTTTCAAAAATTTGTCTTTTTTCATGAACATTCGAAATCAGATAAATAAGATAGGACCAGATTTAATTTTCACTTGTATGTCTGAGTGGGGGTGGATGTTACAAGTCCCAATGATAAAATGCAAAAAAATCGTTTATGGAATTCATGATGTCAAAATGCATTCATATAATAAATCTTTCAGGTTATCTCTAGCGTGGAAATTGAAAACTTTAACAACGGGATTGTTGTACAAATATCCTTGTGTATTTTCTAAAAATCAGCAAAAGTTATATTCTGATACTTATCATAAGAGTATTCCTAATTTAGGAATGAGCTATAAAAATTTTGGTTCTTCACTTTTGAAAGTTTCTGATGTATCTAATGGTGTAAAGTTACTTTTTTTTGGTAGTATTAATATTTACAAAGGGCTTGACTTGTTGATTGACGCAATAGAGGCATTGTATGCCGATGGAATTACTAATGTTTCTTTAACTATTGCAGGAAAAGGAAATGCGTGGGGCGATTGTCAAAAAAGAATAATACATCATGATTTATTTAATCAAAAAATAAGATTTGTAAATAACGAAGAAATTCCAGATTTATTCTGTTCACATCACTTTTTGGTTTTGCCATACAGAGATGCTACCCAGTCAGGTCCGTTATTAACGTCTTTATTTTATGGTCTGCCTATTATTGCTCCTAATTTTGGTTGTTTCTCTGATACTTATAATGAAGACTCTGCAATCTTGTATAAGCAAGGTTTCCTTAAAGAGGCTATATATTTAGCTTCTAATATTACTGCAGATGATTATAGAATAAAGGTTGAAAATTGTTGGAAAATAAGAGATACCTTCAGTGAGGAAAATATTGCAAAAAAATATATAGGATTTTTTGATGAGTTAATAGAAAACAAATAAGATTATGGAATGGGATAATTTCTTTTCAATATATTCATTAATATATATACCGCTTATACTCTGTTCGTTCATGTCTAATATGAAGACGCAGAAAAGAGTAATGTTTAAAGATTTAATTTTAAAATAATGAGTAATCCATTAATCTCTATCATAGCGCCTGTTTATAAAGTCCAGGAGCAATATTTGCGTGATTGTATTATTAGTTTGCAAAATCAGACTTATTCTAATATCGAGATTATTTTGGTTGATGATGGGAGTCCTGATAATTGTGGATTAGTATGTGATGAGTTTGCAAAGGAAGATAATCGCATCAAGGTTATACATAAGCAAAATGGAGGCTTGGTTTCTGCCCGCAATGCTGGTTATGAAATGGCAACTGGTGATTGGTTCTGTTTTATGGATAGCGATGATTGGCTTGATGTCGATATGATGGAGAAAATCGTTCATCAGTTAGACTCTCATACTGATATTGATGTCGTTTTTTGGAAACTTGTTCATGAGGTTAATGGGCAGCAGATAACTGGTAAGTTAGAATGGAAATGTGATGATTATACTCATGTATATGGTTCCGAAGAGTGTAAGCAACTGGCGGTTGATACCTTGATTTATAATTTAGGAGTTTCTTCTCCTGTCATAAGATTAGTGAGAATGAACTTTGCAAAAAAATACAATGTTACCCACGATTCTAGAACAAAACAAGGATTAGAGGGGAATATTTTTGCAATGCGTTCGTTCTATTATGCACACAAGGCTTTATTTATTAATGAGTATTTTTATCATTATAGATATAATCCAACCTCAATTTCAAAAAGTGTAAGTGAAGCTAATGTTAAGTGTATCATCGATTGTCTTAAAGTTATGGAGGAAGATATTGCTGCCTTTAGTAATAAAGAAGATTTTCGAAAGCCTATGTATGATAAGGCTATATATGTTATTTTAGCAATGGCAATGAATACTTACTTTCATCCAGCAAATACAGATTCGCTTGTGAAAAGGACAAGGAAATTTGCTAGAATAATAGACGAGAATTTATTATTCAAAGAAGCGATTAAAAAAGCTTCTTATAACGAAGTTGATAAATTCAGAAAAATTGCTTTATTTTTTATTAAGATTAAAATGTATTTCGTTCTTGATATATTTGGTAGAGCAAAACAGTTTATGCTGAAAAGAGGTAAATATAATTATTGATAATTTTGTATGACGAATAAAATAGCACTTGTAACTTGCTACTTCCAGCCTAATTATGGAAGTCAGCTCCAGGCTTTTGCCACTCAGAAGTTCTTTGATGATATTCATGTTCCTAATGAAACCATCATGATTGATGGCCTGAAGGGTGAAATCAACAAGGCAAAATATAAGTACTTTTTGAGCAAGATATTTGATGCCAATACCATCAAGGATAAATGGGCCACGGTAAAGAAGGTGATAGCTAAGAAAAGTAATCATACCTATGCTTCACATCTTATAGAGCGATATAATATGTTTGATACCTTCGCTCAGCATGAATTTCATCTATCGAAGCGTTATGGTTCTTTTGCTGAACTGGGCAAGGCTGCCAATGATTATCAGATGTTTGTTGTTGGAAGTGATCAGCTTTGGTTGCCTTCCAATATTGCAGCCAACTATTATACCTTGAACTTTGTGCCAAGAGAGGTGCCAAAGATGGCACTTGCAACAAGTTTTGGTATATCACAGCTGCCTTCTGCACAAGCAAAGTTGGCTAAAGAGTTCTTGCCTCGTATCGACTATTGCTCTGTTCGTGAAGTAAGTGGTCAAAAGCTTATCAAGAATTTGACAGGAAGAGATGTACCTGTGGTATGTGATCCTACGATTTTATTTACTGCAGAGGAATGGGGGAAACGTATCAGTAAGGAGCGATTCATAAAGGAGAAATATCTGCTCTGCTATTTCTTAGGTAATAATCCTATTCAGCGTGAGCTTGTTAAGAAGGTCAAGGCTTTGACGGGATATAAGATTGTACAGTTGCAGCATTGTGATGAGTTTATCGCCAGTGATGAGAATTTCCCAGACGAGGCTCCATACAATGTTGGTCCGAAGGAGTTTATTCGACTGATTCGTGATGCTGACTATGTGTTTACTGATTCATTCCATTGCACTGTATTTTCCATGCTTCATGCCAAGAAGTTCTTCACATTCCGCAGATATAACAACGATAGCATTGTTTCTACAAATGGTCGCATCTATTCACTGCTCTCATTGGTAGGAGAGGAGAACCGTCTGCTGAAGGGGGATGAAGAGCCAAAGGATATGCTGGCTATGGATATAGACTACAAGAATGTTCATGAGAAATTGGCGGAATTGCGCCAGTTTACCAAGAACTTTGTTTTTGATGCATTAGAAAAATCTGGTATCAAATATGATAGAGATTAAAGATAAGAAAGATTGCTGTGGCTGTTGGGCATGTGAAAACGCATGCCCAAAACATTGCATTTCGATGGTCGAGGATAAGGAAGGCTTCCGTTATCCCCAGGTGGATACGGATTCTTGCATAGATTGCCATCTGTGTGAGAAGGTATGTCCAATTATAAATGTTAAACCCGAGGAGGAAAAGCCTCAGAAAGGTTATCTGCTTCAAAACAAAGATGCTAAGGTTCTTGCGGAAAGTACATCTGGAGGGGCATATACTGCTATAGCCAAGTATGTATTAAAACAAGGTGGCGTGGTTTTCGGAGCTGCTCTCAATGAATATAATGAGGCAAAACATATCTATATAGAAAGCGAGGATGAACTTTGGAAGTTCCGAAATAGTAAGTATGTACAGAGTCTGATAGGTGATACTTATCAACAGGCTAAGGAGTTTTTGAAGCAAGGTCGTTTGGTATGTTTCAGTGGTACTCCGTGCCAGATGGAAGGTTTGGTATCATATCTTAGAAAGCCATACGATAATTTGATTATTGTTGATGTGGTTTGTAGAGCGGTTCCATCACCTAAAGTACTACGTAAATATATAGAATATCAAGGCTTGACATACGGAGATGACTTAAAGAATCTGAAGTTTAGAGATAAGAAATTCTATGGATATAAGTACTCGAATATGAGTTTCGACTCTGAGAAAGGTTCTTATCATGCAGGTATTGATACCGATCCTTGGCTTCGCTCGTTCTTCTCTGGTATCAATGTTCGACCAAGCTGTTATGCTTGTAGATTCAAGAAGCAGTATCGTGTGACAGACTTCACTATATGGGACTGCTTCGAAGTGTACCAGTATAGTAAGGAGTTGGATAATGATAAAGGTGTAACTAAAGTTCTTGTTCATTCAGCCAAGGCTGAAGAAATCATGAAAGCCATAGAAGATGATGCCTATATAAAAGAGGTAGGTGTTGATAGGCTGATAGCTGGTGTTCATGAGTTGACTGCTCAGCCAAAGAACAATCCTAGACGCACAGCATTCTTTGAAGACTTAGATAGGCTTTCGCCTAAGGAGTGTTTCGATAAATATTTTCCTGTTACTTTCAGAACCCAAATGGAAAAGCATATTAGAATCTTAATGTTACAGTTGGGTATCTATAAGCAATTCCGTATGTTGGTGAAGAAGATGGTTGGGGAAGTAAAGAGATAAAGACCTTATGGATACAATTGATATTTCTCAAAACATTCAAGACTTCAAGCAGGTGTTTGAAAATGAGAGTAGAATCATATTCTCTGCTAAGTTTGGAGATGGTAAGTCTTACTTTCTGAATGAGTTCATGAAGAGCTATGATGAAAAGATGAATGATTACTATTTTATCACTCTCCATCCTGTAAACTACGTGGTTGAGGAGAATCGGGATGTCATAGAGTATATCAAGCGTGACATTCTGTTTCAACTCATAAAGGATAATCGTATCTATGACTTTAAAGAGGGGTATGATAAGATATTCGATGCGGTATGCAACAAAGAGTCTTTGTTAAAGTTAGACGACTTTGTTGCTTCAATCATTCCCATAGAAGGATTGAAAGATGGGTATGAGGCTTTGAAAGATCTTGCTTCTACCATTCATGAGAAGTATAAAAGTCAAGATGTTCTTCATGTAGTAGATGACTACCTCAATGGATTTTATGGAAAGTCGGGGAGTATCAGCGAATGTGATGCTTTTACTTGCCTTATCCAGAAGTCTTTGAAGCAGATGATGGCAAAGTCTGTTTTGATAATTGAAGATTTGGACAGAATAGATCCTGCTCATCTGTTCCGCATCATGAATGTCTTGTCCTCTCAGGTAGATAATCCCTATTATTCTGAGGTTCCTCATGGTAACAAGTTCGGTTTTGATAAGATAATCCTTGTGATGGATTACGAGATAGCTCGTCAACTCTTCCACCATTTCTATGGTAAGGAGGCGAACTATGAGGGGTATATGAATAAGTTTCTGAATACATTACCATTTTCGTATTCTATAAAAGAAGAGGCGCATAGGCAAGTTAGGCAAAAGATTCTTGATATCTGCAAGACTGGTGTATTTTTGAGTTTAGACCAAAAACTTTCTAATGATCCGAAAGATAGAATTTCATTTCAGCTTGCACTTAATAACTCTTCTGTTAGAAGATGTAAAGAGTTCCTTGATTTAGATGTCAATTCGCTGTTTCGTAAAAAATGGCTGAATGGTGAATATTCTATACCAACTGATAGTACTTGGGTAAAAATGCTTGTCTGTTATCGTTTTTTTATGTCAGATAAGCCCATAAGTTCTATCATGGAGGCTATGATTCATGGATTTTCTGATTTGCAATTAGCAGAGCTTGCAATGCCTTTCTATTGTGCAGTTAATGGGGAAAGATACTTTTACCTGCAAATAAAAGATGATATGTATATGATAAGATATAATGCTATGCATAACTTGGTAACTAATGGCGTTGTAAGGAATTATAGAAATGTTGTACCTGAAAGTATAGCTAATATCAAAAAGGTGTTGTATAATGTTGAGAGTAGTATATGTAATCTTTTGATAGGATAGATCTTTTTGTTATTATGTTGAAAAATAGAAGAGGTAAAGGAATGTGTTTCGCAATTCTTAACCCTCAAAAAGATACAAAATAACTTTATTAAAACTGATAGGCGTAACTTCTTGTAATATAGTGGGGACGTTGTATTGGTAAATACATGTTTCATTATGATAGATTCTGTTTGTATTGAGAATTTGCGAAGCCTAAAGAATACTGGCTTTATTAAGTTAAAGAAGCTCAATGTTTTATTGGGTAGTAATAGTTCTGGGAAAAGTACTTTCTTGAGAAGCTTTCCTTTAATATCACAATCAATAAAGAAGAATCTTAGAGGTCCTATATCCTGGTTTGACGATTCTATGGTTGATTTTGGTAATTACGAAACTGCTTTGAATTTTGGAGTTTCAAAGGAGGGAAAAATAGCTTTTTCATATTTGCTGAAGGCACCTTTCTTTAATTATGACTTTTATAGTTATCGTTCTAGTAAATCTTGGCTTTTTGAAAAAACATTAGACAAAGTTAAAGACGATGTACTATGTAAGGTTTCTTTCTCTAATGATAAGAATGGAACCTATATCGATGCTATTGAAATGTCGTTGAAACAGAATTTGTGTACATTTTCTATAGCGAAACGAGATGACAATGTATCGGTTTTCTTGAATGGTCAACAATATTGGATTCCGAAAACTCGATGGATTCATAAAACGGGACGATATATATTACCAAGTTTTGAACAGTTTGAATCAGAAAATAGTTTTGCATCTGTTACCGTAAAAGATGCTGTGCTGGAAAGTGTATATGCGGAACTACAGAAATATTGTAGAAAGAATTTTACCCGCAAAGAAAGGTTGTTTTCCATAGTCTTATCGTGGACATTGGATAAAGAAGAATTTTTAGAGATGATACAATCCAAAAAGTCTTTGAAATCATTTCACGATCATGCTAAGAAATGGACTGTTGATAATAATGAATTTCTCCAGATTTATAATGGAATATTGGTTTATTTCTTTATGAATATGATTAATGTATTGGATGCAGAAATGACCTTTTTCTATGAAAGATGTGGTTATGTGGCTCCATTTAGAGCAGAAGCAAGCAGATATTATAGAAGTCAGGGCTTACAAGTTGATGATATAGATCCTTATGGTAGAAATCTACAAGAGTTTATTTCTTCTTTGACTAAAGTTCAACTTGATGACTATAATAGTTTTTTGGAGAAAGTCTTGAAAATTAAGGTCTCCGTAAAATCTTCTGTAGGGCATTATAGTATAATGCTTAATGATCGAGGCCATCAAGTTAATATGACGGATGTAGGTTTTGGCTATTCGCAAGTGTTACCCATATTAACAAAACTTTGGTATGCCCATTCTAAAAAGAAATTAAATAGATACACATATAGTAATCAATATATTTTAAATAATGTGACTCTGATTGAGCAACCTGAGTTGCATCTTCATCCTGCGATGCAAGCAATAGTGGCAGATGCATTGGTTGATTTCATGAATTTTATCCCCCAGTTAGATGAGCATGAGTTACGAGACATCTTAATAGTTGAGACTCATAGTCAAACAATTATTAATCGAATAGGAAGACGCATAAGGGAGAATACACTATCTCCTGATGATGTTAACGTCTTATTGTTTCAGAGGGATAGTTTTAATGCTGATTCTGAAATACGTATTGCACAATTTAATGAAAAGGGACAACTAACGAATTGGCCTTTTGGATTCTTTGATCCTGAATAATGTTGGATTAACAGCTTAGAATATGCTATTTTATATTACAAATGGTTTAATTGTTAATAATGATGATAAACGTTATCTTCATATAAGAAAAGTTCTTCGAAATCTGCTTACTGGGTATTCTGAAAGTAAATTATTGCTTTTGGCTGATTATGAGGTTTTGCAATGGATGGTGAAGTTATTTGCAGACGATGAAGACCTGGTAAGTCCTATCAAATACTTATTTAATAATTATGCTATAATGGGGATTCCTGATGAAATAAAATTTTATTGGGAGGTTGTTGATAGTGAAACTTTAGAAACACAGCGTAAAGATGGAGACAAGACTATTTTTAGCATCTCTTATTTGGTGCTTCAAGACTCAACTTCTGTTCAAAAATGCACATTGATAGGAGAAGATTATAATGATTGTTCTTTTTATAAATATATTTTGTTTTGGTATAAGCAGTATGAAGGGCAGAATATAAGTTGCGCCTTTCAGGATAATCCTGGAAATGGTGATAGAATGAGACGTAAAGTTGCAGAGTTTGCTCATAGCTATCGACCAGCTTTTGCTTTGGTTGATACCGATGATAGATATGACGGGCAGGTTCATAATGTCCAGACGACAAAAGAAAAATGCGAACGGGCAGCTAGAAGGCATACATGCACTTTTAGGCTAGAGATATTGCCTGTACATGAAGTGGAAAATCTAGTGCCTCTAAATTATATTGATAAGTTAGATTGGAATGAAAGTAACCAATATAAAAAGATTGGCTTAGATTGTTTGAGAAATAATGCACATACGGAAAGCATTATTAAGTATTTTGATTTTAAAAAGGGAATTCATTATAAGGATATCTGTATGGACTTTCAGTTCAGACGCTTTGCTGAAATGTGTTTTTATTTGAATCCTCACATAAATGAAGGTAAAAGTTTTGATGCATTTTTAGCAAAACTAAAAAATGATGATGATGTAGTATATCCGGCTGTTCGTGAAAATACGCTTAAGCAAGTTTTAGATATAATTCGTAATGAAGATTCTTTTATTAAAAAGTATCCTCCAGAATTGTTAGATTTTCAATTTGATACATGGAATCGAATTGGTATGATGCTGTTGTCATGGGGATGTGTTAGAAATCCTGAGGCTATCAATGTTTAATTTTTCATTTTTAGGTAGACATGAAGATATTACATATAGCAGAGTGTGCTGGAGGCGTAGAACGCTACCTCCAGATGATTTTTCCTCGATTGGAAAAACGAGGAATGTCTCAGTTCTTTATTTGTTCAAAGAACTACAATAAACAGATTTATGAGAATATGGTGGATGGTGTCGAGCAAATGGACTTGAAACAATCTTTCTCTCCGTTTCAAATATGGAAAAAGGTGAGTGCCATCCGTAGAGTTATCAAACAAATTAAGCCTGATATTATTTATTGCCATAGTAGTTTTGCTGGAGGTTTAGGGCGTATGGCTGCCATAGGTTTACATTGTAAGGTTGTTTACAATCCTCATGGTTGGGCTTTTAACATCAAGTAAATTTTAATCAGATGAAACTGAAAAGTATAATATATCTGTGCTTGGAGAAAATCTTATCTCCTTGCACGGACAAGATAGTTTGTATCTCTAAGGCAGAAAAGGCTTCGGCAGAGCGTGAACACATTGCTAAGGATGATAAGCTAGCTTTGATTCCGAATGGCATTGATGTGAGTGCTGTAAAGAATGCTGTTGCTAAGTCTAGAAGTGAACTTGGCATTGCGGAAGATGCTTTTGTGGTAGGTATGATTGGAAGACTTTCTCCACAGAAGGCGCCTGATGTGTTTATCCGTGCAGCCAAGTTGATACATGATGAAATTCCTAACTCTGCTTTCATCATAGTAGGAAGTGGTGAGGAAGAGGAAGAAGTCAAGGCCTTTGCCAAGGAGAATGGTTTGGAACTTGTTGTAACTGGTTGGACTGACGAGCCATATAGCTATTTGAAAGTATTTGATGTGGCGATGCTCTTATCAAGGTGGGAAGGATTCGGATTGGCTGTTGTTGAGTATATGGCAGCAGAAAAGAATGTGGTTGCCACAAAGATTGATGCTATCCCAACATTGGTAGATGATGGTGTTGATGGTTTGTTGGTGGAAATGGATAATCCGAAAGATGCCGCAGAAAAGGTACTCTGGTTATATCGTCATCCGAAGGAAGCTGCAGAAATGAAATCCAAGGCTTTGAAAAAAGTGATTGAGAATTATGATATTTCAAGAGTTGTTGATCAACATGTTGAAATGTTTGAGGAACTTACTGGAGGAAAGTAGATTTTAGCTATTATGAGTGAGCTTTTTGATTTTCTGAAGTATTGCCTAGGAGCAAAAAGTGATGTGAATAAAATGATTGCTGGTATAGATTGGCAGATGCTGTATTCCTTTGCTTCTAAGCAGGCCCTGCTGGGGCTTTGTTTTGATGGTATTGAGAGACTGGGGAAGGAGTATCCTGAGGAGTTGAAACTGAATCCAATTGGAAGGGAACTACTGATGACTTGGATGGGGAAGGCGCAACAGATTCGAAGACAGAACATGAAAGTGAATTTGGTGGCAAGCAAGCTTTATTCTATGTTTAGAGAAGATGGATTGCGATGCTGCATCTTGAAAGGACAAGGCAATGCCTTGATGTATCCAAATGCGTATTCTCGTAATCCTGGGGATATTGATGTATGGGTGAATGCTAGCAGAGAATATCTAACAGAATATGCTAAGTGTCATTTTAAACTGGAGGATGATATAAGATTTCATCATCTTGAAACAACAATGGATGGTGTGCCTGTGGAGCTGCATTTCTTTCCTTGTATCATGAATAATCCTATCTATAATGCACGTTTGCAGAAATGGTTCAAACGAAATGCGGATTTGCAATGCTCGAATGTTGTTAGCCTGCCTGATGGTATTGGAGAAATCGCTATACCAACAACGGCATTCAATGTGATTTATCAGCTGTGCCATCTTTATCATCATTTCTTCGATGAAGGGATTGGAATGAGGCAAATCATTGACTATTTTCTTGTAGTCAATGATTTCTCTAAAAATGTATTTTTGAATAATGATCTTTCGAATCACCCCGTCAATTTTTCGAATCACCCCGTCCCTCTTTCCAAAGAGGGCTCCACTTTCTCCCCAAGCCCCTCTTCCTCAGGAAGCGGGGATGTAACCGCACCTTCTAGGTGCTCGGAACCGCTACGCTCTAAGGATGGCGGACCATCAAAGGTCTCGCCAGATTGTGCGGGATGGGACCGCCTTGCTATAGAGGGAGATAATTCTGCTACTGCTGTTACTTCTTCTGCCTCTACTGCTTTAGTTGTGGTACAGAGAGAACTGAAGTATTTGGGATTGTGGAAGTTTGCAGGGGCGGTGATGTATGTGCTGCATAAGGCTTTGGGATTACCTGAGGAGAAGATGATAGCTCCGATGGATGAGAAGAGAGGAAAGTTGTTGCTGGCAGAGATACTGAATGGAGGCAACTTCGGAAAGCATTTCACCAAGTACGGGCATTTCACACAGCAAGGAATGGCAAAGAAATACTTCCTGAAGATATGGAGAAATATGCACTTCGTGAGATATTTCCCTGCTGAGGCACTAAGTGAGCCTATCTTCAGAACTTTGCACTTCTTTTGGAGGCTCAAACACAGGAGGTAATCTTTCGGAATCTTCTTTTCTCTTTCTAGTCCCACAGATTTTACAGATTCCCACAAATTTGAACCTGCTCGGTTCTGAGATTTCGCAGATAATGCAGATGACGCAGATTTTTTTTGCAGCTCATCTATCACCCATCACGATTTTCAGATATAAATTTGATAAGATGCTGATTGCTAAAGGATTCGTATGCGTGACTGATGGGCTAAAATGGGGCTTTATCCCTCACGCATCAGTCACGATTTTGGCTTTATCCCTCACGATTTTGCTTATGCTGTAAAGCAAAAAGGCTTTTTTGCGATTGAAACTGGCTTCACTTGCATTTGGAGTAAGCTTCATTTGATTTTGAAATAAGCTTCATTTCGAATTGGTTTGGGGCTCAGATAAAGTTTACGTGGGGCTCTATTAAGG
>ERZ1026878.783-NODE-783-length-22634-cov-6.711989_pt1 | contig 22634 bp, 16 predicted proteins | sample MGYA00380169_ERZ1026878 | MGnify/ENA primary metagenome ERZ1026878 (study PRJEB33269, sample SAMEA4719805) | human gut metagenome | biome: human-associated habitat; feature: organic feature; material: feces | place: Cameroon | collected 2013-10 ...
ACAGCCCATGAAGAAGACGATCGATGCGAGCAGCGCGAACACCACGCTCGCGCCGAGACCGATGCCGAGGCTGGCGCCCATGGTCTTCATGGACTGCGGTGTGGTCAGCGCGGTGATGGTGGGATCGGCCGCCGGACGGGCGATTTGCTGGGTCGGCTGGCTTGGCTGCGGCGCTGCTGCCGGCTGCGGGGCCGGGGATGGCGCATACTGGAACTGCTGCGTCGGCGCGGCCTGTGGTGCCACCGTTTGCGTTGCCTGCGCCTGAGCGGTCGGCTGTGCTTGCGCCGCCGGTTGCGGTGTGGTGGGCTGCGGGACGGTGGTTTGCGGAGCTGCGGGTGCGGCGCTATTGGGCAGCGGGACGGCAGCGGTCGGCATCTGCGGGGCCGGTGCCATGTGCGGCGCGGAAGACAGCATGGTGCCGTCATCGGATTCCGGCGCGGCCGGCGCTTGCGGTGCCGCCGCGGTCGTTTGGGTGAGCGGTGAGCCGCACGAGGCGCAGAATTTAGCGCCTTCGATGGTCGGCTGACCGCAATTTGGGCATGCCATAGGTAAGCCTTTCTCCTTCTTGATGCGCGTCATATACTCCTGTGACGCGCCATGGTCCTTATTATAAAGGGCCTCTGGCGCGCCGACGGGCTCGACGATGATGCGTGCTATTCGGCTCGCCGCGGTGGAAATGTGTGATGGAAAAGTTCGTGCCGTTGACTGTCGGAGTGGTTGCATTGCGCCAGAATGTGAAGAAAATGTGATTACTTGGATTTTAGGGCGCCATCGCGCCGCATTTTTCGTCGTATGACGCGATGTGCACCATAGATGGCGATTTGCTGAAAACGTTGGAAAATAGCGGTTTTATGATTGCGACACGCCGAGGGTTGCGTTCTTTCCGATTCTGAGTATATTTACTCCATGTGCTCAGCGAGAACAAAAAACCTCGCCAAGACCAACGCCCCTTTAGCTCAGTTGGTTAGAGCAGCTGACTCTTAATCAGCGTGTCCAGGGTTCGAATCCCTGAGGGGGCACAGACAAGACCCAAGCCAATGGCTTGGGTCTTTTTCGTATTTCGGACATGTGTCCACCCAAAGCCGCGTTACTTCCTCCGTACGGAGTAAGGTAGTGCGCTGTTGTCCGCCCAGAGCGGAATCGCAATTCATCTCGAATCGCACGAATCGTAAGAATCGTTAGAGAAGAAGCAATAGAGGAAACTGCAGTGGAATACACACTCTTCACCAAGCTTGCCGCGGAATTCGTCGGCACCGCCGTGCTGATGGTCTTCGGCAACGGCGCTGTCGCCAACGCGGAACTGAAAAACACCAAGGGCTACCATGCCGGCTGGCTGAACATCGCCATGGGCTACGGCTTCGGCGTCATGTTCCCGGTTCTGATGTTCGGCGGCGTCTCCGGCGCCCACATCAACCCGGCCATGACCCTCGCGCAGGCCGTCAACGGCATGTTCCCGTGGAACGAGGTCCTGCCGTACATCATCGCCCAGCTGCTCGGCGCAGTGGCGGGCCAGCTCATCGTGTACGTCACCTACCTGCCGCACTACAAGGACACCGACGATGCCGAAGCCATCCTCGGCACCTTCTGCACCACCGACGCGCACAACGACCGCGTGAACTACTTCCTCAACGAGTTCTTCGGCACCTTCATGCTGGTGCTCGGCGCCCTGTGCTGCCTGTCCCTGCCGTGGGGCAAGGCGAACCCGGCCGCCGCATCCATCGTCGTCGGCTTCATCGTGTGGGGCCTCGTGACCTCCATGGGCGGCCCGACCGGCCCTGGTCTGAACCCTGCCCGCGACCTCATGCCGCGCCTCCTGCACGCCATCCTGCCGATTCCGAACAAGGGCGATTCCCGCTGGGGCGAGGCCTGGATTCCGGTCGTGGCCCCGATCGCAGGCGCTATCGTCGGCGCGTTCCTGTTCAAGGTGCTGTTCGCCTGAGCATTACTTTGACGATTGCCGGCATTCGTCTGGCATGCTGGCAAGGCCCGTGATTCCCTCCGGAACCACGGGCCTTACGCATAGGTGGTATGCATGGCGGTCGGCGGCTTCGGCATGTTGACTGAGACTGGTACTGTTGCCGAAGATAGAAACATCACCATATCGGGAGGCTGGATTGAAGCGGATTCGTCGTATCATACGTGCGCTCGATCCGAAAGCCGACGCCACAATGGGCCAACGGGAACGGCTTGAGGCGTTTCGCATCCGCAGGGCCGCCGTGCTGGTGCTCGTGCTGTTCCTGCTGATCGCATCGATGACGTCCTGCAGCGTGCACGCACTGCTGGTCCGCATGACGCCGAACACGCAGACGACGGCACAAGCCACGCATTCGACGTCGGCCAAGAAGCCAGCCAAGAAAACAGCCAAAACCAATCAGCATAAGACGGCCAAAAAAACCAAACCGGAAACCAAACAATCGCAGGAAGAGCAGGCCGTCGCCAAAGCGGTGAGCGCGCAATCGGCGGCACTGGGCGACGACGAGAAAACCGCGATTCTGAACAAAGCGCAGGAAACCGCGCAAAACAGCGGCAAACCGGTGACGCAATACCATTACTGCATCGCAACCAAAGGAAACGTCGGTTCGGCCGACGAATTCGGCAACGCGGCGTTCCGCATCCTCAACGACGAACACGGATGGCCACGCGCCGGAGCCATATTCGACCAATCCACGGACGGCAACTGCGATTTCAATCTCGTGCTGTCCCAAGCGTCGGAAATGACGTCGTTCTCGCCATCATGCTCGGTGGAATACAGCTGCAGGGTCGACAACAACGTGATCGTCAACGACGACCGTTGGAACGGTGGCACGCAACAATGGCTCGCCGCCGGCGGCAACCTGGCGCGATACCGCACGATGGTGATCAACCATGAGGTCGGACACCGGCTGGGGCACATTGACAACGAAACGACCTGCGCCGGCGAAGGCCAGTTGGCGCCGCTGATGCAGGAGCAATCCATGCATTTGGACGGCTGCAAGGTCAACGAATATCCGCTTGACTCGGAGCTGTGGATCGGCTGAACGTCGACTGCTTCCCGTTATTTTCTGCTGCTTTCTGCTGTTTTCCGGACTGACCGGGTCGTCTCGGCAATTCGGCGATACCCGGCCAGCCGTTGTCACAAGCCGAAATACGCGTCGAAATCGTCTTGGCTGATACTGCGGTCGGCCGTATCGGCCCGTACCTTACCCCAATCGAACTCCTGCAACGCCTCGACGGCGCTCATCGGCTGCGGACTGGTATGCGCGGAATCGCCCTGCAAACCAAGCAGCCACGCGCAATAGCCGACAACCTGTTCCGCGGTGACGCCATGCGCGCGCAGCGCCCCCATATCCAAAGAGTGCTCGCGTTTGGCGAGCCTGCGGCCGGCCGCGTTGTCGATAAGCGGCAGATGCGCGTACCGTGGGTTTTCGGGGTTATATGGGGTGTATTGCGATTGTGGTGCGTGCTGCGATGGTGCAGAGGCCTGCGTTTTCGCCTTGCGGAATCCCGCCTTGATAAGCGCTTGGCGAATGGCGATTTGCAAGGCGTTCGACCGGAGCAGGTCGCGGCCGCGCACGATGTCGTCGACGCCCATGTCAAGATCGTCCACGACCACCACCAGCTGGTAGGAGAACAGGCCGTCGGCGCGGCGCACGATGGTGTCGCCGACGTCGTGCGCCAGATTGAATTCCTGATGGCCGAACACTGCGTCATCGAATTGGACGGTTGCGTGCGGGTTTGTGTCGGCGGGCATGGCGATGCGTAGCGAATGGCGGTCGCCGTTGGCCAGCCGCCGCCGGACGGTATCCGGATTGCTGGCGATAAGCCGGCGGCACGTGCCGGGATACACCATGAAACGGTCGCCTTCCTGCGGTGCGGAGGCTGCGCGGATGTCGGCGCGCGAGCAGAAGCAAGGGTAAATCAGCGGGGTTGTGCCAGCGATTGCGTTGTTGGCTGCGCTGCCGACTGCGGGGGTGTGGTCGTTGCGCTCGTCAAACGGCGAATCGTATGCGTCGTCAATCGTCAGGTTTTCCAAGCAATGCAGCGCCTCACGGTACAGGTCGTGCCGAGCGGATTGGAACACCGGATCGCCGTCCCAATCCAAGCCAAGCCAATGCAGATCGTCCATCATCAGTTCGGCCGCGCCGGGCACCACGCGCGGTTCGTCGATGTCTTCGATGCGCAGCAGCATGTCGTCGCCGCGGCTACGCGCGGACAGCCATGCGCCGAGCATCGCATAGATGTTGCCGATGTGCATGCGGCCTGATGGGGTGGGTGCGAAACGACCTGGCACGGGGTTCCTTCCTGTCGTTGGCGGGCGGTTCGGTGTTGCCGATGCAGAGACCGGTTGCGCCGATGCTTGCAACTGTACCTGCATCGGCGGCCGGAACGGCGGGTTTCGTGGGACGCGATTGTGGAATGCGTTGCTGGACGTGCCGTGACGTGCCATGCCGAGGTTGCAGCGTGCTCCGAAAACGTGCCGTCGCTGTGAGATATCTCACAGTGTGAGAAGGATATTTAGCGCATGGTGATACGGGCCGCGCGTTTCGTTTGGGGTGTGCGTAAGGTGGTGTGCGTCATCCGGTATTCTGGGTGGTGATTTCGGCAATTCGGTCTATGCGTTATCGGTATGGCCGGTCAAAAGGGGATTTACAAGGGGCGAATATGACGAAGCGACAGTTCAGTAGAGCGGAAATCGAATACCTGCGTACATTGCCGTCGATCGACGCGGTGACGGACAGCAGAATCACGTATGCGAGGGAATTCCAAATCGACTGCATGAGGCGGTATCTGCAGGGGGAGAAGCCGACTGCGATCTTCATTTCCGCGGGATTGAGCCCATCGGTCATCGGGCACAAGCGCATCGAACGCAATATCGCACGCTGGAAGCGTGACGAGGACATCATGCGCAAGGCGGCCGAAGAGCCGGAACCGCATGATACGGCTGTGGACAACCACAATGCGATGTCGGAAGTGCCGTTGGGCAAGATTCAATCGCTGGTATGCCAGGTGATGGTGTTGAGCGATCGCGTCGATAAATTGGAGCGTTTGGTGGAGGGGCTGCGCAAGGGGGATAAAATCTGAAAAAAAGTTTTCAGATTTATTGGTTTTTTCCGGCGGTTCGCGCGCATTTATCTGATACATTAAATGCGTAGACGGAGTCTTTGAAGTCCCCCTTCTACTGCCGTCTGGTTTTATAGCCCGCGCGAATTTATGACCGCTTTATCGCTTCACTTCAGGTCATCGCGCGGGCTTCTTTATACGTTGTCGGCGGTTTTCTGGTAACACTGGTATCGAAATATCAGCCGACATGCCGGAAACGGTGGTGCCGGCCGCGGACCGGCGGTCGAATGAACTTGCGAGAGGTGGACGATGACTGCATACATGGATCACAAGAACCTCGCCAACGAGGTGATCGACGATGCGCGCGTACGTGAGATCACGGACGGCGTGCATCGTGTGCTCGACCGCATCGCGGCAGCTGAGGAACAAGCCGGACGCGAAGCTGGCTCCGTGCGCCTGCTGGCCGCCACGAAGACGCGCGACATCGGCGAAATCATGGTTGCGATTGATGCCGGCGTGCGCATGATCGGCGAGAACCGTCCGCAGGAAGTGACGGCGAAGGCCGAAGGGCTGGCACGGCGATGCGCGGAACGCGGGTTTTCGCTGGGAGTCGCAGGCGCCGCGCCGGATGCTGCGGCGGAGCATATTCCATTCCACCTGATCGGCCAGCTGCAAAGCAATAAAATCGGCAAAGTGCTGCCGGTGGTCGACACTATCGAATCGGTCGATTCAATCGATTTGGCAGAAAAAATTTCACGTAGAGCCGTGGCTCGCGGTATTACTGTCGGCGTGCTGCTGGAAGTCAACGAATCCGGCGAGGAATCGAAATCCGGTTGCGATCCGGCGCACGCCATCCGCATCGCGCAGAAAATCGGCACGTTGGACGGCATCGAATTGCGGGGACTGATGACGATCGGCGCGCATGTGCACGACGAAATGGTGATTCGCCGCGGTTTCTCGCACCTGCGCAAGACCCGCGACCTCATCCTCGCATCCGGCGAACCGGGCACGGACCGTTGCCGGGAACTGTCGATGGGCATGACCGGCGACATGGAACTGGCCATCGCCGAAGGTTCCACCATCGTGCGCGTCGGCACTGCGATTTTCGGTGAGCGTGCGTTCATCTGAGCGCTTTCTTTGACTTTTTCTGTTTTTTTAAGGATTTGCGGGGCTCGTCCGCCTGGATTGCATTCGTCTGGCTTACATTCGTCTGACTTGCATTCCTCTGAAAAACGGCTTGTCTGAGCTGCGTTCCGCCGGTAGGTGGGGTGCTGCGCGGTTTGGTGCCATAATTGCCGGTTTCGTGCCTGAAACCGTTGTCTTTCTAGGGGTAAGCCCTCCTATAGGGGGCAAGGGCTTTCGTATGGCGGGTGTGAACATGGGTGTGTTCGAAGGAGAAACCCCATGTTTTGGTCTGCCTCTCGATTGATGAGTAAACCCGTCCGTCTGCTCGCCCGCAGGACGGATTCCTACGTGCATGCGCATACGGTGCTGCGTTCGCCCATGCGGCTGTTCGGTGCCGTGGCGGGCGCCTCGGCTGATTCCTATGATGCCGGTGATGATAACGATGGCATCGGCAATGGCTCCGGAGTCGGATCTGATGCCGATGCAGCTGCCGACAGTGGTCATGCCGGAACTGTTGCGTTCGCTGGAACGTCTGCTGGAACGCCGTCGTTTTACGAGGCGATTGACATTGCCGATGTGGTTCGTGCGCGCAGGCTGCGGCGGATTCGTTTCATATTGGTGCGGTGCGTGTCCGTGCTGCTGATCGTGGGCGCGGTGGTGGTCGCGTCGTTGCCGTTCGCCATGCAGGCGCATTCCGCGCGGCGCTTGGCCGAGACATCCGATTCGGCGGCTCGCACGGTTGCCGGATGGCCGTATCCGATGGCGATGGAGGAGTTGGAACGGGCGCGCGCATACAATCGGCGGCTTGCCGTGGAAGGACAGCCGGTATTGGGCGAGGCGGCCGATCCGTTCACTACCAGACCGGCTGGCACTGCCGGAGATGCTGATGTCGCCGACGATTCGGCGCCTTCCGGCGGTTCCGGGCTTTCCGCGGCGGACACGGACGCGAACTATCAGGGCCTGCTGGATTCCGGCGCAGGCATCATGGGCACGGTATTGGTGCCCAAAATCGGCGTGGAACTGCCGATTCGGCATGGTACGTCCGAACCGGTGCTCGCCGTCGGCGCAGGGCATCTGTACGGCACCAGCCTGCCGGTCGGCGGCACTGGCTCGCATACGGTGGTCACCGGGCATCGCGGCCTGGTCAAATCGTTGATGTTCACACGGCTCGACGAACTGCACGACGGCGATTTCATGTACATCAAAGTGATGGACGAGACGCTGGGATACGAAGTGGACCGAATCAGCGTGATCGAACCGGACGACGTCTCACGGTTGAAAATCGTGCCCGGCGAAGACCGGCTGACGTTGATGACCTGCACGCCATACGGCATCAACACGCATCGGCTGCTAGTCTCCGGGCATCGCGTCGCAATACCGCTGCCCGCGCCAGATCCGGCCGACGTGCGCGACGAACGCGCGACCGAACTGGGCGCGCTCGCCGTGACCATCGTTTGCACGATGGGCGGCATGCTGTTGTGCTGCATGGTCGTGCGGTCGATGCGGCCCCGACACCGAATCATGCGGCACGCTTCCACCTGGCCGCGTAAAAGATAAGGGGGAAGGCCGCGATTTTCGCGGGTCCGTACGTTCCCCGAACCCATCAATGGAGGGGACGGGTTTCAAAACGTTCATCCATAAGGTTCAAGGCATGGAGGCGCATAGGCAATTCGCCGCAGCGCCATGAGAGATGGACATGTCATGAAGTGGATGAAGGACCCGCTTGCCGGCTTCATAAGCCGGTGTGGCGCGCGGATGGGAAAATTCACCGCATTGCTTGTCACGATTGCGATGCTGGCCGGCACCACGGGAGCCGGCGCGACCGCGTTCGCCGACGAAACGGTGACGGATGGCGGCAACGTGGCCGCCGAATCCGCAGCGAGCCAGCCGGAATCGACACAACAATCCGATGCTGAAAACGCAGTCGGATCGGACGTTGCCGACATTGCCGGGCAAGATGTTGCCGGACAGTCCGCAACGGACGATGACGACGCACAATGCCTTACGGACGACGGCGAATCGCAGCAGCCATCGAACGAACAAGCGCAATCGCAACTGCAGTCGCAATCGCAACCGGAACAACCGTCGGAGACGATGCCGGAACAGCGGCAGCCGTGCGATAAGACGGAACAGCCGAATGAGCAGAAGGAGCAGGAACGGCAGGTGGTTAGGCAGCCGACGGCTGAGAACGCTGACGTACCTGCAAATGGTGCTGCACCGACTCAAGACGGCGATCGAAACGACCATGCCGGCGAAAATCGCACGGATGCTGTGGCGAATGGCGATGCGGGCGCGACAGCCGATGACGGCAAAACCGGCGATGCGGACGATGCTGACAACGATGGCAACACTGCTGAAGATGCCGACGATGCCGAACACATCATGCGCGATCGCTTCACCTTCAATCGCAAAACCGTGATGCGCGCCGCGCGTAACGTCGCCGTGCCGCAACCGGACCACACGAAAAGCATCACATACAACAACGGCGGCAAATACACGCTGAACCTCAACGTGGTGGGCAAGGATACCCGCGAAAGCCATGAGACCACGGAGAAAATCGAAGTGGTGCTCGTACTGGACACGTCCGGATCGATGAACTACTGCATGGACGGAAGCCAAAGAGGATGCAACAAATCGAATCCGAAGCGGTTGACGGCGCTGAAAGAAGCGGCGACCAGCTTCATCGACGCCACCGAGACCACCAACGACACCATCCAGGACAAAGACAGCAAAGTGCGGATCGCCATCGCCCAATTCGGGCAGAATTCCGGCGTGGTGAGTTCCCTGACCAGCGATACCGCCGCTCTGAAATCATCGGTGAACAGGCTATCCGCCAATGGCGCGACCCCTGCGGACAAAGGCATGACCGCCGCGCAGACGGCATTACGGCAGGCAAGGCCAGGCGCGAAGAAAATCGTCATCTTCTTCGCGGACGGTGTGCCGACCACGCAAAGCGCTTTTAGCACAAGAGTCGCCAATAACGCCGTGCAAACCGCGCTCGCCATGAAATCGGCCGGCACGCTCATCTACAGCATCGGCATCTTCGAAGGCGCCAATCCGGAGCAGCAATCGTTCGGCAACAGGGAGAACGACCAAGCCAACCAGTTCATGCACGCCGTGTCCAGCAACTATCCGAACGCCACCGCGTACGACAAAGCCAATTGGGGTACGGGCGGCAACCTCGGCTACTACAAGGCCACCAACAGCGCTGACGACCTGACGAAGATCTTCGACGACATCCAGAAGGAAATCACCACGGGAAGCGCCTACAGCGGCGTCTCGATCGTCGACGAGCTGTCCGAATACGCGCAGGTCGATGGCGTTGTCTGGAACATGGCCAGCATGCGGAACTTCGGCGGAGCAACCTACTACCGAGTGACCGGCGGCGTGACGCTCAACGTGACGAATCTGCCTTCGGGGGCTACGCCTCCAGTGCTGGAACGTGATTACACATTGTGGTACAGCGACGCCGGCAACGGCAAGATCCGCGTCGAATTCGCCGGCGATTACGAGCTGCTGCACAACGCGACCTACACGCTCTCGTACGGCATAGTGCCAACCGACAGCGCCTACGCGCGGGTCAATATGGTCGACGGCGGCATCAACTACGACGCGACCGGCGACGCGGGCACCGGCACGACTTCCGCAGGAAAGCCGGGCTTCCGATCGAACGCGTCGGCGCAGGTCTGTTACACCTTCGACAAGCAGTCCGCCTGCGCGGCCTACCAGCATCCCGTATTGCAGGTGCCGTCCGCCAACGTGGTCGTGACGAAACATTGGGAAGGCGGAATGCCGGCGAGCGGAGCCACATTGCGCATCGATTTCATGCAGGGCGGCGCATCGAAGCTGGGCAAAGACCTTTCCGAAGATGACGAGCTGCCTACCGGCGAATGGCAGTACACATTCCGTGGCGTGATGGCAGGCGACTACACCGTCACGGAAGGCAACATCGCCGGCTATCACGCGAAAGGCAACGTCACCTCAGTGCCGATCAGCATCACCAGAGCCGACATGTGGAGCGCGTTCGACAAGGGACAGACCGCCACCTACGAAGCCTCGTTCACCAACGTGAAAGAGACGGTGGCCGTGCTGCCGCTGTCCGGCGCATCGGAAGGACGGACCTGGCTGGTCGTGGCCGGCGTCACGGCACTGGTGCTGCTGCTTGCGGGCATCGTCGGACTGGCTTTGATCGGGCGCGGACGGCCGTGACGGAACTGCCGGACGGCAATCGCAATTCTCTGATCGCAATCCGGCAATCGCAATTTTTCAATCACAACTAAAGAGCAACACAACTTACGAAACTTCCCATAAAACCAACCAATCGGCTGCGGTAACAAGGCCGACCAAACCAAGGAAGAGAGGTCTCTCATCATGAAGACGAGAAGGCTTTGTGCAGTAATCGCCGCGGCAGCAACGTTGCTGGGCGGTATGGCGTTCGGCACGGCCGGAGCGTACGCGGCCGGCAGCGCATCGATCGAAGTGCGGCATTCGCAGAAGGGGCACACCTACTCCGCGTACAAGTTCGCCTCGCTGACGGTGGACGGCGACGCCGTGCAGGTCGACACCGACGCCGATTGGGTGACTGCTGTGACCGACGCGGTGGCCGCCGCCAACAACAACATGGACCCCGTTGTCAGCATGCCCTCCGAATATGACAGCAATCCGGCCGCGTTCGCCGCAACCAAGACCGGCGATAACGACGCCGCCTGGTTCCGCACATTCGCGGCCTCGTTGGCGGTTGGCGATGGCGTCGTTGCCGACAAAACCGTTGCAGGCAACGGCGGTACGGCTGCCATCGGTTCGCTTGAAGAAGGCTGGTATCTCATCACCGATGTGGACAAGGACGGCGGTCGGGGAACCAATGCCATCGTCGCCACCACGCTGAACGGCGTGGCCGCCACATTCAAAGTGAAGGGCGATCCGGCAACCGGCCAGGGCAAGATCAACGCTGTCGGCATGTTTGTGGCCAAGAACGAGAATGAGCCCGACCAGCCGGGCAAGACGGCCGATACGATTACCACCACTGAAGGCGTGAGCATTGGGCAGACCGTCGCCTACACCATCACGCTGGATATTCCGAACGCGGCCGAAGGCTACGACAAGTATCCGTACTTCGTGAAGGACGTGGCATCCAAGGGCCTGACGGTCAACAAGGACTTCAAGGCCGTTGTTCGAGCCGCGGATGGCACGGAAACGAATATGCCGTTCGCCTACGTGACCGTTCCGACCGTTGGAGCCGACGGCAAGACCACCACCGTGCTGGAATTCGACTTGGCCAACAAGAGCGGCCAGCTGGTCATCACCTACACCGCCGTGGTCAACAAGGACATCATCGACATGAGCAACAAGGTTACCAACAAGGCGGCCGTGTCCCGTGACACCGAGGTGTGGAATACGCCGGTCGAATTCGACTCCTATACCGGGGGCTTCTCCTTCCACAAGTACGGTGTCGGAAGCGATGCCAATGGTCTCGCAGGAGCGAAGTTCCACGTGTTCGAGGGAACCGAGGTTTCGCAGACCCCGCTCAAGTTCATCAAGATTGTGGATGGCGAATACCGCCTTGCCGAAGCGAACGAGAACGGCGCTGTCGCGGATGTGGAAACCACCACCGGCGACGTGAAAATCATGGGCTTGAAGTCCGGCAAGTACACGCTGAAGGAAATCGGATTCGCGAGCGGCTATGCGAAGAACTTTGTGCCGGTCTTCACCGTCGAACTAGCTGTGAACCAGGAAACCGGCAAGTCGACCTTCAAGCTGGTCGGCGCCAACAACCTCGGTCTGGCAAGCAGGCTTGACGAGGGCATGTCCGACAAGGCAATCCAGGTCAAGAACGTGAAGAACGTCACGCAGCTGCCGCTCACCGGCGCAATGGGCACCGTGCTGTTCACCATCGCGGCCCTGGTAATGGCCGGAGCCGGACTGGCGCTCGTGCTGCGCTTCCGCGAATCGGATACGCCGATGGCGGTCTGAGCGGGCCAGCAGACAGGCAACGGGGCTTGTTCGGGCGGGTGAGTCGTTGAGCGATCAACGGTTCACCCGCTTTTGTTGTGACGAATACGGGCGATTTAGGGTTTCGTACCGCCTGAAATGGTTGGAAAAACGCCATTCGTACCGGTATGATGGAACACAAAGCGAACAACGAATCGGATTGCGGCCTTGCATCGCAAACACGTATCGCAAGCCGAACAGGGGAATGGCATGACGGAGGCCATTCGACTGCCGTGCGGTGGAAGGGAGCCGCCGCACGCCAAGCCGAAAGGGAACATCATGTGCAACGGTGGGGGAGCGTTCAGTCCGGAAGAAGTCGAATATCTGCGCTCGCTGCCGGTGGTGGCCGAAGCGACGTCGCGACGCATCACCTACACGGAATCGTTCAAACACAACTGCATGCGCCGGTACCATGCGGGCGAATCGCCGGTCGAACTGTTCCGCGAAGCCGGACTCGACCCATCGCTGATCGGCTATAAGCGCATCGAACGTTGTTTCGCGCGCTGGCGCAAGATTGCCTGCCGTATGGGCACGGACCGGCTGGTATCGGTTGATGGGAATGGTGGAGTGATGCCATCGGCGTCGGCGGGTGTGGTTCCGTCGGCGGACTCGGCGGAGGTTGCTCGATCTGCGGTATCGCAGCCGGTGCAGCCAACGCAACCGGCGGAAACGCAAAGCAACGCGACGCTGCCCGCGCCGCGCAACGCAGCCGAAGTCCCGATTCTGTCGGGAGGTGACGTGCGCGACCTGCTCATCGCCCAGCAGGTGCGCCGCATCGACGAGCTGGAACGCGAGGTGGCGGCGTTGCGGGCGGAACTGCATCGCAAATAATCGCAAAAATCGTAAAAAATGCGAGCAATCGGCATCGTCCGCAAAGCGACGCATGTCGAGAACGGCGGGCGTGGCGAGCGGGTAGACTTGCGGGTATGAGAATCGCACGTTTTACGCATAATGATGTACCGCAGTACGCCTTCGTTCAGACCGACAAGAACGACGGCAAGGACTATCTCGTGGCCTTGAACGGCTATCCGCTGTCCGGCCAGGCCGTCGAGCCGACCGGCGAGCGCTATCCGGTGGATGGTGACGGCATTCGTCTGCTGGCTCCGGTGATTCCGTCGAAGGTGTACGGTTTGGCGAAGAATTATGAGGCGCATGCGCAGTTCATGCATGAGGCCGGTCATTCCGATATCAAGCATGCGCCGGAGGATATGGTGATTTTCACCAAGCCGAGCACGTCGGTGATTGGTCCGGATGATCCGATTGTGATTCCGCTGTGTTCGAATGATATGAATTTCGAGCCGGAGTTGGCTGTGGTGATGGGTCGTATCGCCAAGAATGTGCCGGTGGAGCAGGCCATGGATTATGTGCTGGGTTTCACGTGCGTGAATGATGTGACGTTGCGTGATCTGCAGGGTCTTGATCCGACGTGGACGCGTGCGAAGGGTTTTGATACGGCGTGCCCGTTGGGTCCGTGGATTGTGACGCGTGACGATGTGGATTGGAAGGATGCGAAGATTTCCTTCACGCTCAACGGTGAGGATGTGCCGATGGCGTCGGGTACCACGGCGAATCTGATTCACGGCATTCCTGAGCAGATCGCGGCGATTACGAGTTTCACCACGCTGCTGCCGGGCGATGTGATTATGACGGGTACGCCGAACGCGTCGGGTCATCTGGATCCGGGTGACGAGGCGATCGTGCACGTCGAGGGCATCGGCGATCTGCGCAACGTGGTGGTGCGCGGCTGATTTTCGGCTTGCTGGCGGACTTTGGATTAGGCGGGTTTGCAACGTTTCGTGATTTCGTTACGTTGCTGCCCGCCTTTTTCGTATGTATTGCGATTGCCGGTGAGCGCTGGTGATTGTCGGTGACTGCCGTCCTGTGTCGAAAGACGGTTTTGAGAAACGCAAAAAGTTGAGTGTGTGGGACTCAAGTTTTGGGAATATAATGGCGATGAAGTCGGTTGAGCATATCAGACAACGACATATGCGTCCGAACGCCGGCCCGGTAGCGAAGGCCGGGCGGCCGGGCGCGAACCATGGAGGATGATATGGAACAGAAGTTCACGCAGATGGCGCAGGAAGCGCTTTCGGACGCCGTTCAGAACGCGGCGGCGCTGGGCAATCCGCAGGTGGACACCCTGCACCTGCTGGACGCGATGCTGCGTCAGGAAAACAGCATGGCCCGCGCGCTCATCGAAGCGGCAGGCGGCAACGCGCAAAACGTGAGCGCCGAAGTGCATCAGGCGATGCAATCGCTGCCGAGCGCCAGCGGATCGACCACAACGCAGCCGGACGTCAGCAGGCAGCTGTCGGCGGTGCTATCGCAAGCCGAAAAAGAAATGCAACGGAGGGGAGACGAGTACGTCACCGTCGACCTCATGCTGGTCGCAATCGCGGCCGCGAAACCGAATCAAAGCGCGGACATCTTGGAAAAGAACGGTCTTACCGCGGATAAGCTGCGTAACGCCCTGACCGCCGCGCGCGGCAGCGACCGCAAGGTGACCAGCGCCGACGCGGAAGGCTCGTATAAAGCTTTGGAGAAGTACTCCACCGATTTGACAGCCGCCGCGAAGGAAGGCAAGCTCGACCCGGTGATCGGCCGCGACCAGGAAATCCGCCGCGTCATCCAGATCCTGTCCCGCCGTACCAAGAACAATCCTGTGCTGATCGGCGAGCCTGGCGTCGGCAAAACCGCCGTCGTCGAAGGCCTGGCGCAGCGCATCGTCGCCGGCGACGTGCCGACCACCCTGCAGAACAAGAAGCTTATCTCGCTTGACTTGGGCTCCATGGTGGCTGGTTCCAAGTACCGTGGCGAATTCGAGGAACGTCTGAAGAGCGTGCTTGAGGAGATCAAGAAGGCCGACGGGCAGATCATCACCTTCATCGACGAGATCCACACCATCGTCGGCGCGGGCGCGGCCGAAGGCTCCATGGACGCGGGCAATATGCTCAAGCCCATGCTGGCCCGTGGCGAACTGCGCCTGATCGGCGCCACCACACTGGACGAATACCGTGAGAACATCGAAAAGGATCCGGCGCTCGAACGTCGTTTCCAGCAGGTGTTCGTCGGCGAGCCGAGCGTGGAGGACACCGTCGCCATCCTGCGCGGCATCGCGCCGAAGTATGAGGCCCACCACAAGGTGACCATCGGCGACGACGCGCTGGTCGCGGCGGCAACCCTGTCGAACCGCTACATTTCCGGACGCCAGCTGCCGGACAAGGCCATCGATCTGGTGGATGAGGCCGCAGCGCACCTGCGCATGGAACTCGACTCCTCGCCTGAGGAAATCGACGAACTGCGCCGCCAGGTGGACCGTCTCAAGATGGAGAAGTCGTACCTGCTGGGCAATCCGAAGAACGACAAGGCCGCGGAAAAGGCCGAAGCGGAACTGGACGACAGCGCCAAGGACCGTCTCGCCGATTTGAACCAGGAAATCGCCGACAAAAGCGAAAAGCTCAACGGGCTGAAAGCGCGTTGGGACGCCGAAAAGAACGGCCACAACCGTATCGGCGACCTGCGCAAGAAGCTCGACGAGCTGCGTACGCAAGCCGAAAAGTACGAGCGCGAAGGCGACCTGGCGAAATCGTCAGCCATCAACTACGGCGAAATCCCGGCCATCCAGAAGGAAATCGCCCAAGCCGAGAAGAACGAGGCGGAATCGGGCGGAGCCGACAATGCCAACGCCGACGTGCCGATGGTCCCCGACCGCGTCGACGCCGACTCCATCGCCGAAATCGTCTCCGACTGGACCGGCATCCCCGTGGGCCGTCTTATGCAGGGCGAAAACGAGAAGCTCCTGCACATGGAGGAGTACCTCGGCAAGCGCGTGATCGGCCAGAAGGAAGCCATCCAAGCGGTTTCCGACGCCGTGCGTCGCTCGCGTGCCGGCATCTCCGACCCGAACCGTCCGACCGGATCGTTCCTGTTCCTCGGCCCCACCGGCGTGGGCAAGACCGAACTGGCCAAGGCGCTCGCCGACTTCCTATTCGATGACGAGAAGGCCATGGTGCGCATCGACATGAGCGAATACATGGAGAAGGCCTCCGTGTCCCGCCTGATCGGAGCCGCGCCGGGCTACATCGGCTACGAAGAGGGTGGCCAGCTTACCGAAGCCGTGCGTCGCCGTCCGTATTCGGTGGTGCTGTTCGACGAGGTGGAGAAGGCCAATCCGGAAGTCTTCGACGTGCTGCTGCAGGTGCTTGACGACGGTCGCCTGACCGACGGCCAGGGCAGGACCGTGGACTTCAAGAACACGATTCTGATCATGACCTCCAACCTGGGCTCGCAGTTCCTCGTCAATCCCGACATGGACGCGGACGCCAAGAAGAAGGCCGTGATGGACGCCGTGCACATGCAGTTCAAGCCGGAATTCATCAACCGTCTGGACGAACTGGTCATGTTCCACCCGCTGACCCGCGAGGAGCTCGGCGGCATCGTGGACATTCAGGTCGCGCAGGTGTCCGCACGTCTGACCGACCGCCGCATCACGCTCGACGTGACCGATTCGGCGCGCGAATGGCTTGCCAACACCGGTTACGATCCGGCGTACGGCGCACGTCCGCTGCGTCGCCTGGTGCAGACCGAAGTCGGCGACCAGCTTGCCCGCATGCTGCTGGCCGGCGAAGTGCACGACGGCGACACCGTGCTGGTGGACCAGACCGGCGGCGACCACCTGGAGCTGTCCGCGTGGGCCGCGGACCAGCTGGAGGATATGGGCGAGGAGAAGACGGACGATTCCGCCGACGTCCCGAACCCGGCTGAGTGACGATTATCGATTGGTTACCTGTCGGTCGTAAGCCTGCAATACCAGGCCTGCGACCGACAGCACGGTCGAACCGAGCAGTATGGCGATCGCCAGCTTCGGTTGCATGCCGAACGCCAGCCACAACGCGCACGTCCACACCGCGACCACCATCGTCACCGACGTGGTGATCTGCAGCACGCGTGCGCGGATCGCATGACCTACCACAGCGCGGAAGAGCAATTCTTCCGCGCTTTTTTCTTGCGTTGGCTCAGGGGATTTCGCTTGAGATCGCGCCGATTCTGTTGATTCTGTTGACTGTGCCGATTGCGCCTTTTCTGTTTCTGCCGTCTGCTGCGCGGTCATCGCGTGTTGCCGGACAAGCGTGCCAGCCAGCGAAAGCGTCGCGACCACGCCGACGAACGCGAAATACGGATCGCGCGAGCCGGCCGGGAAAATCCACGACACCACGCACAGCAGCAGGCTGTACGCGTAAACAATCGCCATGCCAAGCGAAACCAGCGAATCGCCGTTCGGACGCCGCCGCTGCAATGCGGGCAGGCCGCGGTGGTGAATCGGCGCCGCGCAATAGAACATGACCGGCGTGATGACGATGGCGTGCGGCCACGGATTCGTCAGCCATCCCGGCATGGCGATTTTGGCCAGCGCCAGTAATGTGATGACGAACGTTGGAATGGTCAGGATAAGCGCGATGACGAGGCGCTTGCCGAGGTGGTCGGTGGGTTGTCCGTCGATGTCGGATGCCGATTCGCCGTCTGCCGTCACTTTGCCGTCTATCGTCACTCCACCGTCGGTTGTGTGGGATGGGTCGGCAAATCCGCCGTCCGTCCGCAGCGGAATCGCCTGGCGTGCGTCCGAGCTTGGAAACAGCCGCAACAACGCCCAGGTGGCGATGGATGCGGCCACAATCGACACGGCCGCCAAAAACAGATCGAATCCCATAATGTCCCTTCGTGTTGGGCTGATGCATTTCGCGTTCGGCTGATTTCAGCATAGTGCACGGTTGTGTGGCATGCGGTCGGTCTTGCGAATGAATGTGGATGCGTGGATTGATGTGTTCCTAACGACGTGATACCATCGAACGTATGTTCGATAATCCTGTGTTTGTAGTGATATTGCTGGTGATCGTGGCCGCGCTTGGAGCGGCTGCGGGCTTCTTCGCGGGCCGTGCCAAAGGGCAGGATATGGCCCGTGGCGCGAAGGAATCCGACCTGAACGAGGCGAAGGCGCAGATTGAGGCGGATCGTCAGGGTATCAGCGAACTTAACGCGGCGGTGGTGCAGTACCGTACGCAGGCGGAAGGGCTCGGCCAGCAGCTGACGTATCTCAAATCGCAATTGGCGCAAGCTCAACGTGCCGAGGAATTGCGTGTGGAACGTGAGCGGCGGCGAGCCGCCGAGGAGGCGGAACGTCGGCAGGCCGAAGGCGAGAAGAAGCTGCAGGAGCAAAGCAAAGTGCTGTCCGCGTTGGCTCCTGTGCAGAAGAACCTTGACGCGTTGCAGGCGAAGGTCGCGCAGATTGAAGAGGGGCGCAAGCATGAGATGGGTGCGCTCGGCGAGCAGCTCAAGGGCCTTGGTGAACAGCAGGCGCGATTGGACCGTGAGACGAGCGCCCTGTCGTCTGCTTTGCGCAACAACAAGGTGCGTGGCGCGTGGGGCGAAGCACAGTTGCGCAACATCGTGGAATCGGCCGGTCTGCTGGAACATGTCGATTTCGATACCCAAGTGGTGGTCACCGATGCCGAGGGGCGTACGCAGCGGCCGGACATGGTCATTCACATGCCGGGCGGCAAAACCATTCCGATCGACGCGAAGGCGCCATACGCCGACTACCAGCGCGCATGCGAGATTCCAGACACCGCCTCACCGGAGGGACTGGCCCGCAAGAACGAGCTGCTGCATTCCCATGCCAAAGCGGTACGAGACCATGTGAAGACCCTGGGAGACAAAGCCTACTGGAACGCGTTCAGCGATGCTCCGGATTTCGTGATCGCGTTCATCCCCAACGAATCGTTGCTGCAGGCCGCGTTGGAAACCGACCCGACACTGATGGACGACGCATTCGCGCAGAAAGTCGCGCTGACCTCGCCGATCACCCTATGGGCGGTGCTCAAATCCGTGGCATACGCATGGCAGCAGCAAAGCCTGACCGATGACGCGAAAATGCTGTTCGACCTGTCCCGAGAGCTGTACGAACGGTTTGCAGTATTGGGGGAGCGGGCCACCAAACTGGGTTCCGCCATCACCAAAACGGTCGGCGCATACAACTCGTTCGCCGCGTCGCTCGAATCGCGCGTGCTGGTCACCGCGCGCAAACTGCAACGCGTCGACCAAAGCAAGGTCATCGGCACCGTCGACATGATCGCGCCCGAAAAAGGGGATATCCGCGAGTTGTCCGCTCCCGAGACCAACGCCGAATAACCATGTTTATCGCTCATAAATCACCCATACCGCACGGTGAATGACGAGCCGAAAGGATAGGCTGGAACCATGACCGAAGAGAACACTTTCCGCAAGACGACACCGGTTCCGACGCATGATTCCGCTGCGGGCCAGTCTGTTTCCGCTTCGACGGAATCCACCGTCGATTTCGCCATGCTCGAACCTCGCGACCAGCTCAAGACGCTGCTGCAGGCCGAAATGAAGGACAAGCCTTTCTCGGAACTCTCCTCCGTGCTGTTCGACCATCGTGGAGCCTCCATCGTCGGCCATATCCTGCTCGACACGTTGGAGGAAGCCGGCTATTCCGTCGACGATTTCGATGCGGTCGGCGCATTGACCGCCGCGGCCGTGCCGCTGGTCTCCGCCATGATCCAGGCCGCCGCCTCCCGTGGTGAGGATTTGGACGGTTTCGTCATGGACTTCGTCTATCCGTCCATCAAGGGTCCGTCGATTGCCGGCAAACGCGTGGTGCTGATCGACTCCTGGCTGTCTGAAAAATCGTATGTGCAGACCTCATCGCTGGTCACCCTGCGCAACGGCAACGAGCTGAGCCTCGACTTCTCCGTGGTGGAGAACGAAGGCGCCAAAGTGCTGGCCGTTACCTCGCTGATTGGCGGTGTCGACATGGTCGACCCGACCATCAAGGTCATCAACCCGGTCACTTCGGAGGAATCCGAACTGCCGTTCGTCGAAGTGTTCAAGGAATCCGAACTCCACTGAACACCGAGTTTCCCGCCGACCGACCGCAAACATATCTGCCGTTGACGTCGTCGAATGTGCGATGACAAGCATGATGATGCATACGGATGCGCGGGCCTTTGACATATTTGTATTGCTGTTCCTATGAAGGGGAGAACGTGCACGATCCCAATCCCATCGATGTTGCCGCACAGGCATCCGGCGAACCGACGTTCCGCGAGGTCGGCGTAGGACCGTGGTCGCAAACCCATCCAGGCGAACCACGCCCGGACGATGCGTCATCCCCCAATTACGACATCCGCTTCGACTCCACCCTGCTCGACGAAGGCGACCGCCGCAACGTGCTCGACCGCTACCGCTACTGGACGGTCGCGGCCATCAAAGCCGACCTGGACTCCCGCGGGCGCCACGATTTCGAAGTCGCCGTGGAGAACTGGACCCACGATTTCAACATCGGCTCCATGGTGCGCACCGCCAACGCGTTCCAAGCGCGCCGCGTGCACATCGTCGGCCCGCACAAATGGAATCGCAAGGGCGCGCTCATGACGGAGCTGTACCAGCACGTCGAAAACCATCCATCCATAACGGAACTCGTCGAATGTTGGAAACTGCGCATCGCCGGCGAAATCGCCGCCGCCCAATCGCAAGCCGCCGCCATCGCCTTCCATATGCGTGGCTCCGCAGCTGCAACGGATGGCACTTCCGGCACTGCCCCGAACACAAGCGAAACCATGGCCCAACTGGAAGCTTTGGACGCGAAAATAGCAGAACTGCAAGCCGCCCGCGTCATCGCGCTCGACATCATTCCCGGCGCGGTGCCCATGGAAACCTACCATTTCCCCAAACGCTGCCTCATGCTTTTCGGCGCGGAAGGCCCGGGCCTGTCCGAAAAAGCGCTCGAACTGGCCGATGACGTGGTCTACATCTCCCAATTCGGCTCGGTCCGTTCCATCAACGCCGGCGCCGCCGCCGCGGTCTCCATGCACGCCTGGATCGCCCAGCACGCCGCGCCGCAAGCCTGATCGCGCCATCGGCACGCGGCAAGAAAAGCCGTTAAGCGTCGCTTTGCCGCAATAGCGGATGCGTGCTCGCCGACCAGGCGACGGAACGGCCGTCGAACGGATGACGGCCAGTCGCGGCCGGGTTGCGAACGGGGCACGAAATAGGGCACACGCTCGTCACGCAGACGCGTTACTGTTAGGGTCATGCCTACTTTCACCAAAGAAGAAATCGTGCATTTGGGCGATCTGGCCCGAATCGCACTCACGGACGAGGAAATCACCCGTCTGCAGGGCGATCTGAACGTCATCGCCGAATCCATCAACAAGGTCCAGGAAGTCGCCACCGACGACGTGGAACCGACCGCGAACCCGGTCCCGCTGGAAGCCTACCTGCGTCCGGACGTACCCGAGACCCCGCTGACCCAGGCCGAAGCCACCGCAGGCGCCCCGGTCTCCGAGGCCGGCATGTTCGTCGCACCGCGCATTCTGGGACAGGAGTGATATGAGCACCACCGAACTCGTCAAGCTTTCCGCCGCCGAGATGGCGGCCAAGATCAAGGCCAAGGAAGTTTCCAGCCGTGAGCTGGTCGAAGCCCACCTTGCGGTCATCGAATCCGCCGAACCGAGCGTCAAGGCCTTCCTGAAGGTCTCCGCCGACCAGGCCCTCGAACAGGCCGACGCCTTCGACGCCAAGTCCGATGAGGACAAGGCGCAGATGCCGGAACTCGCCGGCGTGCCAATCGCCATCAAGGACATGATTGTCACCAAGGGCATCGAAACCACCGCCGCATCCAAGATCCTCGAAGGCTGGGTGCCGCCGTACGACGCCACCGTCATCGAGAAGCTCAAGGCCGCGGGCATGCCGCTGTTGGGCAAGACCAACCTCGATGAATTCGCGCAAGGCTCCTCCACCGAGCACTCCGCCTACCAGACCACCCACAATCCGTGGGATACCGAGCGCGTGCCGGGCGGTTCCGGCGGCGGTTCCGCAGCCGCAGTGGCCGCATTCGAAGCTCCGCTCGCCCTGGGTACCGACACCGGCGGCTCCATCCGCCAGCCGGGCTCGCTGACCGGTACCGTCGGCGTCAAGCCGACCTACGGCGGCGTCTCCCGTTTTGGCGCGATCGCCATGGCCTCCTCGCTCGACCAGATCGGCCCGTGCTCCCGTACGGTGCTCGACTCGGCCCTGCTGCAGGAAGTGATCGGCGGACACGACAAGCGCGATTCCACCTCCATTCCGGAAGGCCCGCGTCCGATGGTCGCCGCAGCCCGCGAAGGCATGAAGCGCGATCTGAAGGGCCTCAAGGTCGGCCTGATCAAGGAGCTCGGCGGCGAAGGCTTCCAGCCGGGCGTCATGGCCCGCTTCAACGAAGGCGTCAAGAAGCTTGAGGAAATGGGCGCGGAGGTCATCGAAGTGTCCCTGCCGCACCTGCCGTACTCCCTCGGCGCCTACTACATCATCATGCCGTCCGAGGTCAGCTCCAACCTGGCCCGTTACGATGGCATGCGCTACGGCCTGCGCGTCATGCCGCCGGCAGGCGTTCCGCAGACCGCCGCCAACATGATGGCCTACAC
>ERZ1026878.784-NODE-784-length-22624-cov-84.713324_pt1 | contig 22624 bp, 20 predicted proteins | sample MGYA00380169_ERZ1026878 | MGnify/ENA primary metagenome ERZ1026878 (study PRJEB33269, sample SAMEA4719805) | human gut metagenome | biome: human-associated habitat; feature: organic feature; material: feces | place: Cameroon | collected 2013-10 ...
AGTTACAAACTGTCAGAGAATTAAGTCTTAAATTTATTTAGTGGACACTAGTGTAATGAAATATATTTTTACCAAACTTTATCACACTTGACGGCAAGTTAATTGATGGCAAGAATTTACAATTTTCAAAAGCACTTTCACCTATAGTTGTAACACTTTGTGGAATATTCACTTCTCGTAAATAATAGCACCATCCAAATGCTCTCTCTCCTATTTCTGTAACCCAATCAGGAATAGAGATTGACTTTATGTATGTATCATAAAAAGTAGAGGCAGGTATGACACTTAATCCTTTTGACCAATTTACTGTCTCCAAATGTGAAGAACCAAACACATAAGTGCCCATTTCTGTGACACTATTAGGGATTGTTACTGTTCGTAATGCCGTTGAAGAAAAGCAAGCATTTCCTAAAGAGGTTACACTATTAGGAATCAGAATCTCATCCCCTAAATTACAACCACAAAATGCGCTATCTTCTATTTTTGTTACACTTAATGGTATTTCTACATTTTCTAACTTAGAGCATTTTTCAAAAGTGCTCTTTTGTATAACTTCTACTGTATTAGGAATTTTCATTGAGATGAAACCACATCCATAGAAAGCTGCTTCACCTATAGAATTGATGCCACTCGGAAATGTAACAGAATACAAAGACTTACAATCTCGAAAAGTCTCCTTTTTAATTGTTTTTATAGAATTGGGAAGTGTCACTGTTCGTAAGCCACTACCATAAAAAGCTTCCTCTTCAATGTCTTTTACACTATTGGGAACAACTATAGACTTTAAGTTTGCACAATTATAAAATGCATGATAATTAATAGAAGTCACATCAAAGTCAAATCCTTGAAAAGACACTTTTTCCGGAAGTTTAACTGCAGAACCAGTCGTAAGTTTGTTACCACATACCGCAACCACATTATCAGAGACCTTGCGGTAGACAATATTATCTAACGTAAAATCACTAATAATATTTTCCGTAAGTCCCCAAAAGTTTTTCCAATAGTCTGCATTTTGATATAAACTTGCAGTTTCATATGGAATATTTACCTGAGTTTGAATGTAATTTAACGCAGGGAAATCCGCTTCACATGAAGGAGGAGTCATAGAAGCTATATTGATAGTTTTTAAAGAAGTACAATCTTTTATCGCATTACTGCCTATTTTTTCTATTTTCCTTCCTAAAGTTAGAGCCTCTAATGCTGAACAACCCTCAAAAGCACTTTGTCCTATTGAACGAGCATCAGATGTTATACTTGTAAGTTTAACGCAACCTTTGAAGGCATTTTCTGGAATATTTAGTTGAGCCAAATTTATTACCTCAACTAAGTTAGTACAATTCTGAAAAGCGCCATCCCATGTGTCTCGTACATATATGTTTTTCGACGAATTTATTTCTGGAATCGGGTAGGTTGTAGGAACCCGAGTTACTTCTGGTCCAAAGATTACTTTCTCTACTTTTGAATTAGAAAATGCAGGATTTGGGATAACATGTTGGTAGTCGTAATAGTATGCACCACTCTGATAACTTTCTTTATAACGAAAACACTCTGTTATAAGATTTCTACCAATATAAACTTCCTTTATATTATTAGATTTAGAAAACATAGAACGAGAAGGCTCATACCAATAATGAGGAGAAGAATTGGTATAACCTTCACCATCATAGACACAAGTACGATTTCCTACACGCCCTATACATAGTTCTTTTTTACTATCAACAATTTTAACATATTGTAGATTATTACACCCACTAAAAATGTCATTTAATAAAGTAATGCCATTACCAATAACAATCGACTGAAGATTCTTGCAATTTTTAAAAACATCATATCCTGTTTCTTTTACACTATTTGTAAGTTCAAATGCTGATAATTGAAGACAATTTTCAAAAGCATTGTCCCCTATCTTTTCTGCCATAGGTAACAGCAAATGTTCTAACATCGAACAATTATAAAATGCACTTTCTTTAATTTCTTTTACTGAAGGAAAATCACATGTTATCAAACTTGTACAATTCGAAAATGCACAAACTTCGATAGAGGTAAGATTCTTTGCATCTACAGTTTCCAACAAAGAGCAGCCAGAAAAGGCATAAGCACTAACTAATGTGTCCGAGATTGTCACAGAATACAAATTAGAACAACCTTGGAATGCACTCACCCCAATTTTCCCCTGTGTTAAGATTGTAAGATTAGTTATCTTTTTATTATTTTTGGCGAATTCATCTGCGACCGATAACACCGATAAATTCCTACCGTTTAATACAATTTGTTCAGGAATTACAACATCCCCTTCCTTGTTTCCTGCCAAGCCAACCGCTTTAACAGTCAATTCTGAAATTGAAACAACATCATAGTAAATGCCATCCTGTTCTATATCATGAGCAGAAAGGCTCAAAGCCATCGCCATAAACAACATGGCAAAAACAACTCTCTTAAAACAAGTTCTCATTTTTTGTATGTTAAGCCAATGACCCCCCGTTAGCGGTTAGTATCCTTACTTTTACATACATATAAAAAGCGTGGAGCCAGTTCTGTCACTCGTTCCACGATAGAAAGGCCTTCGCATTGCCCGACAAGTCGAAACGAGCAACGCCAATACAACGTCAAATTTCATGCAACATTTGAAATGATAAGAAAATGTGCGTAAATGCTAATATATACAGCATATAGCAGGTGTTTGGCAAGACGTGTATTTTGTTATTTGTTTGTTACTCTACTATTTGAGTTTATAATTTATCATAGTTAATGGTTCGTAATTGGTTCTTGTTTTGGGTAACAAATCCAATTATTTTTCGTATCTTTGCACCGTGAGTAACAAATCTCGCAAAATGACAATAAGTAGAAATAATAACAAAGTAACATGAGAAGTAACAATGAACCTGTGCGCATACGCTACAAGGATTTGGCGAATGGCACAAAGTCGATTTATCTCGACACTTACAAAAGTGGAAAGAGGTCGTATGAGTTCTTGAAGCTTTATCTGCTTCCTGAGGACGATGACAAGGCTAAGGCTGTCAATGCCGAGACCTTGCAGAAGGCAGAAGCTATCAAAAACCAACGAGTGCAAGAAATTCTATCGGGAAAGTTGGAAACAGTGAAGGCTTCCTTGGAGCATCCTGCTTCTACAACAGCTTCAAGCAAGAAGACTGCACGAGTAAGCAAGAAGGAGAAAGTCAGCAGTGCTAAAAACGGCAAAAGTGCCAAGGGAAAGGAAAGTGAGGCAAACGAAGTCGTCGGAGCTGTTTCGGGCAGAGAAGGACACCAATGGAAGTTCATTGACGATGACGGTGAGGACAGATCCATAGATGGAACAATCAAAAAGCATAGAGGCAGACCCAACAAGCGTGAAGCTGTCACTCTTCGTTTCAAGAACCTTGCCAACGGCAGCAAGTCGCTCTACTTCGACATATATTATAATGGCGAGCGCAAGTACGAGTTTCTGAAGCTCTATATCAATCCAGAGATTACCGAAGCTGACAAGCAGAATAATGTCTTGGTCATGGAGACGGCAGAGCGTCTGAAAGAACGCAAGATGCGAGAGGTCGTCAATGGAGAGACTTTCACAGATCCTTCTGACGAGCTGAACCAAGTGGAGAAAGTTGAGGAATATACCAGTTCTGTGATAGTCCGTAGTCGCAAGATGCGCAACGGAGACCGTTCTCTCTTCCTTGATATATATTATGGTAAGGGGGAACGTGCCTATGAGTCGGTTGGTCTTTATCTTCGTAAGGATGACAGCGAGGAGAAACACAAGGAAATCTGGAAAGAAGCTGAGAAAAAGGCCAAAGAACGCATGAAGGCATTGAAGGACGGAACCTTTGAGAAGCGTGTCGGCAGAAGAGGCTACAAACCACATGGAGAAGATCCCGATGCCAACGTGGACAAATACAAGGAGTATCTTGCCACCAAGAAAGTGAAAACAGAGATTGCCGTTGCCGAGACTGAACGCAAGAGAAATTCCAAGACCAAGGAGCCTGTGAGAATCCGCTTCAAGGAACTTGCCAACGGCAACAAGTCGGTCTATCTATCCATCAATGTCAACGGTCGCCGCACCTACGACTATCTGCGCCTTTATCTCATTCCAGAGGTTGATGCAGCTGCCAGGGAGCAAAACAAGCAGACGATGCAAGCGGTGTATGCCATCAAGGCACAACGCATCATGAGCATCACCAACGGTATCGCAGGGCTCAAAGACAAGTCGAGAATCAAAATGCGACTTGTGGATTGGTTGGAAATATTCCGTGACGCACAAGTGGAGCGAGGAAGACAATCAGCCAGAAACTGGGTAAACAGCATGCTGAATGCAGTGAGAGAACATTCGCCAAACGTGACACTCGCAGAGATGACCAAGGAATACTGCAATGGTTTCATGGTGTTCTTGTTGAATGACTATATCACCTACAAGCACACCCATCCATCCAAATCCACGGTGATGAACTATCTCAAATGTCTCAAAGCGGCCTTCAACATGGCTATTGAGGAAGAGATAATGGACGACAATCCCGTATTGCGTCTTCGCATGGATGTTCTGAAAGGCGGTGGTACCAAGCGAGAGTATCTGACCGTTGACGAGGTGAAAAGACTGATTGACACTCCTTGCAAGCGTGAGGATATCAAAGCTGCGTTCCTGTTTTCCTGCTTCTGCGGACTCCGTATCAGTGATGTGAAGAGTTTGAAGTGGAAGAACATCATCACCGAGGGTGACAAGACACGAGTTGAGATATTGCAGTACAAGACCAAACAGCCTCTCTATCTCCCTCTCAACAAGCAAGCCCTTCGTTGGATGCCAGAACGTGGTACAGCAAGTGACGAGGACAATGTGTTTCCAACACTGCCAAGCAAGAACTACGACTGCATCCCGGAATGGAGCCGTGCGGCAGGTATCAGCAAGCATGTGACCTACCATGTCTCAAGACACACGTTCGCCACGATGGAGCTGACCATGGGCGCAGACCTATACACTACAAGCAAACTTCTCGGTCATACGGAGGTGCGCACGACACAAATTTACGCAAAAATCATCAACAAGAAAAAGGACGAGGCTGTTTCCCTATTGGACAGTGCGTTCGAAGAATAAAAATGGAACATAACAATACATCAAAAAAACAAGGACGAGACGACTCCTCGTTCTCTCTTTTTACCCCAATGCAATGAATGCACCTTCGCTAACGGTGTAGGTGGCGTTTGTGGTACCAACAAACTATGGCTGTTCTTCAAGGAAGCCCACGAGTGCTATCAGACGGAAGTTATAGGATGCGGTAAACTGTATCACCGCTACAAAAAGGACTTTCTCAACAGCCATTCCTATACGGACTGCCAGTATGCGGCAGGCAAGAACGAGCACAAGAAGAACTTCTACATCATGGAGGAGTTTCTTGAAGAACGTGAGGACTTGGTAGTCATATTCTTTACCAAAGTGGATTTCGAGTATCATGACTACAAGGCTCTTCATCACAAGTTCAACACCACGGAGCCACCTCCAAACGGTCAGTATCTCCATGGTAAACCACCGTCAGTATTACAAACAGCACAAGACACCAAACCGAAACAGGACTTTCAATGTTACTTTGATTCTACTCAGTTGAACCTCATTGCGCGCCATGCCAATGAGGTTCATTTGTTCTCAGCCGATGTGTCGGAAGAGGATATACGAAAACTCTTCTCGTGCCAAGTCAGCAAGCAGCTAAAGGCGAGAAGCAACAGACGTGTGGCATTCTTCTTTGACATGCTCTGCAGCAAGAACTTGATTTGCAAGCAGTGGCAATCGGTCATTGCAAAGCATAAACTCATCCTATCTTCATCAACAGACAAGCCACTTACGACAACCAAACTGTCCTCAGCAACCAGTGATGCCAAAATTACCAACGCCAGCATCTATGAAGCTATCCGCAAGAAAGTGCAAGAAATAGCAGATTGCGGTAAAAATGACAGCAAGGACACCATCTGACAGATGATAACCTTGACAGTTGGCTTGATAGTCGGTTGACAGTCAAGCGCACTTCCATCCGATTGGCTATAAATGCCCTTACCTTTGCCCTCCGTAATCAGAAACCTGGTTATGGAGGGCGACCTCGTTATGTGTAACGATAAATAAAATAACGACAATGATTAGACAGACAACAAATCAGGCAAACAATCCGCCAAAGGATGGGGCTATCCTACCGCCAACGGTAGAAGCGGAGGAACATAAGTTGACAGAACAGGAACTGGCAGATATGACACCAATGAGACTTGCCGAACGCATTCAACAGATGGAAGAAGCATTCAAGCTGCTTGGACCAGTAGAGGATGTATTGAACCGCATCAAGTGTTTGGAGAAATGGCTCTTTGCAGGAAAAGACGTGCTCACCCTTGACGAAGCAAGCGTATTCCTTGACGCTTCAAAGAGTCAGCTTTATAAACTGACACGTACCTTTGCCATTCCCCATTACAAGCCAAATGGTAAGACCATCTATTTCAGCAAGGAAGAACTTGTGGAATGGATCAAGAAGCATCCAGTGAAGACAAAGGAGGTGTATGAGCAGGATGCCATACGCTATGTGATGAACAAACCCTTGAAGAGCAGATGACGATGGAAGAAATGAACGATATGAGCCTCTTTGAGGGCGCAACGGACAATACAGATTTGTTGGAAAAGCTACTAAAAGCATCGCTTATTCATGCGGATGAGACCTACCAGACACCGCCACAGATAATATGGGTGGACAACTCGACCATAGCCACGCTTGGCAATTTCAGTGCCTCCACAGGCAAGGCGAAGAGTCGTAAGACATTCAACGTGTCCGCTTTGGTAGCTGCCTCGCTTGCTAACGGAAAGGTGCTGCAATATACGGCAAAACTACCCGATGACAAGCGTAAGATACTCTACGTTGATACGGAGCAGAGCCGTTTTCACTGCCATAGCGTGATGCAGCGCATCCTCCGGCTTGCAGGATTGCCCGACAACATGAACAGCGAGAACCTTGTGTTCTTCGGACTGCGAGAGTACAGTCCCAACCTCAGACTGCGGTTGATAGAATATGCCTTGCAGACACAAAAGGGTTTTGGCTTGGTCATCATTGACGGCATAAGGGACTTGATGCTCGACATCAACAATCCGAGCGAGTCTGTCCATATCATCAACAAACTGATGCAGTGGTCAAGCCGTTATGACCTGCACATCCATTGCGTCCTGCACTTGAACAAGGGTGATGACAATGTAAGAGGTCACATTGGCACGGAACTCAGCAACAAGGCAGAGACGGTACTGGTGATTAGCAAGAGCAATTCGATGGCGAATGTGAGTGAGGTAAAACCGCTCAACATCCGAGACAAGGACTTTGCGCCCTTTGCGTTCCAAATCAACAAGGAGGGGTTGCCGGAGATTGCTAAGGACTATGTGGTTGACTCCACCACAGCCAAACAGCCGAAGATGACAATAGCCGACATTACCGATGAGCAGCATGACAAGGCACTTGGAATGGCTTTCGGCAAGAAAGTGGTGTCAGGCTATGAGAATGTGATAAACGCATTGACGAAAGGATATACAGCTATTGGTTTTGCCAGAGGTAGAACAGTGATGTCAAAGTTGCTGACCTTCCTATTGAAGAGCAAACTGGTGGTGAAGTGTGGCAACAACGAGTATTGCAGGGTGAAGGATTATCCTTCGCTTCCGCTGCTTGAAGAGCAGGAGGTGAAGAAGTGAGGATGAAGCGAAAATCACTTCAAAAACCACTTCATTCACCTCGGTGTATATATAATAGTAGAACGGACGTATTTTGTGAAGTGGCATCATATATAACTACATAGACATACGACAAAATGACTTCACAAAACCGTTCATTCACTCTGGTGTATATATAATAAGCGCACGAATGGACAAAAAATGAATGAAAGATGAACATACAACAAGCAAAGGAAATCAAACTCACGGACTATCTGAGCGCATTGGGACATCAGCCCAAACGATGCAGCAAGTCCACCTCTTATTATCTGTCGCCATTGCATGCGGAGACAAAGCCATCGTTCAAGGTGAACTTCAGCCGAAACCAATGGTATGACTTTGCTCTTGGTAAAGGTGGCAATATCATTGCTCTTGCTCAACTTCTCTACAATACGGATGATGTGGGTACAGCATTGCAGCATATAGCAGCGGACATGAACAATCCAAAGCCCACAATGGCAAAACCTCCCATACTGACACAAGTAGAGACAGGCAAGATGGACAAGGTACATATCCAAGACTTGTCCTACCCTGTGCTTATGTCGTATCTGCGTTCACGCCATGTGGATGCGGACATAGGTAAACGCTATTGCAAGGAGATTTGGTACACGTTCAAGGGTAAGCGGTATTTTGGCATAGCCTTTCCGAACAGTAGGGATGGTTATGAGCTGCGTAACCCATATTATAAAGGTTGCTTGGGTGAGAAAGACATATCCTTGATACATTCACAGCAAGTTGGAGTGCAGGACAGATGCTGCATCTTCGAGGGGTTTATGGACTTTCTTTCGTACAAGACTTTGGAGAAGCGAGGCGACAATGTGATTTGCATACAAGAGCCATGTGATTATATTGTACTGAACTCCATCAGTAACCTTGGAAAATGTATGGAACGATTGGCGTGTTACACTGCTATCCATTGTTATCTTGATAATGACCAAGCAGGAACGATGGCTGCCCATTCTATCTTGGAGCGTTATCAAAACAAGGCAATCAACGAAGCTATACGATATGCAGAATACAAGGATGTCAATGATTATCTTATCGGCAGAAAATCCATTATTCCGCATAAAGAGGATGTATAAAGCGATAATTTTCTACGGAGAAAGTCAATATTCTCCGTAGAAAACTATCGTTTGCGTGATTTTTGCGTAGATTTTCGTACAAACATACTACACTTTTGAAAATATGTAGTAACTTTGTACAGAATTAAAGATGCAAATCATGGAAAAGTGTATGACAAATCCAAAATCTGAAGGCTATATCTCTGCAAAAGATATGGCAGGAAGAGCTGCATACTATAAAGTATTGCAAGCCGCCAAGAATGGCGAACTCACCAGAATAAAAAGAGGTGTGTATGCAACCGATGACCATTTGGCAAGTCAAATGCTTGATGTGGAAAAGGTTGTTCCTGGTGGTGTGTTGTGTCTGTATTCCGCTTGGTCACATTATCAGTTGACTACACAGGTACCACAAGAATATTGTCTTGCAATAAAAAGAGGCCGAAAAATCACCCTTCCAGATTATCCCCCAATCACACTATACCATTGGAGTGATACCGCCTTTAACCTTGGAATTACGAATACAGAGATTGAGGGTTTCAAGGTGAGGATATATGACGTGGAGAAATGTGTCTGTGATGCAGTAAAGTATAGAAACAAAATCGGCATAGATGTCTGTACTGAGATTATAAAGGAATATCTGAAACGCAGAGATCGTAATGTCAGCAAACTGATGAAATATGCCTCACAACTGAGAGTTGCCAAAACATTGGGAACATATCTACAAATGGAACTATAAAATAATAAATATGACAACGAAGAATTATGCTCGCTCGGTAAGAGCGAAACTGCTTAATATATCGAAAGAAGAGAATGTCTTCTACCAATCGATATTGACACGATACTTTCAGGAGCGTCTGTTATACCGTCTGTCGGTAAGTCCATACAAAGAACGCTTCATATTGAAAGGTGGTGCATTACTGTATGCCCATGAGCATTTGAAAGCAAGACCAACATTGGACATAGACTTCCTTGGTCAACAGATTAGCCGTGAGTTGGACAATATCAAGGAGACATTCAGAAATTTATGCGACATAGAATGTCTGGAAGACGGAGTTGTCTTTGACAAGGACAGCATTAGTGTAGAAGAAATCACGCTCAAAAAAGAATATAATGGTGTGCGAGTACATGTCAAGGTAGGACTTGACACGGCAAGCCAAGTTATTTCCATGGATGTAGGCTTTGGCGACATCATAACTCCTGCACCCGTTGACCTTTCTTATCCGGTGTTGCTGGACACATTACCAGAAGTTGACATTTTGGCTTACTCTTTAGAGACCGTGGTGGCTGAAAAGTATCAGGCAATGATAGACCATGCGACAGAGAACAGCCGCATGAAAGACTTCTTTGATGTGTACAGAATACTAAAAGCAGGAAATATTGACTTGAACACATTGCAAGAAGCCATCACAGCCACGTTTGAGAATAGAGGCACTGCCATCTCTACTGACTATAGCCTTTTCGAGGATTCTTTTGCGACAGATGCCAAACGAAATATTATGTGGAATAGTTATTTGAAGAAAATCAAATTCAAGGAGCCACTAACCTTCCAAGAAGTTTGGACATATATCACACAGGAACTGAAACAATACATGGAAAAATAAAGGTATTACGATATACCTTATCAAGCTCTCCCATTCGGAGGGCTTTTTTTATGCCCTTTTCCCAAACATGCGAAAACTAACAGAATAAGCTGATTAAAGTATGATTGAGAGTATGATATATAATTATAATTTGAATATATCTTAAACTTTGGCGGCCATACTTTACAAAATTCTTTTATGTCGGATTTTACTCTTTACTTTGCACTCGCAACTGGCACTTTTGCCACTGCATAGAGTATAAATCATCAATAAAACAAAGTATTATATGAGTCCATTTTTGATATTCGCCATCAGCCTTACCATTGCATACGCTATCTACTATGCGGTGATGATAACTAAAGACCTGTATGGCAAGAAGGAAGAAGCCAAGAGCAACGAGGAAGTGTTTGACATCAGCAACATAACGGAAGAGGAAGCCGCTGTAACCGTCAACGAAAGTGATGGTGGCTTTAGTGTTGCCGACAAGCAATACGACACAGGTTTCCAAGACGGCACATCATACGATGAGAACTATGGCATGGGAACAGAGTGTAACGGAACGAATGGTTGTTCTCCTGGTACGGATTCTTCCGGCAGAAAAGATGATGTTGATGAAGACGAAGGAAATGATGTCAACCAACAGAAGCCGAAGAACACCGCCAAGTCGTTGCAGGAAAAGATGGATGGGCAGATGGAGTCCACTTCTCCCATATGGATAGACGGACTATGGCAGGACGACTTCACGGAGAGTCTATTGAGACAAGGCGAGACAAAGCCAGGACAACCAAACATCAAAACAATACCAATCAAGGATGAAATTTAGCCATATCATAAAGAATGTAGTTGCAATCATTGTCTTTGCGATGCTCCCCCTGTCTGCATCAGCCAAATGTGGCAATGTGGACTATAGCTGGGGAGCAGACGCACTGGAAGGGATGCACGACTATGTGGTGACGATGATGCTGTATGTGCTGTATCTGACATACGCTGTCGCTGCTGTGATGGTGATTATATCCGCTTTGCAGATATACATCAAGATGAACACAGGGGAAGATGGAGTTACCAAGTCCATACTGACGCTGATAGGAGCCTGTCTGTTTATGATAGGCGCATCCATCCTGTTCCCAGCATTCTTTGGCTACCAGATTTAAGACTCAACTGCAGAAGAGTATATCATGTGAAAGCGACAACACCTTTCTATATAATTATAATAAGGTGTTTCCAAACGAATCATTAACAAGTAAAACAAGAAAGAATGTTTAAGAAAACAACAAACTATCTGAAGAAGACCGCCAAGAGCGTTCTCTCTTCAGGACGCTTGAAGACATTGGCATTGATGCTCCTTGTGGGCGGTGGCATTGCCATGGCGCAGAACTCGGCAGGTGACTACACGGCAGGTACCACCGCGCTTACAACAGTGACGGAGGAAATTGCCAAGTACGTACCTATCGTGGTCAAGCTCTGTTATGCCATTGCAGGTGTAGTAGCCGTAGTGGGTGCCATCAGCGTTTACATCGCTATGAACAATGAGGAGCAGGATGTCAAGAAGAAGATCATGATGATTGTAGGAGCATGTATCTTCCTCGTGGCAGCAGCACAGGCATTGCCATTGTTCTTCGGTGTGACCAACTAACGAGTGAGAGTTATTCAGTGCATATTCAGTAATTGAGAAACGACGTGAAGAATGGCAAAAGAAGAGCAGGAAATCCGCTACCCCGACTACCCACTGTTCAAGGGACTCCAGAAGCCCCTTGAATTCATGGGAATACAGGGGCGGTACATCTATTGGGCAGCAGCCACGGCAGGAGGAGCCATCATCGGCTTCATTGCCGCCTACTGTCTGATGGGTATCATTGCAGGACTGATAGTGTTGGTCGTAGCAATCACTACGGGTGCAGGTCTCATCATGTTCAAGCAACGGAAGGGACTACATACCAAGAAGAACGACCAAGGAGTGTTTATCTATGCCTACAGCAAGCGCATATAAAAATGTGAAACAAAAAAGTATCGACATGACCAAGATGTGGATGACAAGTAGAAAGTGAACGACTGGTAGGCTCATTCTCCCCCAAGGGTGTGGGCCTACCTTTATTTGTTTCAGCAGAAAGCATTGCATCTTCGCTACTAAAGTACAGCTATGAGCATGAAAGGAAAGAATATTATTATAACGGCATTGGCAGTGACATTGCTGACCGCTTGTAAGGATAAGACCTACAAGCCACCCACATTGGATGCCATGAGGAGTGCTGACAAGGCAAGAGTAGCTTGGGCGAGAGAAACAGAAGAACATTCTGCAACCTTGGAGATACAATCGAACAATGCAGATTCCATTGCTGTGGATAGTACATCTACAAACAGCAATACCATTGAAAGAAATACAAATGAACATCATTCATCCATCGAAGAAACAGAAGAATAAACGAGTATGGTACTATATGTAATCTTATTTTTCGTGGCAACCTGCATTGGCATGGCCATATCGGTCTATGCCTTTGGCACTGGTGGCAAACGGAAGAAAATCTTTGAAGACATCTACTTCTCCGTGGAAGACACGGACGGTATCGGTGTGCTCTATACCAAGACTGGAGAATATTCTGCCATTCTGAGAATGGAGAATCCTGTGCAGAAGTATTCTGCCAATATAGACAGCTATTATGAGTTCACCAACCTGTTTGCTGCTATCGCACAGACTCTGGGTGAAGGCTATGCCCTGCACAAGCAGGACATCTTTACCCGAAGGCAGTTCAAGGATGAGAGTGGTAAGGGGCATGAGTTCCTTTCTGAGTCCTATTTCCACTATTTCAACGGAAGAGAATATACGGACAGCATGACCTATCTGACCATTACGCAGGAGAACAAGAAGAGCCGTCTGATGTCTTTCGACAGCAAGAAGTGGCGAGATTTCCTGGTGAAAATCAGAAAGGTGCAAGACCAGCTGAAGGATGCCAGTATCAAGTCGGAGTTTCTGAACAAGCAAGAGGCAAGTCTGTATGTTGACCGCTTCTTTGCCATGAACTTCCGTGACAAGATGGTGAGCATGACAGGATTCAAGGTGGATGACGAGATGATAGGTATGGGTGACAGACGCTGCAAGGTGTATAGTCTTGTGGATGTGGATTGCGCTAATCTGCCAACACTGATACGTCCATTCACCAATATCGAGGTGAACAACACCAGCATGCCAGTGGATCTGGTAGCCTTGGTGGACAGCATACCAGGAGTGGAGAGTGTGGTGTATAACCAAATCATCTTTGTGCCGAATCAGAAGCGTGAACTTGCCCTGCTCGACAAAAAGAAGAACCGCCATGCCAGTATGCCCAACCCAAGCAACTTGATAGCCGTGGAGGACATCAAGCGAGTGCAGGAGGTGATAGCGAGAGAAAACAAGCAGCTGGTATATACCCACTATAATCTGATAGTGACGGTGAAGCCCGACACGGATATACAGAAGTGCACCAACCATCTGGAGAATGCCTTTGGCAGGATGGGCATCCATATCTCGAAACGAGCCTATAACCAGTTGGAACTGTTCGTCAACTCATTCCCCGGCAACTGCTATGGGATGAATGCCGACTACGACAGATTTATGACTTTGGGCGATGCCGCCACCTGCCTGATGTACAAGGAAAAGATAGTGCATAGCGAAGACACACCATTCAAGGTCTATTACACCGACCGCCAAGGAGTGCCAGTAGCCATCGACATATCGGGAAAAGAGGGAAATAATAAGCTGACCGACAACAGCAACTTCTTCGTTCTCGGTCCTTCGGGAAGCGGCAAGAGTTTTTATGTAAACTCCATGGTGCGCCAAGCCCATGAGCAGGACACCGACATCGTGTTGGTAGATACCGGAAACTCGTATGAGGGACTATGTGAATACTTTGGAGGCAAATACATATCCTACACAGAAGAGCATCCTATCACGATGAACCCTTTCAAAATCAAGCGAGAGGAATGGAACATCGAGAAGTTGGGATTCCTGAAGAACCTCGTGATGCTGATATGGAAAGGAAGTCAAGGCACGGTGAGCAAGACCGAAGACAGGCTGATAGAGCAAGTCATCAACGAGTATTACGAAGCCTATTTCACCACCAAGAGAGTGAGCAACCTCTGTTTCAACAGCTTCTATGAGTTCAGCACGGAGCGACTGCCGAAGATATGCGAGGAGAACGGTCTACATGGCATAGACCTGTCATCCTACAATTATCTGTTGAAGGATTTCTATAAAGGAGGCAGCCACGATGTGACGCTGAATGAGAATATGGACAGCAGTCTGTTTGATGAGACCTTCATCGTCTTCGAAATCGACAGTATCAAGGATGATCCACTGCTCTTTCCACTGGTGACACTCATCATCATGGACGTGTTCCTGCAGAAGATGCGCATCAAGAAGAACAGAAAGATGCTCATCATCGAGGAGGCATGGAAGGCCATCGCCTCGCCCATGATGGCGGAATACATAAAATATCTGTATAAGACCGCCAGAAAATTCTGGGCAAGCGTGGGTGTGGTGACACAGGAGATACAGGACATCATCGGCAGTGAGATAGTGAAGGAAGCCATCATCAACAACTCGGATGTGGTGATGCTACTCGACCAGAGCAAGTTCAAGGAACGCTTTGATACAATCAAGGCTATACTTGGTTTGACCGATGTGGACTGCAAGAAGATATTCACCATCAATCGTTTGGAGAACAAGGAAGGACGCAGCTTCTTCCGTGAGGTCTTTATCAGGCGAGGACAGACCAGCAATGTGTATGGTGTGGAAGAACCGCATGAGTGCTATATGACCTACACCACGGAACGAGCGGAGAAGGAAGCATTAAAACTCTACAAGCGAGAGTTGAAATGCAATCATCAGCAAGCCATCGAAGCCTATTGCAGGGATTGGGATGCAAGTGGTATCAGCAAGAGCCTCGCCTTTGCTCAAAAGGTAAATCAGGCAGGAAAAGTACTGAATTTAGGGAACAAAAATAAAAAGTAATCAAAGATGAAACGACTTCTATCCATCATAATGCTGATAGTCTGTGTGTTGGTAAAGGCTGACGCACAGTACTACAGCGTAAACTATGACAAGCAGACGGTGGCTGCTATGGCTGCTGCCTACGGAACAGAAGCCGTGGCAGAAGCATATTACAACGAGCAGGTGCAGAACATCTTGAAGCACTACAATGCTGCGGAAGTGGCGAGTGCCGGTATCTATGCCTCCAAGTTCTTGGAGCGCAAGGCAATGACAGAGTTGGGCATCTGGAACAGTAGCACAGAGAACTACTATTACCGCCGTATCTACAACATGGTGTCGGGCAAAATCATGCCGAAGATATGGACGGTGGCAGGAATGATGCTGAAAAGTCCGCAGACTGCCCTCTATTGGGGAAGTTATCTCGTGAAGATATGTGATGACACCAAGAACCTGTGTATGCAGTTTGAGAGTGTGGTGACAAACAGCACCCTCACATTCTCGGACATTGCCTTTCTGCAAATCAACCAGGAGATAGCAGCCATCTTGAAACTTTCAGAGATTGGCAATGTGGATTGGAAAAAGATGGTGGATGACCTGTCAAAAGTTCCGGGCAACTTCACTGTGGACAATCTGAAAGCCGACATCGACAATCTGTATAAGGCAGGAGCCAACCTTGCAGGAGCAGGAATGAACAATATCGGCAATGCCCTGTTGCAGAGCAGCCAGTTCAACGACCTCTTCCAAGGCAAGCTCAGTGCAGCCATCGACATTGTGGATAACTATTCCTCGCTGTTCAAAAGTCTCGACAAGAGCGTAGGCAACACCCTCTTGGGCATGATTGGAGGCAAGGACAACCTGGCAGGACTTTTCTCTCTTGCCAACTATAACCTCACCTCATGGATGACGGACTATCTGGATGAGACGGCAGGAAACTACTACACGCAAAGATGGTATATCGCCCGACGAGACCAAGGACGAGAAAAACTGTGCGACTATGTACCGCCCACCGATGACAACAGCATCTTGAAAGGCGACCACTGGTACAGAATCAACACCAAGGATGCCAACTTCTATCCCAACAATAGCCAAAAGGAAGCCATCCTGCAAAACTCTGAGAATCATGCAGGATGGTCAAGAACAAGGGTGCAACAGCTCAACAACCAGAATGATGGCTTTACCTACAGTATCAGCTATTGGTTGAACAGCTACATCATCAGTAGCAAGAAAAAAGGACAGAAACAGAAGGCATACGCCTACGAGATACAGGTGTACAAGAGTTGGAACAGGACAGAAGAAGTGTATGAGGCTGTTTTCGACTCCTATTCTATGGACTTGAACACCTTCAAGGCACAACTGCAAGCCCGGTTGAGCGAATGGAATGACAACGAGGAAGGCTATATCTATTATATAGGCAGTGATGCACGCAACTACTATCAGGCAACCGATGCCGCCAAACTGAAGGGATGCGAGAGCGTGACCATCAGCGTAACGTGTAGCGATGGCGTGCAGCTGGGGCAAGGCACCACACAATACAAATGTAAGGGATGTGGCGGTTCGCTGAATGACCACAGCAAGAAATGCGCCATGACAACATCGGTGACAGAGAACGACCTCGACCTCTCAGATTTGTATAAGCAGGAGCAGGAAGCCAATGCCAAGGTAGCCACCCTGCAATCGCAAATCAGTCAGTTGGAGAAAGAGAACAAGTCACTTGTCAAGCAAATCGCCAATGCAAGTGTAGAAGATGCAGCCAAGTATCGGGAGCAATACAACAAGAACAAGGCTTCCATCGAACAAATGAACAAAGAACTTGCCACTTGGCAACAGAAACAAAGGGAAATAGAGGAAGCCAAGGCAGAGGCAGGAAAGGACAATGAGGTGGCGACGGATGACTACAATCGCATACCTGCCATCATGAACGACTGCAAGAGTGCCTATAATCTGACTTGGCAAGGGGAAGGAACATGGAGCGGCTATACTTACATCAGAAAAGCCACTATGCCCAACATCAACGGCATCATCACCTTCAAGGCAACATTGAAGATTGCCCGAAAACCAAAATATTTCTTGGGCATCAAGATACACAGAGCCATCCTGCAGATCAGTTGGGAGCTGACATCGGAATACACCAACACATCGGTAGTGGATGTGATAACGCTTGACCCAAGCAAGACCGAGCAGGAAAAGGCCAACGAGGTGAATAAGCGCATATCGGAAATAGCACAGGAATATCCATCGTGCAAGATAACCACCGAGTATGCTAAAAGCGCACCTGCCGATGACAATAACACCGACGATACCTTCCATCTGCTATGGTCGAGCGACAGACTGGAGATAGCTAGGGAGGTGGACAGCAGAATCACCAAGATATACGCAGACTTGGTATCGTTGGAGAAGATGATGCACTACAAACGCAACATCATCGACGTGCTGATGGACATCGCTCCACATATCAATGCTGACGAAGGACGACGATTGAGTCTTGTGGAAAAATGCAAGAAACGTTGGTTAAGAAAAGCTGCCGACACCAAACACTCAGATGACTATCATGGCAAGTTTAATGATGAAGACAATGAAAATGAGAAATAGAAAAGAATACAAGGCTGATGCAGCGGAGAGGGTTGCAGGGCCAGTGAGCAAGAAGCGACGAATGGATATTGTGAGAACATTGCTGATAGCAATCTTGCTCCTCGCTCTCCCCTCTAAAACATTCGCCCAATGGGGATTTGATGTTGCTAGTGTGGAAGCCTACATCAATGACCACAAGAAACAGCGGAGCCTGTTGCTTGCAAGAAGTACTTTGGAATACAGCGACAAACTGTTGCATAGCTACAGCAAGGACGAGACAAAAGCATACAAGGAACTGAACGTTGACCTTGACAAGTACAACAGGGCATTTGATGTGATAGATGTGCTATATCAGAGTTTACGAACCAGTCTGAACGTGTACTCCACCTACGAGAGTGTGAGCGACAGAATATCGGACTATAAGAAACTGCTTGATGATTACAACGAGAAAGTCATCAAACGAAAGCGTATTTCGCTTGCCGATACCATACTGATAGGTATTAACCGACGAGCCATAGAGAATATCGCAAATGAAGGCGAATACCTCTACAAAAGCGTGAGCGACTTGGTGCTGTATGCCACAGGAGCGGCAGCGTGTTCCACGGCAGACCTTCTTGTGGTATTGGAAAGCATCAACACCTCGCTTGACAACATAGAGAAGCATCTGAACAAAAGCTACTTTGAGTCGTGGCGATATATCCAAGTGCGCATCGGCTATTGGAAAGAAAAGGTTTACCGAACCAAAAGCAAGCAGCAAATACTGGAAGATGCTTTCGGACGATGGCGAGTAGCTGGAAAACTTGGATATTAGTTAAGCGAAGAGTGAAGAATTCATTTGTTGGCAAATAGTGAGAGTTAGTAACCCTTATATATAATAATGTATAGATATGGATAGAAAGAAGATAAAGGCGGTAGCCGTTTTGACGATGATGGGCATAGCCGTTACAGGCAAAGCTCAGAGTTATGTGACTTACAACCATGACAGTTCAAAAAAGAACCAGATAACGGTGATGGAGACAGGAAGCGGTAGTCTGTCACCAGATTTGTACTATCAGTTACTACATAACAGTTATAAGAAATCGGCTGCGAGTAAGAACAAACTCAGCTACCGTACCACAGCAGGTATAGGAGCCTATAACCAGGTGGAATATGCCGAAGCCATCGACTCTGCCCTGACCAAGAGAGCGGAGATAGAAGCGCTGAACATAGCAGACCGACAGGTGGATTTGGCATGGAAGGTGGAAGGAAGCAAGATAAACAGCAAGATGAATGCCTTCAAGAGCAACATCGACCGCATCCTGCCTGTAGGCGGATCCATCGGTGACAAGCAGCGATGGACGGAATACTACCATGTCTATGAGACAGCCATCAAAGCCACCAAGGATGCCTATATGCCCAATGCCAAGCGCAAGAAGATGTATCTGCAGATTTACGCAGATGTGGCGAAACAGAATGAGACACTTGTGAAGCAACTGGTGCAGATGTCGAATGCCAACAAGACCAAGGAACTGTTGACAGCAAACGGCAACTACCAGACTGCCAACAAACGAAGCGTCATCAGCAGTGCATCCAGCAAATGGCGAGAGGCAGGAATGGCAGTGAGAAACAACACATCTTCGGGCAGTAATAACGGCTCGAACGAGGATGACAATGATTTGAAAATAAATAGATAAGGAGTTATGGCAGACAACAGCAGCATATTATCCGACTTCGGCATCAACATCTTGGAAGAAGAGATTGATGACGTGATTTTCCAGACCAACGAGTTTCTGTGTGACGCGACATTTACAGGCTCGAATGGGCCTTTTTGGTGGGTTGTACAGATGTGTATGGCATTAGCCGCCCTCTTCTCCATCGTAGTGGCAGCGAACATGGCCTACAAGATGATGGTGAAGCATGAGCCACTGGATGTGATGAAACTATTCAAGCCACTGGTGATAAGCATCATCCTCTGTTGGTGGTACCCACCAGCCGATACTGGTATGACAAATAGTGGTAGCAGTTGGTGCGTATTGGACTTCCTGAGTTACATTCCAAACTCCATCGGAAGTTATACCCATGACCTTTATGAGGCGGAAGCCACACAGATAGAGGACAAGTTTACGGAAGTTCAGCAGCTTATCTATACCAGAGACACGATGTACACCAACGTACAAGCCCAGGCAGACATTGCCCATAAGGGAACGACAGACCCGAATCTGGTGGAATCGACCATGGAGCAGACTGGTGTGGATGAAGTGACCAACATGGAAAAGGACGCAGCCAAGCTGTGGTTTACCTCACTGACTGCAGGAGCCGTAGTGAACATCGACAAGATAGTAATGCTGATAGCGTTGATCGTCTTCCGCATCGGTTGGTGGAGCACCATCTATTGTCAGCAGATACTGTTGGGAATGCTGACGATATTCGGCCCGATACAATGGGCATTCTCGCTATTGCCGAAATGGGAAAGCAGTTGGGCAAAGTGGCTGACAAGGTATCTAACCGTGCATTTTTATGGAGCCATGCTCTACTTCGTGGGCTTCTACGTGTTGTTGCTCTTTGACATTGTACTCTGCATACAGGTTGAGAACCTGACGGCTATCACCGCCAGTGAGCAGACGATGGCGGCGTACTTGCAGAACTCGTTCTTCTCGGCAGGGTATCTGATGGCAGCAAGTATCGTGGCATTGAAGTGCCTAAACTTGGTTCCAGACCTTGCGGCATGGATGATACCAGAGGGCGATACCGCCTTCTCCACCAGAAACTTCGGTGAGGGTGTGGCACAGCAAGCCAAAATGTCGGCACAGGGAACACTTGCCCATGTGATGCACTGATAAAGGTAAAAGAGTAAAAAGGTAAAACAATAACGAAATAGCAATGGTAATCAAGAATTTAGAGAATAAGGTGAAGTTGGTGACTATCATCTGTAGCCTGTTTCTGGTTGGGTGCGTGCTGATAAGTATCAGCAGCATCTGGACAGCAAAGAATATGGTGGTGGATGCACAGAACAAAATCTATGTGCTGGACGGCAATGTGCCTATCCTGGTGCAGCGCACGACGATGGATGAAACACTGGATGTGGAAGCAAAGAGTCATATAGAGATGTTCCATCACTACTTTTTCACGTTGGCACCAGATGACAAGTACATCAAATACACCATGGAGAAAGCCATGTATCTGGTAGATGAGACGGGATTGGCGCAGTACAATACACTGAAGGAAAAGGGCTTCTACTCCAATATTATGGGAACAAGTGCCGTGTTCAGTATCTTCTGTGACAGTATCAAGTTTGACAAGGGGAAGATGGAGTTTACCTACTATGGCAGACAGCGCATCGAGCGCAGAACCAATGTGCTGACCCGTGAACTGGTGACGGCAGGACAGTTGAAACGAGTGCCGAGAACTGACAACAACCCACATGGATTGCTGATAGTGAACTGGCGAACCTTGCTCAACAAGGATATTGACCAGAAGACGAAGAGCAACTATTGAAGGTAAAAGGATTAAGAAGTAAAAAGGTAAAAAAGAAATAACGATGAACACAAAAGGATTTAAGCAGATGCTCATTGGGGAGAAGATGCCCGACAAGGACGACCCCAAATACAAGGAACGCTATGAGCGAGACGTGAGAGCCGGAAGGAAGTTTGCCAAGATGTGCAGAATCGACAAGGCGGCAGCCAAGGTGCAGCGGTTTGCCGACTTGCACAAGACACTGTTTTTGGTCATCGTGTTCGGTTTTGTAGGTGTGAGCTTCAGTTTCAACATCTATCGCATGGCGAGGGCTTATCACTATCAGGGAGAGCGACGCACCGCCACGGAGCGGCAGGACTCACTGATAAAGGCACGCCATCAGAATATGGGGAATGCAAAGAACATAGTAAGAACCAATGAGGATGCACGCCATCCTCATAAAGACAAATAACGATGAAGCTGACAGAAAGAATCAATTTCAGACAACCCAAGTACATGCTACCTGCGATTGTCTATCTCCCACTGCTCGGTGCCTCCTACTTTATCTTCGACCTCTTTGATACCAAGGTAGCGGAGAAGCAGGATGCCAATATGCAGACCACGGAATATCTGAATCCGAACCTGCCACAAGCCCATATCAAGGGCGGTGACGGTATTGGAGGCAAGTATGAGAATATGTTGAATGCCTACGGCAAGATAGAAGACCATAGTGCCGTGGAGAATATAGACCGAGACAATGAGCAAGAAAAAGAAGAATACCAAAGCAAGTATTCGGATGCAGAACTGCAACAGTTGGATGCCGAAGCCAAGAAGCAGGCAGAAATGGAAAAACAGAGAGAAGCACAAGAAGCCCATGAGCGACAAAGAGAGAATGAGGCGTTGGCGGAGCTGAACAAGGCACTTGCCGAAGCAAGGCTGAAGGGACAGCAAGCCACGCAATCGAACAGCTCGACTTTAGCAGCTACCTCTCCTACCGACCTGCAAGGCTCAGCCAATGGCGGCATCAACATTGAAGGCAAGATCAAAGTGAATGAAAATGCCAGAAAGGAAGCAGACGAGAATGACAAGCCAAGTGAAGTGGTGAAAAAGGTGAAGACATCATCGGATTACTTCAACACCTTGGCAGTGAATGAGAAAGAGCCGACACTGATCAAGGCTATCATTGACGAGAATGTGAAAGCCGTGGATGGAAGCCGTGTCCGCTTGCGATTGCTTGATGATGTGGAAATCGGTGAGATGATAGTGAAGAAAGGCGCATACCTGTATGCCATTATGAGCGGTTTCAGTTCACAAC
>ERZ1026878.796-NODE-796-length-22394-cov-10.018219_pt1 | contig 22394 bp, 16 predicted proteins | sample MGYA00380169_ERZ1026878 | MGnify/ENA primary metagenome ERZ1026878 (study PRJEB33269, sample SAMEA4719805) | human gut metagenome | biome: human-associated habitat; feature: organic feature; material: feces | place: Cameroon | collected 2013-10 ...
CACATCTTGCAGTTGACGTTGTATCATATCATTAAACCCTTTCCATTATTAATATACTTCTTTGTTTCAATTTCGGCACAAAGATAAGAAAAAATAATCCTAATCCCAAAATTCATACTGATTTTTGGGATTAAAACCCCAAAAATCAGTATGAATTTTGGGATTAGGGACCATTAAAAGTTGAATTACACTTTAATGATGGCATGCTGGCGTTTGCTGCTAAACAATAATCAAGGGTCTATATGCCACGATGAAAAGGTGGCGTATAGACCCTTGCTCTAATTGTACGTTTTTAATCTACCTCTATGCTTTCAGCCGTAATAATGAAAAACTTACTTCACTTCGATATTCTTCATTACTTTAGCTTCCTTCTCGGGTGTTGTCTTAGGAATCACAATGGTAAGGATGCCGTCGGCAACGCTTGCTGAGATATTGTCGCGCTCCACCTCGTCGGGAAGAGTGTAGCTCTGCTCGTAGTTGCCATAATAGAACTCTTGGCGCAAGTAGCGTTCATGCCTCTCTTTGTTGCATTTGCATTCCTTGTTTTCTTCCTTGTGCTCCATCTTGTTCTCGATGGCCACGTGAAGCAAACCCTCATTTGTGACGTTGATGCGCACCCATTCCTTCTTAAGTCCAGGCACAGCCATCTCCATTATATATTCGTCACACGTCTCCTTGACGTTGATAGCAGGAGCCGTAGTGCGTGTCTGCGGAACTTCCTCAGTGTTGAAGAAACAGTTGTCAAACCAATCGTTCAACCAATTTGAATAATTATTTCTGCGAACTAACAACATAATGAAATACCTCCATTTTTATTTTTCTCGTCCTCTCTTCGCCCTGAGGTTCCGTCGGGATTTCAGTTTTGTTAATAATCTTGTTCTTGCCGCTTGCCTTTATTGGCTTTGGCTTTCATTATGTCATTACGCAACTAATGTGCCAACCACGTCTATGAATGCCAAATTGACATTTTTACCATTTTTGGCAGATATGTGTGTTAAATTGTCATGCTCTTTTGTACAAAAGTCTGTATGCCTAAAGGATATAGTTTTATTGCCATAATATTCCCGTTTTGTTTTTTGCGAAAATAAATAAAAAAATGTATTTTTGCAGATTATAAGGATCAAAAATTCAAATACCTATCTTTTTCTACCGGCAATGAAACATGTAACAATAAAAGACATAGCACGCTCGCTGTGCATATCTGTTTCCACAGTGTCGCGCGCACTTACTGACGACAAGAATATACGTCGTGAAACTCGTGAAGCTGTGCTGCGCGAGGCAGAGCGTCTTGGCTATCGCCGCAATCCTGTGGCAATGAACCTCAAGATGGGACGCACAAATACAATAGGTGTGATAGTGCCCGAGATGCATACGCCATATGCCTCGCAGGTGGTGGCAGGCATACAGAGCATACTCTACAAGAACAATCAGAAGGTGATAATAGCCGAGTCGGATGAGGATCCCAACCGTGAGCGAGAGAGTCTGCAGATGATGGAGGAGTTCATGGTCGACGGACTCATAGTGAGCATTTGCAGCTATAAGCATAATGTCGAAATCTATCGCCGTCTTGCCAAAGAGGGTGTAGCCATTGTTTTCTACGACCGTATACCTCATGGTATGGACGACATGCCGCAGGTAATGGTGGACGATAACAACGACTCTTACTTCATGGCAGAACACCTGATACGTCTTGGTCGCCGCCGTATAGCTTATCTATATGGTCCTGACGATGTGTATAACGCAGTGGAGCGTGGTTGTGGCTATCGTGAGGCTATGGAGAAATTCCATATCTACGACCCTCAGCTTGTTGTTAAGACCGGAATGACGTTTGCCGATGGTGCGGCTGCTATGGACAGTCTTGTTAGGCAAGGCATCGAGTTTGATGCAGTGTATGCCTTTACCGACACTCTTGCCATTGGAGCTATGAACCGTCTGCGCGAGCTTGGACGTAGAGTGCCAGAGGATGTGGCTGTGGCAGGATTCTCGGGAACAGAGCTTTCCACTATAGTTTATCCGCAACTCACTACTGTTGAGCCTCCTCTTGTGGAGATGGGAAAATGTGCTGCTGAGCTTGTGCTTGAAAAAGTGCGCAATCCCGAAGCTGAGAATCGTAAGATAGTGTTGCGCACGGAAATGAAGTGCAGGGCATCTACAGGAGAATAGATAGGAGAGTACGGCTTCGATCCGTACCTCCCATAAAATAATTGCTTCCAATTTAAAACGTTTGCAGATTTTGGAAACGTTACCGCAAACGTTTCCAAAACTTGCTTCAAAAAAAATCTTTGCCGTAATCTTTTTGCAGTATAACTTTGCAAGCGAAAAGAAAAAATAATAACTAAAGAATTAATAACTAATAACTTAAAAAGATTATGGCAAAAAATGTAATCAACTCGTATTCTTTCGACCGTAACTCGGTTAAGGCTGGCATCCTTCATTTCGGTGTTGGCAATTTCCATCGTGCTCATCTCGAATATATGACAAGCCATCTGCTTGAAGACCCCACTCAGCATGGTTGGGGCATCTGCGGAGCTATGATTTTGGATAGAGACGAACATCTGTATAAGGCTCTCAAGGCTCAGAATGGCGAATACACTCTTACTGTATGCGGACGCGACGGCAACAATGAGGTTTACCGTCTTGGTGCTCTTGTTGAATTGTATTGGGGTGTTGAGGAGAAGAACTCTATACTCAACAAGATTGCCGACCCCGACATCCGCATCATCACTCTCACCATCACCGAGGGTGGATATAACATCTCACGTCAGACGGGCGAGTTTATGCTCGACAACCCGCAGGTGGCTCACGACCTTGAATATCCCCACGACCCGCAGACAGCGTTCGGTTATGTGGCTGAGGGACTTCGCCGCCGCGTGGCATCGGGTGCAGGTCCTATAACAATACTCTCTTGTGATAATCTTCAGCACAATGGCAATACGGCACGCCGCGCTTTCATGTCGTTTGTTGAGGCTCAGGACAAGGAGCTTGCAGCATGGATGGAAGAGAATGTTACATTTCCCAACTCAATGGTCGACCGTATCACTCCTGCCACACGTCCCGAGGACATAAAGCGACTCAATGAGGAGAACGGTACAGACGACAAGGCTCCCGTTTATTGCGAGGACTTCATACAGTGGGTTGTTGAGGATAACTTCGCTGCCGGTCGCCCGTCATGGGAGAATGTAGGCGCACAGATGACGGATGATGTGACTGCTTTCGAGAATATGAAACTCTCTCTGCTCAACGCTTCTCACACATTGCTCTCATATCCTTCGTTCCTCTATGGCTACCGCAAGGTGGACGCTGCCATGCACGACGAGCGCATTGCCAAGTTTGTGCGCCAGTTTATGGACATCGACATCACTCCGTATGTTCCGGCTCCCAAGGATACCGACCTTGAACTCTATAAGCAGACACTATGTGAGCGTTTCGGCAACCGTTCGGTAAGCGACCAGGTGGCTCGTCTTTGCTTTGATGGTGCTTCTAAGTTCCCAGTATATGTAATGCCTAACCTTGAGCAGATGATACGCGATGACAAGGAATTGATACGTGTGGCTTATCTCTTCGCAGCCTATCGCCACTATCTTAAATATCATACCGACGACAATGGCGAACAGTTTGAGGTGGCAGACCCATGGCTCACAGCTGACGACCTGAAGCTCATTGCAAGCGATGAGCCTCTTGACTTCCTTGCCCTCTCTCCGTTCCGCAGCACCGACCTTCGTGCGGCTAACAACTTCACACAGCCTTATCTGAAGATGGTTGAGAGTATTAAGACCAAGGGAGCAATGCCGACTCTTGAGGAAATTTTGTAAAAAAATCAGTTAGTTGGTATGAGGTTGGGCGGCCTCCGCTCTACCTCATACATATAGTCTCCATTTACTATCCAAAACCCAAACCTAACATCAATATGAAATCTCTAAACCTAAAGACCGCAGGACCATTCCTGCTGCTCACATTCATATATTTTATTGTAGGATTCCTTACAACAGTCAACGGTCAGTGTCAGGGACCGCTCAAGATAGCGTTTCTCTCCGAAGCTACAACCATGCGCAACTCATTGACTACATTTATATCCTTCGCTTTCTTCTTGGGCTATCTGCTCAACAGTTCGCGCACAGGACGAATGCTCAATCTTTTTGGCTACAAGCGCACACTCATACGCTCGCTGATAGTCATGGTCGAAGGCTTAGTGTTTTATACAGCCTCTGCCTTTTGCGCAGAGTATGCTGGCGATGCAGGTGTTGTTGTAAATGGCGACTTCGTGCCGTTTGGCTATTTCGTGTTTCTCATGGGTTCATTCCTTATGGGCACTGCTGCTGCCATGCTCCAGGTGGTTATCAATCCATACATCGCAGCCTATCCGTTGCCAGGCACAAGTGCGGTGCAAAGGATGAACTTCACATGTGCCGTCAACTCGTTTGGCACAACCATAGCACCACTCTTTGTCACAGGCATTATGTTCGCAGGAGTTCCTCTCGATAGCGTCACAGCATCGCAACTCACTCTGCCCTTTATACTCATGACTCTATGTATTGTAGTCACCACATTGACCACACGTCGGCTTGCCCTGCCCGACATAGAGGGCATACGCTCTTCATCGGCAGATGCAACGTCTTCTGCATCTTCTGCAGTAAACACAAGAAGCGTATGGTCGTTCCGCAACCTGAAATATGGAGTTATAACAATATTCTTCTACGTAGGTACGGAGGTGAGCATCGGCAACAACATAAACCTTCACGCAATGGAACTTGCTTCTGGTGGTGCTGCTTTGTCGCCAGCATTGCTTGCCACAATTTATTGGGGAGGTTTCCTTATTGGACGTATGGTGTCGGCTTCAATGAAAAATGTTAAGCCACGTCCAATGCTCATCACCGTCACACTCGGAGCAATAGCACTCATGACGGCTGCCATGTTCACAGAGAATCTTTGGCTTTTGGCGGCTGTAGGATTATTCCACTCCGTTATGTGGAGTTGCGTGTTCACTCTTGCTGTTGACGGACTTGGCGAATACACATCGCGTGCCTCAGGAGTGTTTATGATGGGAGTGTTCGGTGGAGCTGTTTTCCCTGTGCTTCAGGGAATGCTTGCCGACTGGATAGGCTCATGGCAGTTCACATGGACAATAGCTCTTGTTTGCGAGTTTGTACTGTTATGGTATGGACTTAGAGGGTATAGGAAATAAAAATAAAAACATATCACTCCCCGTAGGGATGGGAGTGATATGTTTTTATAAAGTTGGTATCGACCTCAACTAACTTGAAACGTGCTGAAGAAGTGGAAATTCTGTAATATTCTACTCTATTATCCAATCTTCTATATTCCCCTTCGTGCTGTCGAAGTTTATTTCAACCTTGGTAATAGGTTTGCCGCTTAGTGCAAATCGCCGGTGATAATTCTTCAGGTTGATTTGTCGCATGGCAGCTTGCGCACTCTTGTTGAGTTTCAATTCCAAGAGATAGAGGTCGGTGTTGGTGAGCAGAACCATGTCTACTCTGCCCTTTGGAGTATGCACCTCTACGTCCACCACAAAGCCAGTGAGGAGAGTGAAGATGATATACAGCATCTGCTGGTAATGACCCTCATAGTTGGTCACATTGCAGTAGGGCAATGTTTCGAAGTAGTCTTGCAGGAGTTGCAAAGCACCGTCCATATCTCTACGTCTTATAAGCGAGGCCATTTTTGTTATGGTCACACCGCCTTGTTGGGCTTGTGTGCCGTTGACATAATTGGGCAATAGACTATTGAATAGCCCCACTCTTATTTCCTTGTTGGGAATGTCAAGAGTATAGAGTTGTGTGTCATTGTCGTAGTCCTTGATAGTGACGTACCCACTCTGGTAGAGTAGGGGTGTGATGGAAGTCATCTTCTCTGTAGGTGCATCGAACGCTGAAGACAGAGCTTCAGTAGGAGCGATGGTTGCTGGCAATACATCAAACTTATTCAGCATGTTGATGAGATAAGTGGGTGTGCCAGAGCTAAACCAATAGGCACCGAAATTTTTATCAGCAAAACAGTTGAGCAAACTGTATGGATTAAATATGTCAGGAGAAACCTTGGAGAAATGGTAGCCATCGTAATATTCCTTGAGCTTGGCTACGGTTGCCTCTCTTGTTAAATCTTGTGTCTTAGCAAGCATATCTATGTCTTCCGACATTTGTGTAAGCAGTTCCTCTTCAGTTATGCCGCAGATGCCAGCATACTTTTCGTCCATGGATATGTTTTTGATGTTGTTCAACTCACTGAATATGCTCACCTGCGAGAACTTGGTGATGCCCGTGAGAAACACAAAACGCAGTAGCGACTCACACTTCTTTAGAGGGCTATAGAAGTTGCGCATGATGTTGCGCAAAATATCTAATTGTTTGTCTTCGTGAGCGACATCAAGCATAGGAGCGTCATACTCATCAATGAGAACAACAATCTGTTTGCCTGTCTTTGCATAAATGGAATTGATAAGAGCGTTAAGTCTCACGTTAGGGTCAGACAAACCGCTGTTCACGATGCCGTATTTGTGCTCGTTCTCTTCAATGATAAAACAGAGATATCGCTCAAGTTGTTCTTTCTCCATGTGTTTGCCTCCGCTCATGTCGAAGTGCAGCACGGGATATTCCGTCCATTCTTTCTCAAGTTTTTCAATGGCAAGTCCCTTGAACAAATCCTTCTTTCCCTCGAAGTAGCTTTTTAGCGTAGTCACCAACAACGATTTGCCGAACCGTCTTGGACGGCTCAGAAAGCAATATACGCTGTCGCTATGCGTCATGCGATAGATGTATTCCGTCTTGTCGATATACAGTCGGTCTTCCTTGCGTATTCGCTCGAAAGTCTGTATGCCTAAAGGATATAGTTTTATTGCCATAATATTCCCGTTTTGTATATTGCAAAGGTAAATAAAAAAAATGACAATATAAAAATCTGTAAGCATTCTCCCTAATTTTATATAAATTATTTAGCGAAAATCTATAACTTTGCATCGTAATAAAAAAACAGATAAATTTTATACGCCGATGAAGCTATTGATAAAGAACATGGTTTGTCCGCGCTGCGTCTCGGCAGCGAAGGACGTTCTTGTGTCCGAAGGTCTGACGGTGAAGTCAATAAGTTTGGGCGATGCAGAGATAGAGGAAGAACTTACTGGCGAGCAACGCCTATCCATTGCGAGGAAATTGCAGGATATAGGCTTTGAATTGCTCGACGATCCACGCTCGCAGTTGGTGGAGCAGATACGCATTTCTGTAATGCAATGGGTAAGGATGGAAGGGGAACGTCCAAAGATGTCTGATTATCTCTCGCGTCAGCTCAACAAGGACTATAGTCTATTGAGCAAGCTCTTCTCCGAAGTGCGTGGCATTACCATTGAGCGGTTTGCCATCGTTCATCGCATAGAATATGCCAAGGAGTTGTTGTGCTACAGTCAGCTTGCCACAAGCGAGATTGCCTATAAACTCGGATACAGTTCGCCGGCACATCTCTCCTCACAGTTCAAGCAAGTCACGGGCATGACTCCCAAGGAATTTCGCTCGTTGGGCACACACGACAGAGTGTCTTTGGATGCGTTGTGAATAGACGTGTAATCAGTAACCATATTATATATATATGAGAAAAACCATTTTAAGCGTTTTAGGATATTTATTTGTGTCGCAACAGATTTTTGCGCAGACAGATAGCATAGCCAGTACACACGAATTGAAGAATGTGACGGTGAAAGCCACTAATGGCATTAAGTCGAAATACCGTGTTGACAATGCCGACATAATAGGACAAGGACAACTGATACGTGCTGCTTGCTGCAACCTTGGCGAGTCGTTTACTGCCAATCCTTCTGTTGACGTAAGCTACAGCGACGCTGCCACTGGAGCTAAGCAGATAAAGCTGCTCGGACTTAGCGGCACTTATGTGCAGATGCTCACGGAGAACATCCCTAATCTGCGTGGCGCTTCATTGCCTTATAGCCTCGGCTATGTGCCGGGGCCTTGGATGCAGTCGATACAGGTGAGCAAGGGTGCTTCGAGCGTCAAGAACGGATATGAGAGCACTACGGGTCAGATTAATATTGAGTTTCTTAAGCCACAAGGCACCGATGGTGTGCGTGCGAATGTTTATCAGGATAGCGAACAGAAGACGGAGGTCAACCTCGATGGAAGCATACATCTCAACGACCGCCTTTCCACCGCAACCCTTCTTCATTTCGAGAACCGACAGATGGATCATGATGGCAATGGCGACGGATTCATGGATATGCCCAAGTTGCGGCAATATAACCTAATGCACCGTTGGGCGTATGTGTCGCCACGGTGGATTAGTCAGTTGATGGTGCGTGGCTTGCACGACGAGCGCGAAGGCGGACAGAGCCGTAAGCATTTGGCAGCTTCTTCGTCGGAATCTCTTTATTCAACCTCGGTAAAGACCAACCGCTATGAGATGCAATGGAAAAACGGTTTTACTCTTAATGCCGACCACAACACGTCAATAGCCTTGATGTTGCATGGCTCATGGCATGATGCCGACAACATGTTCGGTATGACTCAATATGATGTCACTCAGAAGAATGGTTATGCCCAACTGATGTTTGAGACTGATATTACGGAGAAGCATAATATTAGTGTTGGAGCGTCATTCAACCACGACTATTATGACGAACGCTTCAATCCATTGGGCGCATTGCCTAAAGCCGACAGCAAGGTGACAAAGGAGACTACTCCTGGCCTGTATGCCCAATATACATACAAGTTGGGCGACAAGTTTACTGTAATGCCAGGCGTTCGTTGGGATCATTCCAACATTTACGGCAGTTTCCTCACTCCACGTCTGCACATCAAGTATTCTCCGTCCAAAATTGTCACGCTACGCACTTCTATAGGCAAGGGCTACCGTTCGCCTCATGCCTTGGCAGAGAACGTCACGCTATTGGCAAGTGGCAGAGAGATAATCATCGATTCCGACCTTAAGCAGGAGGAGGCATGGAACATGGGAGCTTCTTTGGGCTTCAACATTCCTCTCTTTGGCAAGAATCTTGAGCTGAATGCGGAGTATTACTACACCGACTTCAAGCATCAGATGATAATGAACTTTGATGGAGCTAAGGGCGAGCACACACTCTCGTTTGAGAATCTCAAGGGCAAGAGCTATAGCCATACTTTCCAGGTGGATGCCACATACGCATTGTTCCGCGGCATGTCTGCTACAGCAGCCTTCCGTCTGAACGACGTCAAGTGTACCTATGATGGTGTGCTGCGCCAGAAGCCTCTCACATCACGCTATAAAGGATTGCTCACTCTCTCGTATAAGACGCCGCTCGAACTTTGGCAATTCGACGCAACCGGTCAGCTGAATGGCGGTGGCGAGCTTTACGACCAAAGTAGCTATCCTGCCTACTTCCAGTTACAGGCGCAAGTGACACGAGAGTTCCACAACTTCAGTCTATACTTAGGTGGCGAGAACCTCACCAACTATAAGATAGCCAATCCCATCCTCCACTCACATCATCCATGGAGCACGGCCTTCGATGCCACTCAGGTGTGGGGACCCGTCACTGGAGCAATGGCTTATGTAGGCATTAGATTTAAATTAGAGAAGTTATAGTACATACATTATTAATATAAGGATATTATGAAGAAGAATCTTTTAGTAGCATTTATGCTTGTAGTTGCCGGCAATACTTTTGCCAATACAGCAGCCGACACATTGGTAGTAACCACTCAGCCGCAGATGCACTGCCAGAACTGTGAGAAGAAAATCAAGAGCAACATTCGCTTCGTAAGGGGCACAAAGCGAATAGATACCTCAGTGGAAGACCAGAAGGTCACAATAGTCTACGACTGTAAAAAAGCCAAATACGATGACTATGTTGAGGCTTTCAAGAAGATAGGGTATGAGATAAAGAAGAAGTGAGGTATTAATAAGAGGGTGTGTCAAAAGTCGCAACTGATACGCTCAGAAAGGGCAGAAGCGCCTAACCCAGGGCAATTGGGGCTTACAGCCCGCTTCTCTTGATTTTTGACACACCCTCAACTATATGTAGAAAACCTGGAATAAGTTATTATTTATACGTTATATTTAGTTATCTTTGCACTCGAATTTTAAGACATTGTCTATAATGTGTAGAAAAAATCCACACATTGTAGACTGTTTTCTACACTTATTGAGTATGGTGTAAAATATGCAATAGATTGGTTACGAGTGTTTTAAAGGAATATTTGATGTGTGGCACGTATATTGTTTCCTATAATATTATTAATCAACATAAAATAAAATCCCAGGTATGAGACTGTTTTATACAAAAAAAGAATTGGCATTGAAGAAAAAAAGAACAGCATTTGCAGTAATATGCATCGGTTTGGTTATTGGGGCTTATCTGATAGCAACCCATCGTTCAGAACCAAAGCCTGAACTTCCCACTGTGGTTATAGCACCTGCATCACAAAAAGATGTAGAGATTTACGGTGAATATGTAGGCCGTGTACGTGCTCAGCAATTTGTTGAAGTACGCGCTCGTGTTGAAGGTTATCTTGAAAAGATGTTATTTGCAGAAGGTACTTATGTGAATAAGAACCAAGTGTTGTTTGTTATCAATCAAGACCAATATAAGGCTAAGGCAGATAAGGCGCGCGCCCAACTGAAAAAGGACGAAGCACAGGCGCTGAAGGCGAAGCGCGACTTGGAACGTATTCGTCCGCTTTACAAGCAGAATGCTGCCAGCCAACTTGATCTCGACAATGCTATTGCAGCGTACGAAACAGCTGTAGCTTCGGTAGGTATGAGCAAATCCGACCTCGACCAAGCGGAACTGGAGCTTGGTCGTACCGTAGTACGTTCCCCGATTGCAGGACATATCAGCGAACGTCATGTAGACTTGGGCACTCTTGTCGGACCTGGTGCTAAGTCGCTATTGGCAACTGTAGTAAAGAGCGACACCGTATTGGTAGACTTCAGCATGACGGCACTCGACTATCTGAAGAGCAAGGAGCGTAATGTGTTGCTTGGTCAGAAAGACGAAACACGTTCTTGGCAGCCCAATGTAACCATTACACTTGCCGACAATACGGTGTATCCGCATAAGGGATTGGTGGATTTTGCAGAGCCTCAGGTAGATCCACGCACAGGTACTTTCTCGGTACGTGCTGAGATGCCTAATCCCAACCGCGTGTTGCTACCCGGACAATTTACTAAGGTAAAGCTGCTGCTTGATGTACGCGAACACTCTGTCGTAGTACCCATGAAATCGGTTATCATAGAAAAGGGTGGAGCCTACATCTATGTAATGCGTCGCGACAATATCGTAGAACGCCGCTTCATAGAACTCGGACCTGAAGTTGGAAACCAAGTAGTAGTAGAACGAGGTTTGGCAGCCAAGGAAAATATTGTGACCGAAGGCTTCCATAAGCTAACACCGGGTATGAAGGTGAACCCCGTAAAGCCTACAGCAAACACAACCCAAAAATGACGTGCAAAATATGAAAGTTAATTTTTTCATTGACCGACCGATATTCTCGGCTGTCATCTCTATACTGATTGTCATTGTCGGCATCATCGGTCTCGTGATGTTGCCTATTGACCAATATCCGCAAATCACGCCTCCCGTTGTAAAAATCGGAGCGTCATATCCTGGTGCAAGTGCTCTGACTGTTTCGCAAGCGGTGGCTACCCCTATCGAGCAGGAGCTTAACGGTACTCCGGGTATGCTCTATATGGAATCGAACAGCAGCAACACGGGAGGATTCTCCGCCACCGTTACTTTCGATATTAATACCGATCCCGATTTGGCGGCAGTGGAAATACAGAACCGTATCAAATTGGCAGAATCGCGTCTGCCAGCTGAAGTAGTACAGAATGGTATTTCTGTAGAAAAGCAGGCTGCCAGCCAGTTGCTCACTATCTGCCTGACTTCTTCCGACCCTAAGTTCGACGAAATATACCTGAGCAACTTTGCTACGCTCAACGTGCTCGACCTCTTGCGACGCATTCCTGGTGTAGGACGTGTGTCGAACATCGGTAGCCGTTACTATGCTATGCAGATATGGGTGCAGCCCGATAAGATGGCAAACTTCGGACTTACTGTAGCCGATATACAGGCGGCACTGAAAGATCAGAACCGCGAATCAGCAGCCGGAGTATTGGGTCAGCAACCCATGAACGGACTCGACATAACTATCCCTATCAGCACCAAAGGCCGTCTGTCTACCGTAAGCCAGTTTGAGGAAATCGTAGTACGTGCCAATCCCGACGGTTCTATCATTCGTCTGCGCGACGTAGCCCGCATCTCGCTCGAAGCTTCGTCGTATAGCACAGAGAGTGGAATCAACGGAGGAAACGCTGCCGTATTGGCTATCTACATGCTTCCGGGCGCTAACGCTATGGAAGTTGCCAACAAGGTGAAAGAAGCCATGAAAGAAATCAGCGCCAACTTCCCAGAAGGACTTAGCTACGAGATACCGTTCGACATGACCACCTATATCTCAGAGTCAATACATGAAGTATATAAAACCCTGTTCGAAGCTCTCGTTCTGGTCATCTTCGTAGTGTTCCTCTCGTTGCAGAGTTGGCGTGCTACGCTCATCCCGCTTGTGGCTGTGCCTATCTCGCTCATCGGTACATTCGGATTTATGCTTATCTTCGGCTTCTCGCTGAATATGCTTACTTTGCTCGGGCTGGTGCTCGCCATCGGTATTGTAGTGGATGACGCCATTGTGGTTGTAGAAAACGTAGAGCGTATCATGGACGAAGAGAACCTATCGCCTTATCAAGCTACCAAAAAGGCTATGGAAGGACTGACTGGTGCCATCGTCGCCACCTCATTGGTTTTGGCTGCCGTATTTGTGCCCGTCAGTTTCTTGCCAGGTATCACCGGACTGCTATATCGTCAGTTTACAATCACCATCGTAGTGTCGGTATTGCTTTCTACAGTTGTGGCACTTACGCTTAGCCCAGTAATGTGTTCGCTCATTCTGAAGAAGGAAGACCCCAACAAGCGTAAGAACATAGTGTTCCGCCGCATCAATGAATGGCTGGAGACGGGTACTAATAAATATGTGTTGCTCGTCAAGCGTATCTTAGGCAAAAAGCGCCGCGTGCTGTGTTCGTTTGGAGTGGTGCTTATAGCCATCCTGCTGTTGCAGCGCATCATTCCTACCAGCTTCCTCCCCACCGAGGACCAGGGATACTTCCGCGTGGAACTTGAATTGCCCGAAGGAGCTACACTCGAACGTAGCCGAATAGTGAGTGCCAAGGCTGTAGAGTACCTTATGTCGCTGCCATCGGTAGACTATGTGCAGAGCGTAGTGGGCAGCAGTCCGCGTGTAGGAACCAGCCAAGCGCGTACCGAACTTACTGTTATCCTGAAACCGTGGGAAAAGCGAGGCGAACAGAATATTGATGCCATCATGGCACAGGTTAAAAAAGAGCTTTCGGTTTACCCTGAATGCAAGGTGTATCTTTCTACTCCTCCCGTTATCCCTGGTCTGGGTAGTTCGGGTGGATTTGAAATGCAGCTCGAAGCCCGTGGCGATGCTACCTTCGAACAGTTGGCAGCCGCTACAGACACACTGCTCCACTATGCCCAGCAACGCAAGGAACTTTCAGGATTGTCGTCGTCGCTTCAAGCAGAGATACCGCAGCTTTACTTTGATGTTGACCGCGACAAGGTGAAGTTTGCCGGTGTGCCAATGGCAGATGTGTTCTCTACAATGAAGGCCTATACCGGATCTGTGTATGTGAACGACTTCAATATGTTCAACCGCATCTATCGCGTATATATTCAGGCGGAAGCCGACTACCGCAAGCATAAAGACAATATAAACCTCTTCTTTGTACGTGGAAGCGACAATGCGATGATTCCGCTTACCTCGCTCGGTACTACCAGATACACTACAGGTCCAGGTAGCATTAAACGCTTCAATATGTTCAGCAGTGCCGTAATCAGAGGTGGAGCCGCCGAAGGATATAGTTCGGGTCAGGCGATGCAAGCTATAGAAGAAGTTGCCCACAAGCATCTTCCCGATAACATAGGCATAGAATGGAGCGGACTCTCGTATCAGGAGAAACAAGCCGACGGACAAACCGCAATGGTGCTGGCATTGGTGTTCCTCTTCGTGTTCCTCTTCCTCTCTGCCCTCTACGAGAGCTGGACAGTACCCATTGCTGTCCTCCTCTCGTTGCCGATAGCAGCCTTAGGAGCTTACCTCGGTGTGTGGGCGTGTGGACTCGAGAACGATGTCTACTTCCAAATAGGTCTCGTGATGCTGGTGGGCTTGGCTGCCAAGAACGCTATCTTGATTGTAGAGTTTGCCAAAGAGCAAGTAGACCGTGGAGTCGATGTTGTGGAAGCTGCACTTCACGCTTCGCAACTGCGTTTCCGCCCTATCTTGATGACCTCGTTGGCGTTCATCCTGGGTATGTTGCCTATGGTTATCGCCAGTGGTCCGGGCTCTGCCAGTCGTCAAGCCATCGGCACCGGTGTATTCTTCGGAATGATAGTGGCTGTGACCGTAGGAATATTCTTGGTGCCTTTCTTCTTCGTACTTATATATAAGGTGAAGAACAAGGCTAGAGCGACACATCTGCGCAAGCAAGCGTAACATTGTTTATTATTAAAAGCAAACGCAATGAAAAAGATACTATTCTATATGCTCGTCGTGGCAGGAAGCCTCAGTATGGCTTCTTGCCAACTGGGCCAACACTATACACGTCCGGAGCTTAATCTGCCCGAACGACTCTCTAAGGTTCCTCAAGGCGACACGCTTACCATTGCCGATATGCAGTGGTGGGAGATGTATACCGATACCACCCTGCAGCAGCTCATCAGCAAGACATTGGAGCATAATAAGGACTTGTTGATTTCTTCAGCACGCGTAAAAGAGTTGGCAGCCATGAAACGCATCGACTGGGCTAACCTCTTTCCACGCATAGATGCCAAAGCCTTTATAGAAAAGGAGGGCACCAACTACGGTGGCAATAACTACAAGAACAGCACCGAGCAGTATGCCAAGTTTATGGCTTCATGGGAACTCGATTTGTGGGGCAACCTCCGTTGGGCAAAAGACAAGAGCATGGCGCAGTTCTTAGGAAGCATTGAGGCACAGCGTGCATTGAAGATAAGCGTCATTTCGGAAGTAGCAAAAGCCTACTTCGAGTTGGTTGCCTTGGATAACGAACTGAAGATTGTGCGCCAAACCTTGAAAGCACGTGAAGAAGGAGTCCGTCTTGCCAAACTCCGTTTCGAAGGCGGTCTTACTTCTGAAACATCGTATTTGCAGGCAAAGGTGGAACACGCACGTACCGCCACTTTAGTGCCTGAGCTGGAGCGTAAGATTTCTGTCAAGGAGAACGACATCGCATTCCTTGCAGGTGAATATCCGCAAGTGATACGTCGCTCCATTCTTCCCGAAGAAGTGAGGTTGCCCGAGTCGCTGCCTGTGGGTCTCCCATCTACGTTGTTGGAGCGACGTCCCGATGTGCGCGAAGCCGAGCAACGTCTGATTGCAAGCAACGCAGCTGTGGGCATGGCATACACCAACCTCTTTCCGCGCCTCACACTTACTGCCAATTACGGATTAGAGAGCAAGCAAATGGGCGACTTCTTCCAATCGCCCATCCACTATCTCAGTGCCAACCTGCTGGGTCCGCTGTTCGCTATGGGTAAGAATCGCGCCATGCTGAAAGCACAGAAAGCAGCCTACGAGCAAGCTTGCTATGGATACGAAAAGGCTGTGCTTTGTGCTTTTAAGGATGCCCGTAACGCCATTGTCGACTTCAACAAGATAAAGGAAATCTACCAGTCGCGCCGAGAGTTGGAACGCTCGTCAAAGGCGGCTATGGAACTCGCACAGTTGCAGTACATCAATGGCGTAATTGGCTACTTGGATGTGCTTGACGCCCAACGTAGTTACTTTGACGCCCAAATAGGTCTGAGCAACGCCATTCGCGATAAGCAAATCACCATGGTTAATATGTACAAGGCATTGGGTGGCGGATGGTAGACTGATGTCATGACAATCTATTTCTATATCAATCGTATATCATGTCATCGTCACGTTATTCGTTTGATTGACGGAGCCAATTTCTTGTAACATAAATCTGACTTGAAAAACGAAGCCCGAAGTCCCATCTCCATGGGGCTTTGGGCGTAAAAATAAGAAACGGAATATTCAGTAAAAAAGGATAAATACAAGCACACATGCTTATAGTCTCTCGCAGAATTCAATCTTTTCCTTGTTAGGTCCCTCAATTGTGAAGAACTTTACACCATTCTCCCAGAACGGCAAACCATTGACCTCGGTGTCAAGCATTTTCAGTCCTGCACGCTGCACAACCTTAAACAGTTCGTCGATATTCTTCACGTCGATAGCAATATGGTCGATAGCTCCGTATGCCATAGCAGCCTGACGGTTCTGATAAGTCTCTATCACGAGATTGTGGAGTTGAAGAAATGCAACCTCCTCAGTGCCGTTGATGGTGCGCAAGGCTGTTGTGAAGCCGAGAGTGAGATAGAAGTTGATTGTCTCCTCGATGTTGTTGGTAGGCACGCCGATGTGCTGAACGCCTGTTGTGAAATCTTTGATATTCATAATGTTTTATGGATTTTATGGATGTTTTATGTATTTTATATCGTTATTCTATGTTTTTTATAAGTTTATGATTTGTGCTCCTATTTGGAAGTAAGCCTTCTGCGACTGCGGGTTCCACAATCCCATGGCATGCACGGGCAGGGTGTAGGAGCCAATCTTCAGGTCGTGGCTCACTTTCAGTTGTGTATGCACGATGCCCGAAGTGTTGCCGTAGAAGTTTTGTTTCTCGCCAGCCTTGTTCAGGGCGAATGCTCCTCCCACTCCTGCATCCACTTTCCACCCATCCTTATTATATATAGGATATTCGGCATAAACGAAGGTGGTGTATTTCTGTTCTTTGTTGTCAGCCGAACGGTCGCGTCCGAACATTATTGTCGACCAACTGAGCAGCAATGGAAATTGAGGCTGCTGGAAGCGGTAATTCAGCGTGCAGTTGAGGAAACGTCCTGTTTCATGGGCCTTGTAGTTGAAGTACTGCCTATTGTTATATGTTGCTCCAGGCGAGAAGTTATAGGTGTCCATAGCCGAGAACTCCAGTCCGCCCGTGCGCAGCGTGATGTAATGGTTGAACTCCTTATAGGAGCCTTGAGTGTTTGTGCCTCCCCACAGACCGAGAGTCATGTGTCCATTGGCAAACGTATAGCCAAGGTCGGAAAGTATAAGGCAACCGTCGGCCACTTCCATGCCACGCCACAGATGGTTGTTCTGCAAGTCGGCAGTAAGGTGGATTTGTGCTGAAGCCGTCAGGCATATTGCCGAGGCAATGAGTGATGTGGTGATTCTTTTCATTTGCAAGGTTTAGGTTTTTAAATTTTTATTCTTTACGCTTGCAAATTTACGTCATCCCAAACAGGTGACAAAACAAAAATAATCCTTGTTTATTGGGAACGTTACCGCAATCGTTCCCAATTTGCGCAAACGTTCCCAAAGATTTTTATATCAATCGATACGTGCTTACGTATCAAAGTGAATACGTGCAATCTATTTTCTGATCTTGTGTCCAGCCAGTCCATAATAGAATATGAACAGGAAGCAAGGCACAGCGAGCCAGTAGGCATTCTGTGCACCGAATGAGTCCTTAAGTGCGCCAAACAATGTAGGCACCACAGCTCCTCCGGCAATGGCCATTGTAAGCAAAGCGCTGCCTGACTTGGTGAAGCGTCCAAGGTCGGCCATTGCCAATGGCCACAACGCAGGCCATAGCAACGAGCATCCGAGAGCCATAAGGAATATTGCCCATATTGAAGTCTGGGCAGGCAGCAGCACAATAAGCAGCGAACCTATCACACCGAGTGTTGCACAGATGCGCATGGCACCGTCCTGCGACAAGTATTTAGGAATAAGCACAATGCCACAAATATATCCTACTACCATACCTATACTTGGTATCCAGGCATAGCGGTCGGGCGAGGGCAGACCTACTGCTGTTGCATAGTCAATGGCTGTACTTAGTGCAAGAGTCTCGACACCTACATAAACAAACAAGGCTAAAACGCCAAGCAATAAGTGTGGAAATTGCCATATAGATGTTTTGCTTGCCGCGTAAGGACAATCGTCGGCTGAGCTTTCTTCCTCACCTGTAGCTTTCACCTCAGGCAGGGGAGCCACAAGTGAAATGATGCTCAGCAATACAAACACGCCAATGATGATATAGAATGGCAAGTAGAGGTCAGCTATCTGCACATTGGTGCTGTCGGGCACTACGGCTGCAAAGAACAGCGGAGCTACTGGCCAAGCAAGTTTGTTGCATATACCCATCATGCTGATGCGTCGTGCAGCGCTGTCAATAGGGCCGAGAATTGTGATATAGGGATTTACCGAAGCCTGCAAATAGGCGTTGGCTGTGCCACTTACAAATGAGGCAGCAAGAAACAGTATGAAACTCTCGTTCTTAGCCGACAGCACGAACACGACGAAAGCTAAGGCAAAAATAACGAACGAAATAGCCATAGTGCGCTTGTAGCCTATTGCTGCAATGGTGCGCGAGGCAGGATAGCCAAATAGAATGAACGGTATGAATGTGGCTGCCAACAGCAGGTAGGCCACTCCCGAGGATAGATTAAGCGATCCTTTCAATACCGGGATAAGGAATGAGTTGATTCCCAACGCAAAACCTAATGTGAAGAACATCAGGCCGACAAACGCCAATGGTATGGCGAAGCTCTTGTTTGATTGTTGTGTCATAGTTTTTTTTAATTGGTTTATAATGAATTCGTAATAATCACTCTGCAAAGTTACACTTTTTTCTTGTAATAGTCGTAAAGTTAAGTCATTGACTATAGTCCTAAAATTTTAGAGCGTATTTTTTTATGACAAATAAAAAGCCCGACAAGAGTGACGCATGTGTTCACTTCCTGTCGGGTTCACAGTATTTCTGCAACTACTTTTCTCTCCTAATCAGGTATCTTGAAAACTAATCTACGCTTAGACCTATTAGCTTTTATGTATCCTATCTTATTCCCACTTGCGTGTGATTATTCCTTGTTGGCCTCAGGCTTCTTCTCAAGGTCAATGATCACCTTCATTGAAGTCTCGCGGTGAGTGTCGATATACTTGTAGGCATCGTCGTATTCCTCGAAGGCGAAGCGGTTGCTTACGAGAGGCTCCAGATTTACAATGCCACGCGATACATAGTCGATAGCTGTCTGATAGTCCTCGTGGCGATACATCATCGAGCCTATGAGTCGCAGCTCATGCTCGCCAAGATGGAACATGCTGAGGGCAGGGTCCTTGGCAAAGACAGCTACAACAACGATGTCGCTGCCCTTCTCGATAGTCTCCATAAGCGAGCGTATTGAAGACTCAACGCCAGCTACCTCGAAGCCTACCTGATAGCCCTCGTCGCCGAAAAGCTCTTTGGCAGCTTCCTTCAATGGTCGCTTTGTGATGTTAAGCGTGTCGGCAATGCCACACTCGCGAGCCTTGGCAAGTCGTAAGTCGCTTACATCAGTAATAAGCACTCTCTTAGCACCACGAGCCTTGCAGAACTGAGCCACAAGATTGCCGATAGTTCCCGCTCCGCTAACCACAACGTTCTTGCCTTTCACGTCGGTGCGGTTGCTTGCGTGTGCGCCTACTGCCGCAGGCTCAACCATTGCTCCATAGTCGAGACTCATTCCTTCGGGTAATTTAACCACACGGTCGTCGTCAATGACGAAGTAGTCTTGAGCGCAACCGTCGGCCTGAAAAGCCTGAACACGCAAGTGTTCGCATACGTTATATTGTCCACGCTTGCAAGGATTGCATTCTCCGCAAACCAGCTGTGGGCGTGCTGTGATGTTGTCGTCAGGCTTGCAAACAGTCACTTTGCTGCCGCAAGCAACAACCACTGCTGAATATTCATGTCCCTGTACAACAGGATAGAATGTGGCAGGATGGAGTCCGTGGTAAGAGTGAATCTCGCTGCCGCAGATGCCGATGCGCTTGATGTTGACGAGTATCTGGTGTTCCTTAAGGTCTTCTGCCTTGGGTGCTGCCACTTCTTTGAACTCAATGTGCTTAGGGGCTACTAATATTGCTTGTCTCATAGTTGTAATGTTTTTAAAGGATGTTATTGTAATGTTATTATGTTTTATTGCTATTTTATAATTTGTTCTTTATCGTCTTCAGTTCCTCTACTATATTGTTGTACACATGGCGATGAAGCTTGTAGAAGCACAGACACACAGCTGTTACCATCCAAAGCATACCAGGAATAGTGGAGAACGTGTGGCGCATGATATTTATTACGACAGCGTTCTGCTCAGCTCCTGCCACATATCCTGCCGAGTCGAGAGCCAAGGCAAACATTGCTGTACCGAGAGCCATGCCCATCTTGTTGGCAAGTGACACGAAGGCATACTGGAAACCATCGTTGCGTATGCCCGTCTTCCATTCGCCGTATTCCACACAGTCGGGTATTACGGCATAGATGGCTGTGTTGAAGCCCGAGAAGAAGAACCAAGCTATTGCCGAGCATATATAGAACTGGATTGGGGTGGTGTTAGGACTGAAGAAATAGAGCAATGCCATGAATATTCCGCAGAGTAGAGCGAAAACGGCTGCTGCATATCCCTTGTTGCCAGTCTTGCGGAACATCCACGGGAAACATGCGGCTCCTGCTATTGATGGCAATATGATAGCCATGGAATAGTAGCTGAAGAGCGTTGCCGAACCTTCAACGTAGGTGAAGTAGTAGAGGATGTCGGCATTGCGTCCGTAGAGGATGAATCCAAAGAGAAACTGTCCGAGGATGGCAAGCTGATATGGGCGGTTCTTGAGCACCGACTTCAGCTGTACAGAAAGAGGTAACTTCTGTCCCACAGGCACCTCAACCACCTCTTTTGTCTTGCTGAAGCAGAACAGATGGCAGGCGGCGAAGATAATGCCATATATTATAGCTACTGCCAGATAGCCGAACTGTGCGTTGCCATTGCCCAAGAATGTAACGAGAGGCACGGTTATGATATTCAGCACACCGATGGCAATCATCGCGCTCACCGAACGGCTTGTGTTGAGCTTAGCTCTCTCGTCAATGTCTTGTGTCATAGCTCCGCAGAGTGTGCCGTAAGGCAGGTTGACGCAAGTGTAGCCAAGCACCAAGATGCAGTAGGTCACAGCCATATACACAATCTTTGCAGTCTGGCTCCAGTCGGGGTGTGCCCAGAAAGTGAGCATGAGTATGATGGCTGTTACGGGTGCTCCGAACAGAAGCCAAGGGCGGAAGCGTCCCCAGCGTGTGTGGGTCTTGTCGGTAAGGGCTCCGATGATAGGATCGTTCACAGCATCCCATATTCTCGATACGAGCATAAGTGTGGCTACAGCGCTCATTCCGATGCCAAACACGTCGGTGTAGAAAATCATGAGGAAGTTGCTTACGAACATCCAACTGAAGTTGCAGCCTACATCGCCCATTCCATAGGCAATCTTGCTGATGAACGGCACACGGCCTTTGTTTGAAGTTGTATTCATTTACTTTTAGGTTTTTTGGTTATTTTCTGACGCAAAGTTAATGCTTTCCCGCAAGATAAATGATAAGAAAATATCAGACTTTCTACGCAACCGTTCCCGCAACCGTTCCCGATTTGCGCAACCGTTCCCAGAGATTCCATTAATGTCAATAATAGGTCATACAGTCTCCGCTCAACCTTAGTTTATACTATCTTTTCTTCTCAATACCGAATCTTTTTGCTAATTTTGCATCATCATTTCTGTAATAGCTAAAAACAACGATAATGTCAAAATACATCACCATAAAGGATATAGCCAACGAACTTGGTATTTCTAAGTCGACAGTCTCTCGTGCTCTTTCGGGCGACTCCTCGAATGTGAAGGCAGAGACTATGCAACTCATCACCGAGACAGCACGCCGCATGGGCTATCATCGCAACGAGATGGCTGTGAGCTTGCGCAAGCAAAGCTCACACAATATAGGCATCATCATTCCCGAGATAGTAACCTCTTTCTATATGACCTTCATCAGTCATGTGCAGGCAATATTGCGCGAACATGGATACAATGTGCTGATAGCAGCATCCAACGAAAGCTACAAACAGGAACGTGAGAATATAGATATGATGGAGCGTTGCATGGTTGATGGACTTCTCATCAGCGTTTGCGACAAGGATCGCAATGCCGATATCTACCGCCGTATAATGTCGCATGGCACACCAATGGTGTTCTTCGATCGTACTGTCGAGAGTATAGAGGCCTCGCAAGTGCGACTCGACGATTATATAATGTCGTTTTTCATGGTGGAGCAGCTCATCCGCAGCGGTTGCAGGCAGATTGTGCATATCCCCGGACCTTCGCGCATACGCAATGGTTATGAGCGTTTGCGTGGCTATCGCGACGCAC